>Ga0099825_1002168_pt1 | contig 25958 bp, 17 predicted proteins | sample SiratroredBW_FD_76838 | JGI IMG/M metagenome (GOLD analysis project Ga0099825, IMG submission 76838) | Root nodule microbial communities of legume samples collected from California, USA - Siratro red BW | ecosystem: Host-associated > Plants > Roots > Nodule | place: USA: California | collected... | reverse complement strand
TTTTTTATAAAAGTTTGTGTTTGTTTTTTTTTTCTCACAAAATATATTAATTATGGTCTTTTTTTTTTGTATTGTTTTTTTTTTTTTTTTTTTTTGGTGAATTGTATGGTTATGGATTTTGTACAGTCAGTGTAAAAACCTGAGAAAGGGTCGTGGCATTGGACATATTTCTGCGACTGCATTTATCGATGTGGTACTCGATTAATTTTTGAAGCTATACAGGGAAGAGGAAAGAGGGATGGTGGCTCGGAAGGTCAAGTTTCAGACCTTGAACATGGTGACGCAGTGCCGGTAATTACTGTCCACGCATCGTTTAATTCTCTTTGTAGCATCTCATAGCATTAGCGTCATGTTAATATTTGCATTTGCTAACTTAATGCGTGGACTTTACAGGCGGCAAATGTGGGATTCTGTCGAGTGTTTTCACTCGTAAGTGGCCGTTGTTTCTTTGGATGAATTGGTGCTATGTTATTGTGGTGATTAAAGCTGCTTCTTTTGTCTGTTTGAAATTGATTGCAGGCAAAACCTGAGGCTGGAAAGTTGGTGATCGGTACTGTGGCTCTTTTGATTGCAGCCACATCAAGTATCTTAGTTGTATGCTCTTTTTAATACCTCCCTCTTCCGGTTCCTCTCACACACAGAGATACTAAATATTCTGTCAGAATGTATTTACGTATGCTGTCACCGATGCTGGATGTAAGGTTCTACCTGCTTTCTAATGAACATGGAAATATTCTTGCTGCAGCAAAAATTTGGTGGGCAGATAATTGACATTGTCTCTAGGGACATCCGGACTCCAGAGGAGAAAGATGAAGCTTTGGATGCTGTTAAGAGCACCATACTACAAATCTTTCTGATCGTTGTCTTTGGGTATAATCCTTGCTCGAGTACTTTCCAATTCATCATAGAAATAGTTTTTACTCTGAACTTATGACTTCAGATCTGTCGCATGAATTTTATGGGATCCAAAGTGGTTTACTGAGTTTTCATGGTTTTCCAGATCAATTTGCACTGCACTTCGAGCTTGGCTTTTTTATACTGCTAGTGAAAGGGTTGTTGCACGGCTGAGAAAGAATTTGTTCAGTCACCTTGTAAACCAGGTAAAACAATAATGGCTTATGTTTTGCATTTCTTCTAGGTGTGTTACTTTCTCTGAGCAGGCTTGTTTATTTTGGATGATGAATTTTTAGGAGATAGCTTTCTTTGATGTTACTCGAACTGGAGAACTTTTAAGTAGGCTATCTGAAGATACACAGATCATAAAGAATGCTGCAACTACCAATCTTTCTGAGGCCCTGAGAAACTTTTCAACTGCATTTATTGGTCTGAGCTTCATGTTTGCAACATCATGGAAGTTAACTTGTGAGTAATTCAACATTGAACAAATGCAAATATACAATTATGTTTATCCTAATCAATGTTTTTAAAAAACTTAAACTGGTCATTGAACAAGTGGCAGCTTGGTTGACTCATGATTCAACTTTAGTCAAACCAGGGATAGTTAATAAAATTTTTTAATATCGTACAGTATGTTAAGCAATGAATTAACATAAAATGATAAGAAACCAAATCAGATAAAATATAACATTAGCATAAAAGGACCATATTAAAATAATAAATAATGGCAAACCACATTTGGCGCCAGTGGGCCTTATACATGTATTGTTATGTCTCAGAAATATATTGTTGGTTGAATAAAGGATAAAAAAGGTAACAAATAAAAAAATTGTCCAAACTGTTTTTTTGCCACTGGTTTGAGTGGTTCTCTAAATGTCAGATCTTTCAATTTTTCTAGATTGAAAACTGATCCACTTCACTGGTTTTCTTGCCAATCTGGTTTACCGGGGTATTCTTATCCATTATCTTAACTTCTTTCTTTCTCATCAACTCTTGTAGTGTTGGCTTTGGCTGTTGTACCTGTTCTTTCTATTGCTGTTCGCAAGTTTGGCCGTTATCTGCGTGAACTTTCTCATAAAACTCAAGCTGCTGCTGCAGTTGCTTCATCAATTGCGGAGGTATGCCTTGTTCACTAAACAGATATAATAGGAAAATATGGTTTAACTTATATTAATTTCATCTGTGTTGCACAGGAATCCTTCGGTGCAATAAGAACAGTAAGATCATTTGCCCAAGAAGATTTTGAAATAACACGCTACTCAGAGAAAGTTGATGAAACACTCAATCTTGGACTTAAACAAGCTGTGAGTTAGCCAGTTATATTTTGATGCATGTTTCTGTGTAACTTTATTTGTTTACCTTTACAACTTGTAATCTTATATATATCTCTTTGGCAATGCAGAAAGTTGTTGGACTCTTTTCTGGAGGCCTTAATGCTGCATCTACACTTTCAGTTATTGTAGTTGTTATATATGGAGCTAATTTGACAATCAAGGGGGCCATGTCCTCTGGTGATCTTACATCTTTCATTCTTTACAGTCTCTCGGGTAAGTTCCTGTTTCTATTTTTCCCATTTACATTAGAATGAAACCTGGAAAACATTCACAATTGAAAGTATGTACGATCCGTGGTATTTGCTATTAGGTGGTTAAGATTCTTGTTGTTGTATTCTCTTGATTTATTTCAGTGATAGTTTAACTGTTGTATTTGAACTACCTGTGTTGTGTTGATATTGACTCAGCTCGTTTACCTTCTTGTAGTGGGTTCTTCTATATCTGGTCTGTCAGGATTGTATACAGTAGTTATGAAAGCTGCAGGTGCTAGCAGAAGGGTATTTCAACTTTTGGATCGTACCTCATCCATGCCCAAGTCAGGAAGTAAATGTCCACTGGGGTGAGTTTCATATAATTCCTAAAATATAACTTTGAGAAATTCTAGCAACACAAGACAACACACTTTGTACAGTGGGGTGAAATTATTGTGGTACCCACTAAATAGGAGGCAACACCCGTCATTTAGTGGAGTCACTCGTGAATTTCACTAAATAGTGAAGAGTGTATATGGTTTTATATTTATTATGCTATTCATTGAGGATTTGTCTCTCATTTTACCAATTACGTATTTTACTATCCTTGAACTTGGTCTAGGATGTGCAGATGAAGGAGCTTGCCTTTTGGAATCTTTTACTAAATGATTTTAGAGTGTCCTGACTATATATTCGAATCCTGTATTTCCTATGAAAAAGTGGTTAAACTCGTTATAACATAGACCTTGCAATATTTAGACATTTATGCCTGGTTTGATATTGTTTTTAAAAATAGTTTTCTGTTTTGTAAAATTTGTTTTGTCTCCTAGGCACATTTGTAAACACTTGTCTCCTGAATACATTTATGTCTTTTAAAAGTTTTTCCCTTCAGCGCGTAAACAAAAGAAAAGAGGATGAGAAAACATCTCCATGCTGTTTATGTTTTTCGGTTTTTAAAACGCTTATTTTGGAGACCATTTTCAAAAATTAATAAATTTTGGATGATAAATTGATAGTACTGCTGTAAAGATGTTTTAGAAAATAGTTTTATAATGAAATAAAAAGGTAAGAAGAAAATCAAACATGTCTTTATAGATGTCGCCGCTATTTATTTAAGTGCTACAGAGAGGGGAAACTTTATAATATAGAGAATGAATGTCTAAGGTAGGGTGATAATCCAATATTCATACACATCTTTTTCACCCTTTCTATTACAAAATGCAAATTTCAGAACAATTTCATGAATTAAATATATCCCTTTTCAGAAATTTTTATTCCTGTGAATGAGAAGTGGCACTAAATGCCTTTTATTGTAGTGATCAAGATGGGGAAGTAGAACTAGATGATGTGTGGTTTGCCTATCCATCACGCCCTAGTCATCCAGTGCTCAAGGTAACAACTTCCTTCTAGTTTTATGTTCGAGCATTACAAATGTTCAGGCATCCCGTAAATAATTAAGCAAATTATCCTGCACTGTTCATCTTTAGGGCATCACATTGAAACTGCATCCAGGATCAAAGGTCGCTCTTGTTGGTCCAAGTGGTGGTGGAAAGGTATAGTACACATCTTTATTTTCCCTTTCTTGCTGTTTATTTTTGGAGTTTGTCATTCCACAAGGTTCTTATTTAATGAGCTTAGGTTGAAGAGGCATAGAAAGGTAAGCAAGGTGGAGTGAAAGAGAAAACATCATGCGCATTAACTTGTTTCTTATTTTGTGCAGAGTACAATTGCGAACTTAATTGAAAGATTTTACGACCCAACCAAGGGAAAGATTCTACTGAATGGGGTTCCTTTGGTAGAAATATCACACAAGCATTTACACAGAAAGGTATGTTGACCGTAGTCTATATATATTTTTTTAATTTTTAATTTTATTTATTTATTTTTCGATATAATCAACAAATTTAAATAATACAATTTTCTTTTGTTATTTCTATTTACTGTCAAACACATGAACCATGAATTTTTAGTTTAGCACTGCAGCAGCTGTTTCAGTGTAGGACACAATGAATTTTAACATTTTACCAAGTGAATATCAAAAGTACATTTTACAGAACACAAAAAATTTATAACACTTTACCAAATGAATAGCACAAGTACATTTCAGTACATATTAACTTGATATAAGACATCTATGCGCTACTGACAATGATTTACCCAATTTAGTCTTGTAGACTTGTAGTCTTGTTTTTAAATTTTAGGGAAGTAAATGTCTTGCAGTATTATGAATTGATGAATATATGATAAAATCCGGATATATTAATTTAATAAGAAGTCAAGATGGAAAGCTATTTAAATTCATGCCTTTTACCTATCATGTTGTCACTTATTACTACTACGTTTCTTACTGTGCTGTCTGATTGCCTCGTAATTAAGCTTGATACTGAGAATGTAAAATTTGGTGCTTGAGAAATTAGATTGGTCTATTACAGGTTTAATGTGATATGCTCATGGTAACAAGAAATTGGACTCCTCAAATCTACATTTTCTTTTGTGATTTAGATAACTTAGATTAATGCAGTTTGCTCGTGTCTTTGCAGATCAGTATAGTGAGTCAGGAGCCTACACTCTTCAACTGTTCCATAGAGGAGAACATAGCTTATGGATTTGATGGCAAAGTGGACGCTGTTGATTTAGAAAATGCTTCTGTAATATTTTCTAAATCTTCATTCTGCAATAAGCACCTCCCTCCCTGGTCTCATTTGCTCATTATTGGTATGAATTTGAATGCAGAAAATGGCCAATGCACATGAATTTATATCAAAATTCCCAGAAAAATACCAGACATTTGTTGGAGAGCGTGGGGTAAGGCTTTCAGGAGGGCAGAAACAGAGAATAGCAATTGCTAGAGCCTTGCTTATGAACCCAAAAATTCTCCTCTTGGATGAAGCTACCAGTGCCCTAGATGCTGAAAGTGAATACCTAGTGCAGGTCAGTTAACGTACTACTTTGGTTCCGATTCTTATGCTCATATAAACTTGCTTTTGCTCTTGCACAATATGCTAATGGTGATGGATATGGAGCAGGATGCCATGGAGTCTCTCATGAAAGGAAGAACGGTTCTAGTCATTGCTCATAGATTATCAACTGTTAAAACTGCTAACACCGTTGCAGTTATATCTGATGGCCAAATAGTTGAGAGTGGCACCCATGATGAGCTTCTTAGCAAGGACGGTGTCTATACTGCATTAGTCAAGAGACAACTACAAACAACAACAAAAGTCGAAATCTAGTCTCGTACCAGCAAATTATGAATAACCAAACCTACCACCTTGCCCGTTAGACACTAGTCTTCCCGCAAGAGGAGGGGCATATTATACTCAGGCTCCACTTACACGGATGCAAGTTATGGCATTACCCTCTGTTTGATTGAGAGCAAAGACGAGGGAAGAAAGAAAGAAATTGCAAGTTAAATTCAAGAGGAAAGAGGAAGAAAGATTTTTTATTTTCTTTCCTAAAGGTCAAAATTTTCTTTTTCCCTTTAATTTTACTCAACCAAATAAAGGAAAATGTGTCATTATTTGAATTTCCTTCTTCTACTGCTCGTTAACTACCATCCAGTCTAAAGACAAAACTTGTCCTTCGATTACGAATTATGTTTTGCAGCATTTTAAACGGTGTAACACCCATGGTCTGGAACAAAAAGTAATTGGTTTGATCTAGAGTATTAACATATGCTTTCATCTTCCTAACACTGTAGCTTCCATTAGCTATTTAGGCCTATTTCATGTTGGATCATTTTAATGGGACTTGTGGGTAAAAGTTGTTTAAAAGTACAAAGTATTATATTAATGGATAAGTAATTATTATAAACCATTCCTATTATGTTTTCAAACTATTTTCACTCATGCCACTAACATTAAATAATAATAATAATAATTTTAGAAAGAGCAATTCCAGAGCTTAATTTTCACGTGTTAGTATAAATATGTAGTATCAATGATTATTTCAAAATATAAATAACGATAGTTATTATAAAAATCAATAAAGTTACAATATATGTACACAGAAATTTGTTATAGGAGATAATAGCACAGAAATGTTTATGCTTACAGTACTTTAAAAACTATTTTTTTTATTTTCTTTTTTCATAATTAGGTTCCCTTTTTTAAAGGGATTTTGAGTCATACTTTTAAAAAGCATTTTGATTTATTGAAGTTAATTCATAAATCTATGAGCTGAACTTAACTTAAAAATGAGTTTATTAAGTAAATAAACTAATTTTGAATTATGTAGAATTCAACTCGACTAATTTATGAGCCAACTCAATATATAGGTGTGTTTATAAAAACACACACATATATATATAATAGTGTATTTTATATAATTACTGTTTTATTTTATATAACATTATTTGTTTTGGGAATGATTTTTTTTTTTTTACAAGATGTAAATTTTTTTGTTATGTTTTTTTAAGAATTTAATTTTTTTAGAAAATAAACAAAATTGAGGAAATAAGATTGGACAGCAACTAAAAGAAAACGCAAAATATTATTGTATTATTGAAATACACATGATGTAGGTAGATATTAAAGGAAAGTAAATATATATATATATATATATGAGAATTTGATTACAAGTTGGTTTCCTGTATGTCCTTTAAATTTTCCTTCTTTCTGCACTTGAGCAGGCTTCTAACATAGTGGTGGAATGTGTATGCGAAGTTGTGTTTGCATATTAATGAATATTAAAATCATTATCATTTTCATTATGTTTACAATAAAAATAATTTTTATTATTTTTCTCCTCCTTTATAACAAAAAATAAGCATGCAAATTCTAACACCAAAATAAACCTACAAACTCTATAATTAGGCACGCAAACGTTAGAATAATTTTAGAAAAGAGTAACTCAACTTGTTAGATCAAATGCTTGTATAATGATTCCAAATGCGTATCTTTATGACTTATATCTAATGGTTTTGTAAACTCAGTTTGTTTTTTCTTATTTTGTATCTAGAGCTTCTAACTATAAATTTATATATATTATATTATCCACATTTTCTAAATTTTGTCTATCTTATTTACTTATAGTTTTACACTTCTTGCGTATAGACTTACATATGATAGATTTTTCTCATACTAGAACTAAGTTTTAGTCATTTGTATGATCATATTTACGTGTAGATATAACAATTCATTTTGCATTAAATAATTTTGTGAGACAACTAAAATATAATATTATTTATTATCATAGAAAAATTTGTGTAAACATTAAAAATTATGCAGTGTAGTATTTGTATCCTTCACTAATATATTTGTTTTAGTTATTCACTAATATTCTTTTCTCAATTTTGTTTATTTTTTAAGAAATGATTTAATGTAATTCTTTTGTTTGCTATTTAAGATCTGTTACACTGCATACTCATGTAATGATTTTGTAGTCGTAACAGAAAATGCAGAGTTTGGTTCGGAAAGTGGTGGAACACCACCATCTTCCTCAGGCCAAATCTCAGAGTATCTTCTGCACCTTCTCCTCTGTTCTCAAACCTTCACAGTCCCAACTGCTTCAACGCAACCACATTCCCTCTTCCTTCCTCGCTCACCAACCTCTTCACTCTCACTCATGCCGCTCCTTTTCCTCCAAACTCCGCGCCTTTCTCTCCCTACCAACCATCTCGCGCCGCTTTGCCTTCAACCCTCTCCTCGGAGTTCGCGCCAGGAGCATCTCACTCGATCACAGGCCAATCCTTCATTATTTTCGTCGACACTACTCCAATTTCAACTTCAATCATGAATTCTCCCGGCGTTCCTGGTAATTTCATTATCTCTTCGTCTTTCCTTCTTCCAATGCCGCCTGGGTTTAATTAGGGTTTTTCTCGTCCTTTTCTTTTACTGAGACAAAGTATATATTCCTTGCTTTACTCTACCGCGAGGCTGAATGCTCACTTGGGTCACCCTACCGAGTTATTCTTTGATCGCGAAATGGTGAAATTATGAATTGAGCATCTCACTCTAGTTAAAATTAACTCTTGTACTCGAGCTTCTGAAAGTTAAGTTCAACCATCTTTAACGAGTTACTTCACTTTAGCGTGAAGAAACCAAATAATGAAGAAATTTTATCATTGGAGAGATTCTACATGACATACTCTTAACTTCAAGGAAAATTTCTTATCAGTTTCTTTAACTAAAAGTTTCTTATATAAGAAACTGTTCTTTCCTAAAAAATTCCCAAGTAGAAATATTTGAAATATAATAATTAAGTGAAGATAAAAAAAATTATAAAATTGTGAGTTTCTTAAATTTTTTGAAATCTCTTACTCCTGGAGAAAGACTAGATATGAATTTCTTAAAATTAATGTGGTACTATAAGATCCCAAAAAAGTACTGCGGACCACAAACAGTGGTTTACAAAATTCTTGTAAGAAATCTCTATTCGAGATACACCGTTGAATTTAGCCAATGCCATAAACTTAATTCATTTTACCATTTTATTGTTTTCTTCTCTATAAGTACTTGGGCCAAAACTGCTTAATTTTTTAAACTTTGATTTCTTTTCGAGAACATGACATTTTATTAGCACATAATTTAGAAAGGTCAGGGTTTCTAAACTGTAGTACGTGACGCTTGTTTATTAGCACATGACGCTTGTTTAATCTGTTTGCAATTTTACATCTAATATGTTAATTCCAGTAATATATTTGATCCTGTTTGCAGGAGATCATTGCTTCGTGGGCTAACATCTGATGACGTGGTTATGGGCTTGATTATAGCTAATGTTGCTATTTTTCTATTGTGGAGGATAGCAGATGAAAAGTTCATGATAAAAAATTTTACCGTGAGTTTCTTGACTTAGAAATTTTGTAGAATGATTTTGCCACACTAGTAGAAATTATTTCCTGAGATATGCTTTGTCTCAGCTGTGTTGTGGGTCAATCAATTGTTTCTTAGTCAACCTTTATCATAAGATAGTGTTATAGTGGCATAATATATCATTAGTGTCTTTGCAATTGTATCCATGCAATTTTTTTTTTTATCAGGGATAGACAGGGAAAATCCTAGAGTTTTGAAGCTTTGATTAATTCTTGTCTCATTTTGAAGTCGAAGTTTATCGTCTAGAGATAGTGTGTGATGCTTGAAGGAAATTCATACCTAATGCATGTGGATTAGTATGTATAATGATTGATTAAGTAAAATTTTGTTAATGTTCTTAGATTGTCTAACTACACAAGACTGTCCAGGAGAAGATATGCAACTTCTAGCATGTTTGATGGATAGTCTCACTAGAATATTTAGTCTATTAGCTTTTACTTATACTAGTACTGCTGCCTAAATTGATTCAATTTAGTAGGAGGAAGCACAATTCACGTGTCTTCTCTCGTTAGTTTACACTTTTCACGGAAGTTAGTTATGGTTGTTATGTTGAATAAATAGGAACTTATATCGATAGTTATTGTTATTCGGAGTTGTTGTTCAATTGTATTAATAGAAAATAGCGAAGAGTTGAGCCAGAGTTTACTAAAAGAGAAACTTCGAGTTTTAATTCTGTTCATAGTGGATTCTGCCATTGATTTACATTGAAGTTCATTAATACTTCAATTGAACCATGTTATTTCTATTTATGATTCTTTCTTATTCTTCCTTAGTTTTCCTTCTATCGATTGTGTAGGTGCTTTTGTTGTGAGTTAGATTTCAGCTATTCCATAACAATATGACTTTTGTTAGCACATGTGAAAATATCTCATCATATCTTAGATTATCCTCTATGTAGGATTAGTTTCCTTATTTCCTTATTAACTCTGTGAATTAGATATCATAAGTTATCTTATCATAAATTGTTTCCCTAATTAGTTAGGATTTTGATTAATATATACTATAAATAAATGTTAGTGTAGTAGGTTTTACAATATAAATCCCACTAGTATGTTCATATATTGTAATACATCTAAATTAATATTAATAAGTGTTTCATTCTCATTTATCTTTCTCCATCTCTCTATACCTAAATCTTGGATAATTTCAAATGATATAATCAAACATCAAAGGTTTAAAATTGTTGGTGTTGCACTTTACCCGTTGTTGAATGATGGAATTTAGAATGTGTTGTTTCAATCTTCAATGTTATTGTCCGTATGGATTTAACACCATCTAGACTTCTCATTCAATTACTTGTTTTGACAGATCTCTTTGGACAATATTAAAAGTGGACGTTTGCACACTTTGATCACCAATGCATTTAGTCACATAGATTTCTGGCATATAGTTTACAATATGTTTGGACTCTACTTCTTTGGAAGGACTGTAAGTTGCCATTTTTGTATCATATTTTTTGTCATTACTTTTCACTAGTTTTTTTCTTCATTTAATGCTCATTTTTCTTTAAAAAATATATTTACTTACTAATAGGTGTACCTCTCCCTTTTAATTGCCACCATGTGTTAGGAGTTAAATTACTACTATACGTTAGAACTAGGTGTTAAGACCTTTAGAGCAATAAGAATTGAAGCCATGATTTATTCCCATTGATATACATGCTAAATTGATTTAATTATTGTCAAAAGTACTAGGCCTAGGCCCATTTCTATTTATTTAATGTACATTTTATATACTAGTGGAAACATAATGTGAAGGTAGTTACCAAAACAATAATTGTAAAATTGTACAACAAAATGTATATATCAAAAGCAATATCAAAATTAGAGTTATATTAATATAGAAATAGCAAAACAATTATCCATAGAAGTAGTTTCCAAAACAATAAAGGTAAATTGTACAACAAAATGTGTACACTGAAAGCAATTATGCAAATTGGTATCCTCTTTATCTATTAGCATAGATAACAAGTTCCTTTGTTGTTCTTAAGACACAAAAGGGTTCCACCATATGACTTTCTATCATTTATTCCTACATGATATCTTGAGCCTAGTTGAATCTGTGCCCTCTCAGTAGACCCATTGCTCATCGATGCCATCTGTTTTTCAAATATCGTGTTTCTTTCCTATTTCTGGCAAACTCGCACTGTCAAGCCTTCTTTTTCTGGTTTCTGGCCATTTTATGCCATTTTTGCTATCACTATTCGTCATCGTTGTTGCAGCCAACTTTTTAACCAATGACCTCACCATTAGAGTTGCTCTTCCCAAGCAACCATCTTGCTGCCAAAATTGGTGTTGTCGGATATGCCATACGGCCTTACACTCGCCTAGAAGCAAGCACACTTTTTTCTTTGCCACTCATCGAAAGCCACTTGTAGTGGGGCATCTGGCACTGTTTCGGCCAATATCAGCAGTGTTGGACTCATCTTCATGTCCTCTCTTTCAATTTGGTTTCGACTTCATGATTGAATCTCGTTTTACTTAACCGCTCTCTTTTGGAGACTTTCTTTCTTCTCTCTCATGCTGTTGTTTTCTCTCTCTTCATGTGCTCATGGCTTCTTCTATGGTGCCAGGGTTGAACCCTCCGTCTTTACTAACTATGTCATTGTCCTATTTTCCATTGACAAGTTACATGAAACTAATTATGACACCTGAGCCTGGGATATCAAGTTATGACTTAAGGACAAGATTATGTTGTTCGTCTTACTCAGACAACGACCTTCATAGATAAAAAAGATTGTCCTTGTTGGTCAAAAGTTGATGTCCAAATTTGTAGTGTTCTTGTCGACTATCCGTCCTTCTTTGAAGTAAGTCTTTTGTGCTGTGTTTGGGTTTGGGAATAAGCTCGGGTGTTGTTACCAATGATACTTAACGTCTCTATGGCATTTGCCAAAATCTTGACTATCATTGTCCCTAGATGCTTGGATAGCCCCATGGTAGAATACTTGGACAAACTTCATGGTCTTTCACATGACTTCAATGAACTATTGTCGCCTATACTGCCTTTACCTAAGAACTAGAGCAACACCAAACCTTTTTTTATGGTGATGGAATAGTATGGGCTTCTTGATGAGTATTCTTCAGTTTGTGATCATATTTTGGGGTCTTCAATTGATCCCACATTGAGATATGTTTGGTCCACCTTCTGTGTTGTGCAAGTTGTCACCTGACATACCTTCTTCTGCCCTCCTTATTGATTCCTGGATACGTATCTCACTGTGATGACCATAATTGCTCTTGCAGACTAGGTAGAGGTTATCTAAGGTGTGATCATTGTCACAAACTCAGTCACACCATTGAACAATTTTGCTTGGTCGCCCTCCTCTATCGGTTGCTACTGCTACCCAAGTTGAAAACCGTTCCTTCTGATTTTAGTGTCACTCCCTCTTATAGTTCTAGACCTCCGACTCTCTTCCATAAATGATATGAGAAACGTCAGGCTTCCAATTCCACTACTTCCATTGCTCACTCACAAACACTTTATTTGTTGGTCTCGCTCACTTCCCCTCTCTTGGCTCTTGGGTTCTCAACTCTGGCCATATATCTAGAAATAGGTTTCTTTTCTCATCTCTCTCCACTTATGGTTTTTTATCTTTCGTCATGTCTTCCATAGGCAAGAAGGTGAATGTGGGGGCAAGATGCAGTGTAGAAGCAAAGTACAGAGCTATGACTTTTGCAACTTATGAACTTATTTAGCTAAAACAATTACTCAAATAAAGATGACTCTCATTTGCAGTGACCAAGTTGCCCTTAATATTGCCTCAAATCCAGTATTTCTTGAGAGAACCAAACATATTGAAATAGATTGTCAATTCATTTATGTAAAAATTGTATTTGGATACATTACTACTTAGTTTGTCAACTTCAATTATTAGTTTCACCAAATAACTATGGAGTCCTAGAATTGATTATATTTGTAACAAGTTTGGTGCATATGCTAGCTTGAGGGGAGTGTTAGATGTATTTTAGCTTATGGGCCTAGGCTCGTATTTATGTAATACAATGTACATTCTATATATAATCGGCTCCTTTGCTGTGCTTGAGACACATGGGATTCCATCATGTAGCTCTATCATTTATTCCTACAATTGTTCTTATAGCATCTAGCTTATCTAGTTGGCTTGTTTAAAAAGTCAGTTTAATTTAGATACCATCACTTGGTTGATAAACTTTTATCATGCTTTTCTTCAATAAATACTGTGTTTTAAGCATATTTACTCTTTAACTATTTCCATTGGGTTTTGGGCAGGTTGGAAGAAATTTTGGATCTGAATTTCTGCTGAAGTTGTATCTTGCAGGGGCAGTTGTTGGCTCTGTTTTCTACTTAATGGCTCAGGCCTATAGAGCACAAACGTCAAAGGTCCCATGATTAAAATTTGAATGCAATGGCTCTTGAGCAGTTCTATAATTCTTTCTTGCATTTTTCTGATCAAAGAAAATTAACAAAAAAGTGATTTCTGCCTACATAAACTAGAAAGAAATTAGTGTCAAAGGTCCCATGAGTAAAATTTGAATGCAATGCCTCTTTAGCAATTCTATAATTCTCTTGCATTTTTTCTGAGCAAAAAAAACTAACAAAAAAATTGATTCTGCGTACTTCATAACTTGAAAAAAATATTAGTTAATGTCACTTCTTCAAATCACAACCTTTTCGGATTTACTTGTTTTATATTTTACTTTCATTTTGATTTACCTACATGTAAGGTTGTAACTTTTGAAACTCATAAAGTTAAAACTTTTCTTGAAATGTTTTGTACATTTGATTTAGAACAAAAATCTATAAATGAATTTTCCAGATAGACAAAAAAGTTATCTTACTATAGTATACAATGTTAAATTGATAAACATATTTATGCCTAGGTCCAGGTGATTACTGCCTGGCAATTAATTTCATATGAGCAAAAGTGAATAATTATCTCTTGTTGGTTGGAACTTGACAAATTTGGTTGGAATACTTTACACACATGTAAAAGTTTATGTCCAAGACCCTCTACCCCTCCCACAAACCCAAAAAAGGGTCTCCCACAACTACTCTTTATTGAATTTCAATGTTTCTCTGCATTCTGTTTGCAACAGGACGGGAGAGCTATGATTGTGTCAAGGGAATTAGCATTGGTAAGCTTTTAGAAACTACTATATAATGGACTCCTCTTCTTTAAGGATTATAGGATCTGTTTTGTGCTAACAGATGATTTTGGTTTGACCACCAGCTATGTTTTTAGGGAATTATTTTTTACCTTTTACTTTTAAACTATGTTGATTTCTTGAAACAATTTCTATTCAGAATCAAATAAAGAGGATATTGCTACATAAATTTAATTTTTCATGGGTGCTAAGCAAGACAGGACACAAAAATTCTATGTGGTTACATTCAATGTAGTTAATGATGTCATTCCATTTTGGGTTCTACACTTTCTTTTAGTACGGTATTACACTCATCAATATGTGTATATGAGTTCTCATTGCCTACAAGCATTGATCTACTTTGTGCCGTCCATTGCACTCCATTACGTTCTCCTAGTTGAAGGAAATGTCTTTTTTTTTCAATGTTCTCTTAAATGTTAAATTGTTCCTATCATTATAGCTAGAATATCAAGTTATTTTAGTATAGACATTGAAAATTACTGTTTTTGTATAACTCAAGACATTAGTTAAAATCGCTGCCTGTAATTAATTGAACTAGAACTTGGCAATCTTTAGGGGGCAAGTGGAGCTGTGAATGCTGTTATGCTACTTGAAATATTTCTCTTTCCAAAGGCAACCATTTACCTTGACTTTTTTATACCACTTCCTGCATTCTTGCTGGTATGTTCTTCTCAACCTTTTATTATGTTAAGCCAAAATTGTGAAGTTGGTGGTGCAGATACTGACATATCCGTTTCTTGTGTTATGATTTCTTGTTAATTAAGGGTATCTTTTTAATTGGGAAAGATATGCTGAGGATAGTAAAGGTATGGTGAACTCCAATCCTTACTTGTTTACTATTGTTCATAATATTTTCCATCTTGAGTAACTTTGTTGTAGAGATGATCAAATGCTGGAATTGTAACTAGTTCAGTGACATCAACATAATTTTTGCAGAATAAGCCACTAGGATTGGTTTGTTGTCTTTGTTGTGATTGTTTTGGGTAGTTTATACAAGATCCGTGGTTCCATACTTATCGTCACTATTATACTAAAAAGAACAATCTGTTTCAAGATTTAATGCATCTTATCGTGTCTATGGTAATTTATTAATAAACAAGTAGGTCTTTTTGTTATAATCATTTTAATGGATTTTCTTTGAACACGTCCTTTTTCTTAGTCACTTTTGTTATAATTGTTTCAAGATTTAATGATGTACTCTCGTTGTTGGTTTTCTTTGAACACGTCCAAACCGTTTTAATGGATTTTCTTTCTTGTTTCCTAAGCAGATGCCATGTTAATATCGTTTTGTATTTTGTCCTTTCTTGTGTAATTTCAAGTTTAGAAGGAAATAATTTTTGTCTTATTCATTCTCATTACTTACATCTTATATATATATAGATACATTGATTGGTTAAATTTGGAAACAACCACTGCCTATTCTAAGGAAACAAATCCCTGAGATTGTGGGATTGATATCCTAATAATAAAAACAAGATACATTTGATATGCAGAATTAAAAAACAATAGGGATCAAATTTGAAACTTCCTAAAATATGTCGATACTTCCCCTCTGGTGAATAAGTGTTCTCCATTCCCAACTTGAATATAATTCTTTCCAAGTTAATGTTATTCAACTCCTTGGTTAGTATGTCTGCAAGCTGTCCTTGAGTAAACACAGATGAAGTGCAAATCATGTCACTGTCAAGCTCTTTTTTGATAAAATGTTTGTCCACTTCAATATATTTACTTCTATCATGTTGCATTGGACTGTGAGCTATGGTGATTGCAGATTTATTATCACAATATAACCTTGAAGGTTCATCCCACTTTATCTTCAAGTCCTCCAATATACTTTTCAGCCATAACAATTCACACATTCCTTAAGCTGTTGCCCGAAATTCTGCTTCAGCATTAGATCTAGCTACTACACTTTGTTTTTTACTCTTCCAAGTTACTAGGTTTCCACCAAGATACAATATCCAATAGTTGACCTGCTATCGACAATTGAACCTGCATATTCTGCCTCTAAACTAGCACTCTTGCTTCTTTTGAATAAGATTCCTCTTCCTAGTGTTCCTTTCAAATACTAGGCAATTTTAAGAGCAGCTTGTAAATGTGTTTTCTTTGGTTGATACATAAATTGGCTGACTAGACTCACAACAAAAACAATATCTAGTCTAGTTTAGATAGATAAATAACTCTTCCCACAAGTCTCCGGTACACTTTTTTATCCGCAACAACATCATCCTCTGCACTTCCCAACTTTGAATTTGGATCAACAAATGTGCTTGCATGCAGGTTATTTTACCTGTTTCTTGTAATAGATCAATAATGTATTTTTGTTGAGATATAAGACCCCTTTCTTGGAATGAGCTACTTCAATTCCCATAAAATTTTGCAACTTTCCTAAAGTCTTGATTTCAAATTCTCTGCCAAGACATTGGCTCGACCTCTGTTGCTCCTTTTCATCATTTTCGGTAACAATTATATCAGCTACATAGACCAATCGAACTGTTACTCCCCCTAAAACAGAATGCTTGATAAACAAAGTGTGGTCCCTTTGACTTTGTTTGTATTTAAGGCTCATCATGGCTTTGATGAATCTCCTAAACCATGTTCTAGGTGACCCTTTCAACCCATATAGTGCTTTTCTTAGCTTGCAAACAGTTTGCTGCCAAAGACGAAATTACTCTGACCACATTCATTTTTGCAACTGGTGCAAAGGTCTACAAGTAATCCACTCCATAAGTTTGAGTGAATCATTTAGCTACCAGCCAGCCTTATACCTTTCAATAGTCCTGTCAGTCTTGTATATACATACATTGATTGGGTAAATTTAGAAACAAGCACTGCCTATTCTAGGAAACAAACCCATGAGATTGTGGGATTGGTATGCTAGTAACAAAAGCAAGATACAACCGATATATAATAAATTAAAAAGCAATAGGAATCAAATCTGAAACTTGCTAAAGTATCTCGACATGTAACCACACATATATTTTAACATTATCCAATTTATAAAAGCTGATACTTTAAAAACCCATTGCACACAAGTAACCACATGAACTAATGTCATGAGTCTTAATTCTGACTTCCCTGTAATTGTAGTTCATGTTAAGTGCAATTCCCCACATTGTGAAGTGTAAACAATGGACTGTACTTACATAAAACACGTAACAAAGTCAAGAAAAGTACAATTTTCTCAGTTAACGTTACATAAGGTGCTTATCGAGTGAGTGACGTTGAAGCCATTATTTAAGAAAAAAAATTAAAACAGTGGAATGGAATAGTCACGTAGGGTGCATGCAGTGAGCGAGTGCCTGAATGTGACCTGTTTCAGAAAAATAGGAGAACTGGGCAAGTGGAATGATCAAATAGAATGAGTGAAGTTGTGCACCTGCAGTTCCTTTTTCATTAAAGTTTGTATAACGTGTCAAATTTTTTAATGAGAATTGATGAAAGAAAACATAAAAAAATGAATAGTTGAATCATGTGATTGTAATTGACGGTCTGCACGTCAAGCTGTCTCTTCTGCATGATACCTGCATATGATTTGAACTGCACTTTTGGTCATTCATTCTATGGCGTATTGTTGATTGTCAAATTGCAGGGAGACAGTGAAATATCAGGATCTGCTCATCTGGGGGGTGTTGCTGTTGCAGCCATGGCTTGGGCACGTGTTCGGAAAGGAAGATTCTAAATCCCTTTTCAAGATTTGGAAAACTGTGTGTATCCAGTTCAATGGTTTTCCTCTCAGGTTTAACAGCAGCCATACAAATTTTTACTGTTTTTCTTCAGGTTTAATGATATATTCTTAGTGTTAAACACTTAGTTTTCCAAAATAGAAAAGATAACATTATCTCCTTTCTCATCCAAAGCATTACGTTAGCCCCTCGATACTTTCGCCTACATTAGACATTTGAATTTACATTCTTAAACCAAAGTAGCTTTTAGGTTTTTTTTTTTTTTTTCTTTTCTTATCGTTCACGTATTTGTTTCTCTTGTAGTATTTAATTTCATTTTTATATATATTTTTATTTCTTTTAAATATTATTTTAAATATTATTCCTTACTTTTAATTTCAATTTGATTTAAAAGTAAATTTTGATATTATCAAACTGAAGATATTTTTTCCATTTTAGATTAGCTAAATCGTTATCTAAATTAATATTAATTATAAACCAATTAATTTTGATGTTATATTATTAACAAAAGTGTCAAATAATTTGATTTTAATTTTAATTTTTCTCTTTCAATATATTAAATTTAATATTGTAAAACATTGATTATTCATTATTAAACAATAATTTTTAATTAATTGCAATTTTTTTTTATAAATTTTAGTTAAATTTCAAAATTATCAATGAGTTTTTAACTATTGCTAGTTTAGAATTTTTGCAGCAACAATTTTTTTTTACTTGTATAATATGAAGTTTTCTAAAGTTAGGAAATTAGTTAATTTAACTATTAGTTTTTTAATTATATATATTTTTCATCTATACCAAATTTTATATAAACTGAATAATATCAATCAAAATAAATACATCTTATATACACAGATACATTGATTAGAGGTAAATATCTATACACTTCTTATATACATACACAGATAAATTGATTAGAGGTTTCCAAAGATCAAAAGCTCCCATCTCAAGTTTAGAAGAAAATAATTTCTCTCTTGTTGAATCTCATTACTTCTTATATATACACATACATTGATTGGATAAATTTGGAAACAAGCACTGTCTATTCTAGGAAAACAAATCTCTGAGATTGTGGGATTGATATGCTAGTAATAAAATATATTCATTATTAAAAAACAATAACAATCAAATGTGAAACTTCTTAAAATATCTAGACAGTAAGCATGTAACCACAAAACAAGCAGCCTATTCTAAAACTTCTTAAAATATCTAGACAGTAAGCATGTAACCACAAAACAAGCAGCCTATTCTAGGAAAAGAAATCTATGAGATTATGGGATTGATATGCTACTAATAAAATATATTCATTATTAAAAAACAATAACAATCAAATGTGAAACTTCTTAAATATCTAGACAGTAACCATGTAACCACACATATTTTAATATATCCAATTTATAAAAGCTGATAATTTAAAAACCCATTGCACATAAGTAACCACATGAACACATGTCACGAGTCATAATTCTGTCATCCTTCTAATTGTAGTTCATATTAAGTACAATTCCCAACATTGTGAAGTGTAAACAATGACAAAGTCAAGAAAAGTACAATTTTCTCAGTTAATGTTCTTCTTGCTTTCTGTCTAATAAACAGTTACCACACAAGTAACTACACATAAAGTTTATGGTTCATGTTAACAAAAATGGAACAAAGCCAAAGTGAATGATGAAGCCATTATTTAAGAAAAAAAGTAAAACAGTGGAATGGAATAGTCATAGAGGGTGCATGGGGTGAGTGAATGCCTGAGTGTGACCTGTTTCAGAAAAATATGAAAACTGCACAAGTGGAATAATCAAATAGAATGAGTTAAGTTGTGAACCTGCAGTGCCTTTTTCATTAAAATTAGTATAAAGTATCAATTTTTTTAATGAGAATTGATGAAAGAAAATATATAAAAAAAAATGAATAGTTGAATCATGTAATTGTTATTGATGGTCTGCACGCAAGCTGTCTCTTCTGCATGATACCTGCATATAATTTGAACTACATTTACAGAATACTAAAGAGTGTTGATTGTCAAATTGTAGGAAGACAGTCAAATATCAGGATCTGTTCATTTTGGGGGTCTTCTTGTTGCAGCCATGGCTTGGGTTCGGAAACGAAAAAACTTGAAAAATTGGTAAAGTCACGTAATTGGATTGTATAGTTGTTAGGGTGGGAGAGCTCTAGATTCTTCCCACGGGTGCTAACTAGAAGGGTCCGGTATCGGCTTTTAGTTCTCTGTGGGCATGGAGACCCCTTGTAGTAGAAGCATACCTAAGAGCTGACCTTGAGACGCCACTATCTAGTCTTCTATATTATCAACAAAAGTGTCAAATAATTTGATTTTTATTTTTATTTTTTTACATATATTTAATTTATTATTGTAAAACATTGATTATTCATTATTAAACAATACTTTTTAAATTAATTGTAATTTTTTATATATTTTAGTTAAATTTCAAAATTATCAAAACTGACCTAAAATCGTCACTATTGCTAGTTTAGAATTTTATACAGCAACAAAATTCTTTTACTTGTACTTATGTAGTTTTTTGCAATTATGAAATTAGTTAATTTAACTATTAGTTTTTTAATTATATATTTTTTCATATATGCCAAATTTTATATAAATTGAACATTTTTTATATTACCTGTCTATAGGCATTTACTTATTTTAAATGGATGATTATGAATCAAAATAAAGTTGTGTGATAAAAAAAAATAGGTTTTGGTTTGCATAAAATTTTAAAATTCTTATTACTATAAATACTATGTTTTTTAATATATTATAAATGTAAATTTATATTTATTTATGAGATTATAATATTATTATTGTTTTTTTATAAGAAAATATTATTAGAAAATCTATTCTTAATCTTTAATAAAACAATAAATATTAATATAATAATCAAAGTTTCATTTCAAGATTTTTTTTAATCATTTCTAAAACATGAAAACTTTAGCGAAAAAAAAAATCTTTGGCCGAAAATAAGGTTGGAGCTGCAGAAGAAAAAAAAAACGAAAGAAAAAGGACAAATTCATTCATATATGCAATTTTGCAATTTTGTAGAGTTTCATATATATATATATATATATATATATATATATTTATTTATTTATTTATTTAAAAAAATAAAAGAATATACATTTATATATGTATTCAAATGACAAAAATGAAATATTACCAATTTATACATCTATTTTGGTTTTTCATTCTTATTCAAATAGATATATTTAAAATTTCATGCATTTATAAATATATTTTCTTAATTATTTTATCAATCACACATATTACATTACTCAAAAACTTTTCACTCATATTTTTTTTAATCCAAACAACTCAAATTTTCACACACTTTTATCTTAAATTAACTCTTTCAAATCCATTTCCCAATCTAAATAAAGCCTAAATGGAACTTTTATGGAAAATGTATCAATAATCTACTATCATGTACAAAGGAATAAAATTTCCTTCACATATTTAAATTTGTTACCAATATATAAATCATCTCAACTAAATCTTTACGAACATTTATTTCATCTTCTGTTTTTACTTTATTGTTTAGTCGTATCCAAATTATACGATCACAAACATTCTTTTCCACATACATTACATTTATGTAATGTCTAATATCTAACTTATGGAAAACGATATAAACTGCATCGGTAACAATGTGGGCATACTTCGGGTGCAAAACCAAGTTATCATGCCTTGGTTTTCAACTTTTCTTGCTTTGGTGATTTTCGTGTCTGAAATGAAATTTTGATCTGAAGTGTTCTTGTCCCTCCTTTATGTCAAACCTTTTTCATATTGGACTTGTAAAGATCATCCTTTTGTTGAAATAGATAGGTGAGAAAAACTTCCTCAAGTTAAATAATATATTAACTAATGCATTAGTGATATATTGTTAGATAAATGAGCCTTTTGAAGTTACTATGATGTGTTATACTAAAGACTTAGATGTGTATTGATACACAATTTGAGAATGGTAGAATATGTTTCAAGAAAATCAAAGGTACATAAGATGAATTATCCCACTCATGACTTGAAATTGACAATTGTGGTATAACCCTTGAAGATTTGGAGACATTATCTTTATGTTGCAAAGTTTGTTATGTTCAATGATCACAAAAGTTTGAAGTTATTGTTTAGTCACAAGTAATTAAACATGATGCATAGAAGATGAATGAAATTACTAGAGACTACGAGTTTTAGTTGTTATACCATTCCAAAAGGGCAAATATGGTGACAAATGCTTTAAATAGGAAGACGGGTGAGATGTCTGTCCTTATAGTGAAATTTTTGAATTGATAAAACAATTTAGAGATTTGAATATGCAAGTGAGTTTTGTATGATCTCATTTGATATGACATGATTTTTCTTTTTTTATTTTGGGATGATTAAGAAAAGACAACCTTCAAATCTTAGTTTGAAACATACTATAAACTTGTTAGGTACGAACAAGACTAAGAATTTTAGTGTAAAAGCAAAGAAAGTGTTGGGACTCAAAGAGAAGATTTGTGCATAGGGAGATATAAGTGTTAGACAAATGATTTGAAGGAATGACACAAAAGTAAATTTAACCTACATTGATACATTATTAAGAAGTATTAGGATCTAAAGTTTTTTTTTAGTGTCTTAACATAAAGAGAGATGTATATGAGTTTGTAACTCATATTTAACATATCAGAAGGCCAAGGTAGAATATTAAAGACATGATACTTGTCATGTTAGTTGGAAGTGCTATAATGAAAATGAGATAATATCGTTATGAACTTTGATACTCACTTACCATGCTCTATGAGAAAATATGAATTTGTTTGAGTTATTGTAGATCACTTAATGAAAGTCTTCTTTTTGTGAGCCTAAGGATATATATGGAGAAATTGGTTCTTTTGTATATTAAGGAGATTGTGAGGTTTCATCTTGTACCTTCCATCATTGTGTATTGTGTTAGATAATGACTTTTGTGGTTCACTTATAGGTTTTGATAAACTATGAAATAAGCATAAGAGACCAAACTAAAACATAATCTATCTTATTATCTTTATACCGATGGTTAGTTTGAGAGAACTATTCTATCCTTTAAAGGCCTTTAGTTGAGTTTACATAACAACTGTTATGTTAGTATTGATATGACTTCTTAAGCTTTTATACAATAGAAAATATAGTATTCCATTGTGATGATTTTAGGATGAAAATACAATTTTGGTCTGGCCAAAGTTATTATAATTGATTACAAAATAAAAATAATTAAATTAATAAATGATAAGATAGAAATATCCTTAAATCAACAAAATCTTATACAAATCAATAAAGATGCCTTTTAGAGTTTGTAATTATATACCATGTGATTCTCAAGATTTTTGCCTACAACAAGAGAAAGTGATTAGATCGAAAAGTTATTTTCAGAAACTTATAACATCATAACATATTTTCAAATATATTGATATAATAACTTATGAGTTTATTTAAACTTTTAACTAAATTGCATAGTGTATTTAATGTATTTCCATTTAAAAAATATGTTTTTCACTAAAACCATCTTAAAAAAAGTTTGATATAATCAATAAGAAAAGAAATATCTATCTTCACCCGATATGATTAAAAGATAAAAAAATTAATTGATTGAAGAAAAAATATAGTAGTTTAGTAAAAGTTATTTAGAATATTACTATTTATAATACTATAAAAAATGTTTAAAATTTATTTATCTTTTCTTTTCTTCATAAAAATAAAAGTTTTCTTATTAGAAAAATAATACGGATTAATTTTTTAAATGTTGTGAAATTTGATAATTATAAATTAAATTATATTTTTATCTTATTATCTAAAAATATAGTTTTACCAATGACCTCGAACTACTTTTTTTTTTTCTTTCTCTATTTATCGCTATCTTAATTATGAAAAGGTTATTTCTTTCATATTATACCAGTAAAAATACATTTTTCTCCTTGTGATAATACAAAATAAAAAAAAACTATTATAAAAGTTTTGAAATAAAAAAGTATTATTAAAACTAAAAAATAATTCTATAAAAAATAGTTATAAAAATAATTCAATTTTTATACTTTCATTATGGATAATTTCTTTGATAGATACTAAAATTAATAATAAAAACACTTAAGAAAACATTAAAAGTAAAATAGTAAGGAATTCTATATACAAGTTACAAAGATAATTGTTAATAATATAGATATAGATATAGATATTGTATATCCAGTTTTTATAATAATTTTACACATATACTTATTATATTAAATAAAAATGTAATTATTTAATTAAAATTATTATATTTATTGATTCATATAAAATCACAGTAAAATATATATAAAAATAACCAATTGAGTATTTTTTTTTATCTTTATACGGATGTATTTAGTCTTCTTAACCACTTATACACAGTTCATACTCAAAATTAACCTAACCTTATGTTACAGATTAAATGATCTATCATAAATTATGATAACAATCTAAGTATAATATAACTTATGTATTTATTTTTTAGTTATAACACATACATTTTAATTATATAAAAAATAAGCATTTTTCCTCTTTAGTCCATTAGTCTAAAATAATATTCTATATTCCTTAGTGTAGTTCTCAGCCAAGCCCAAACCTTATCCCACCAAAACCCCCATTTTCCTCTGCACCAAACAATTATCTTTCTTCTCCGAACTTCAATTTCACTGTCATCTTCTTCTTCACCAATCACACCCACTCTCAGAGCAGCGACATGTTCACTTCTTCAACCCCCACTTCACTCCGCACCCCAATCCTTCACCACCCTCTTCCCTCCTTACCCTTCCGCACCAACTTCTCCCCTCTCACCCTCCCACCCTTCCACCGCACCCTCTCCTTCCTCCCCCCTCCGCCGCTCCTCCCGGCGGCGCCCGCCCTCTCCACCGCCGCCAAGGCCGACAAGTCCGGCGAGCAGAAGTGGGTCCACGAGGGCCTTATCATGGAGTCCCTCCCCAACGGCATGTTCCGCGTGCGCCTCGACAACGAGGACCTCATTCTCGGCTACATATCCGGGAAAATCCGAAAAAACTACGTTCGGATCCTCCCGGGCGACAGGGTCAAGGTCGAGGTCAGCCGCTACGACTCCTCCAAAGGACGCATCGTTTATAGGCTCCGCTCCAGCACCCCCTCCTAACACACCCGCCACCTGTTTGTTAAATTCACCAACACAACGCATGCATAGTCGTTGCTGTATAAAAAAATTGCAAAAAAGAAGATAATGATAATGCTTGGTTCTGTGATTTGCTGCTATTAATTTCGTCTTAGTTTCTTCTTTTGAGTTACTCTTGTCTTGTTGGTTGTTGTTAGATGGGCAGAATTTTCTACTCCCAATCCTTTATGCTGCGGGAAATTACAGAAAATTACAGACAAATGCGATGCCATTGTAGAGACCCCGAAAACACTGTCATTGCGATAAGATATTTCCAGACCGGTGCTTTTTTACTTCCAGTGATGTGTTTGTGGTGAAATTGGTTCTTTTGCGTTAACTGAAGCTTCTGTTATAGTGTTTGAGATTGTGAAGGTTAATCAATTTAGTCTATCTCATGGTTTTGGTTTCTGACTTTGAGAAGGGTCATTCATTGTTGCAATAAGATTTTCTGATAGGTGGGAAGATGCAAAACTTTTAGTTTGTTAGCTACTATTAGATGTGTTCTCTGATTATGCTTAACTTCAATTCAAATCTTTATTAGGTGAATTAGTGAGAGGAGATTTTAGTAATGTGCTTTAATAGAATGAAAAAAAAAAAAAAAAAAAAAAGGGAAATTTGATGGCGATTTTGTTCGCTTTATTTCTTTTTTGCTTCTTATTTTCAATATGGACCCTAACTTTTTTTTTTTTTACTTTTCATTTATAAAAATAATTGTATTTGGCCAAATGAGATAGGGT
>Ga0099825_1002167_pt1 | contig 25959 bp, 13 predicted proteins | sample SiratroredBW_FD_76838 | JGI IMG/M metagenome (GOLD analysis project Ga0099825, IMG submission 76838) | Root nodule microbial communities of legume samples collected from California, USA - Siratro red BW | ecosystem: Host-associated > Plants > Roots > Nodule | place: USA: California | collected... | reverse complement strand
TAAAATATAAAAGAGAAAAAATATATTGTCTAGTATGATAAAATACAAATATATATATATATATATATATATATATATATATATATATATATATATATATTATTCTTCAATTTAGAATGAATTGCTTAGCTTTGAAGACATGATGGATCTTTGTAGTATGTATTATGAAAGTGCACGGTGTGGCTGAGTACTTAAAAGAAATAAAAGCTTGAAAAGCATTATATATGTACTACTTGCCATAAAGCAGCAGTGCCTAATTACCAGTTGTTAATGATGCATGGATCTGAAAATCTTAATAAAGATGGAGAAAGTTATATAGAGTGTATATTATAGAAGGGTGATAAACCTGTTTCCAAGAAAGGAATGGAAGTGGATGATGAGTTCCTCTTCTTGGGGTGAGAATGCACCTCTCTTAAGATCAGGCCTCAAGTAGTTGATCCATCGTAGCCGACAACTTTTCCCACACCTTTGGAGGCCAGCATTTCTTGCCACATCGCTCCAACACCCTTGTCCATTGTTCAGCATGTACTTCATCAGTTTCTCATCTTCTTCTGGTGACCACAACCCCTTTCTAAACTTGTTCTCTTTACCACTACACACTTCTGGCTTCCTCATTCTTCTAACTGCTTTGATATCTACACAAGGGAAAAGGGTTTATATATAAAGTTGAAAGATCAGAAAGAAGCTTCATGTGGAGGCAATTCATGATGACCATGATGATGATGGTGATGGTTACGGGGTTTGCTTACAAAATAGGGAAGAGTGAGAGAAAAAGAGAGAGAGAGATATGTTGGTTGACAAGTCTAGTGGAAAACGGTTTGGAGAGGGACCTAAGGGATTGAGAAAGATAGGTGGTCGTCTTGTCTTTGACTCCATGGCCTTGTCTTTTTCTTTTCTATTTTTTCTTCACTCACAAGGTTATCATCACACACACATCCATCATAAGGGGCCAGACAAAACATATGTTAAACGTATATACCAGTTTGTTTTATCACCAAGCCAAATTCATTTGCTTCCACTTCACATAATCTCACGTGTAGTTCAAGATATACAAAAATATAATTAATAACAATAATGCCTCCACTGCATATTTATGTATTATGTTCTTTCAGTTTTTAGCATAAGATCCACATGCTTATGTTGCAACCATGTAAGGTATAACAGACTCAAATATTTGTGTGAATCGATGTATTAATTATTCTTTTCCCTGAAATTAAGTGGCAGAACTTTGGAGACTTATATATAGAACTGCATGCTACTTTCACTAACCAAAAAATAAGGTTAGTCCAAGTACGGTTATGAATTACCAACCAAAGTTGAATAACGTGTATGAAGATTATATAGCAAATGTCAGAGACTGATCACTTTCTTAAATAGTAATCAAAAGGGTATATTATTAAATTGTGATTGAAGGAAGTGGAGCACTTTAAGGCTTGTTTTTGTCATGCACATTCTTTACAAACAAAGGTGAATCATGTGAGGAAAAGAAAGAAAGAAATAGCGCAACAGAATATTGACTTCTCAGACCATCTTTTTAATTCAAGGAAAAAATGTATTGTGCAGAATCACAAGGTGCCAAAACAAACTTGAATTGGGGAGACCAAAATCTACTTTGTTTGTGATTGTTATATTACGTTTTCACCAGCTTTCCTATGAAGAATTTCTCATCTGGGATATGTGGGCTACTTGTCTACTTTACCCTAGTTTGTGAAACTCTTCTGGCAAATCTGATATACTATTTCAACAGTAAAAGGAGAATAAATTTGAATAGAGCAAAATGGATGCCATTTGCATATTCATACTGGAGAAAATTTATTATGATTGTTCTTTTTATCCTCAAAAAGTTTGAAGATCGTACAGAGAAAAGTTGAAAATCGGTTGAATTTAATAAAGTGGCACCCCTTTAGAGGGACCAAATGGGTAAGCAGGGACGAAGAATACTATATTAGTCATCAAATCATGTACTTGTAGAAATGTGGCATGGCTGAATTTTGATAAGTGTACAATAGATAAATTATTATTTTTTTCATAAAGTTAAAGTTACATAATAAAAGAAAATATTACCATTGGTATATTGATACCAATGCATTATATTACTTTGAATTCAAATAATATAATGATTAATCACAGTTATGGGGATTCTGTAGGCTCTAGAAGGTAGGTTAAAGACCCCAAAATTAACCACTAAAATTGCTTAATGAATTAATACCTTGCATAAATTCATATTATACAAATTGACCTATTTTTTAAGTTACACTTAAAACTATCGTAAACAAATCTTAGGCCGAATTATTTTACAAAAATATATTTTCGCCCTAACTTAGGCCAATACACAGACTTTTTTTATATAAATTGGTAAATAACGTTTTCAAAAAACTTTTATATATTGTCAATATTTTTTTAAAACTTTTAAATCGAATTGAATTTCATTTCTAACTTTTGTTATTGCATGAAAAAGTTCTAGAGTCACGTTAATTAACTGCATCAAAAAATTATAAAGAGTTGCATTGCCAAAGAAAGTGACTCATCCATTCTCAACTCCGTTTTTAACTGCATTTATCGTTCTGACTTGGATAATCCAATTAGAAATTCATTTTATTGCAGTGACCAAGATCATTGATCGAAATTTTATTAAGCTTGTGAATGCCTTTTTCAGAAGTTACTTCGTTTAAGTTTCTTGAGAACGCTTTATATCCCGTGAATTTTGTAGTATAAAAATAATCTAGTATTGTTTCTATTTAGACATTTGTCATTCAAGCTAATTATAGGATTAATGACATCTGAAATATTTATATTTTATAGATCAAATTGTACCTTCCAAATCATCCAATTAAATTCACGTAAAATTCAGTTTATAATAAGTGTTTTAAAAAAAAATACTTCTTTCTACTTTATATGTTATTTGAGATTTCTACATATAAATTGAGAAAAAATTAGAAAGGCTAAAAAAGTTACATGTAATTTGAGACGAATATAGTATAGCAAAAATGCTCTATTATATTTATGGATGTTATTAGTTAAAACTAGATTCACTTGCGATGAACTTCTTCGATAAGAAAAAGAAAATGAAATGAATGAAAACAGATTGAATCGACTTATTATTATAGAAATCAAATTTGTTCGTTATCGTTTTTAAGAAACACTTTTATTTGACTTGTGCAAATTAAATTAAATTTATTTAAAAAAAAAACTATTCACTTAACTTTTACTTTTAACCTAACTCTATTGTTTTGTTTATTCATAAAAAAACGGAAGGGAATTTTTTTTTCTCAGCAACAAAACATGGTCCGACTGAAAATTGGTTCCATCCCTTCTAATTCCAGACATGAAAATTGGTTTCATTTTTAAATATAAAACCATTTTTTATTCTTAAAAAAATAATTTTATATCAAGAGAAAAATAATGAAATAAAAAATAATTTCTAATTAATATAAAAATATTTCCCGTCGTAATTTATTTATTTTGTTCCGCCACTTTTCCATTCTTCCAAACTATAATAGAATTTTTTCCACTTTTTTTTTAATCCATTAAAAAATAAGACATCTTTTTAATTTTATATCTTTCTTTTTTTCTATTGTTGCCTATAATTTCACTTCTAATCCAAACAACAAAAGAAGAAGAATAAATTACAAAAAGGGCTTGGGCTTTTTTTTTCTATGCTTTCTCTGTACTGTTCTGTGTCCAAATCTTAGCCTTGTTTGTGTTCATTACCTCACAACCAAGCAAACATGAGTTTGGTTACCAACCTTACGCTTCCTTCCCAAACCTAGCCACTAAGAAAATGCAACCACCAATGCCTAAAGGCCACGTGGCATATGAGGAACTTTTTGTTTACCTCATTCAAATAAAAAAGGTAGACAAATTTAAATAACAAATTAATATCCTAATAATATTAAAAAAATCAAGTTAAGGGAGCCATTTGCTTCCTAATACTCTATCTCTATGTAAGGAAATGGTATAATTACTCTTTTAAAAATGTGATGAATTTTCGTTTAGAATGAATTAATCAAAATATGATATACTCATTATTTTAAACATTTAATCAATATTTATTATTTCTATTTATTTTTCTTCCTACTGCATCATAGTAATAATAATAAATCTATATTTTTTTCTCTTTCAATACGGGTCTTCGATGTCATTTAGTATTTTTTTATGTTTCTGTATATTCTTTTATATTTTTAAATAAAGAATCAATCATTTGTGATTGCAAATGTCATTCCAATATTGCAAGGTACAAAATAAAGCAAAAAAAATAGTATCAAACATGCATTTAATTATTAACTTTTAGTTAACATTTATAAAAATAGAAAATAAAATTTCTATTTTTCCACAAATAATACCGTGACAACTAGAACATGAAATATAGGTATATATGCCATTGAAAAGGACCAGACATAAAACCAACTGTCTATTTGTCTAATATATATATATAAAGCTTTTTGATTTTTGGTGTGCTTTGGCCAAATTTGTGAAGGAAAAGATGGATATCAATCCAGCTCAGAGGTCCTTCTTAAATGAATGATAGTCCCATGATTTAATTCCTTTTTCATATCAGAGATTAAGGTTACGTGAAGGATTGTCCCATGCAAAATAGTTTATCTCAAAAATTATTATAAATATTTGGATAAATCATATTTTTGTATTTTTTATCTTATTTAAAAAGTTTTGATTTAATAATTTTTAAAAAATTAGTCTTTCATCTTTCAAATTTAGGTCAAATTATATTTTTTTTTTCATTTTTGATTAATTTTGTTTTTTGTTTTTAGTTGTTCTTAGTAGGGGGAGGATGCCATATCCCAGCCTGGAAATACAAGTTATTTTTTATTTAAAGAAAACAAAAAACTTGTATCAATTCAAAATATATTTCATTTAATATGTATATAGGTCAGATGGTAACTGTTCATTATTTTATAAGCGGTGCATTATGACGATAATGACATCTTATTTCTTATATTTAATATAAAATACTTTTAATATAACTAATAAAAGTAATTAATTTTATTTTTCTAAAATTAGTTCTTATGATTTAAATGTTTTTAGTTTTCAATTATAGTATCTTAGAAGTACATTTTTAGTTCTTATACAACCAGAAACAAATATTTTTATCCATCTAAACCTAGAATTACAATCTTTCAAAAGAAATTTTATATTTATTTAAGAATTAAAAAAAATTCACATATTGATAGTATCAAAAATGCATGTTGCTGTACTTAATCTCTTTAAATGCACCAAATCTTCCACTAAGCTAGTGAGGTAGATCATTAGTGTGTTAACAAAACATGAAATCTTATAAATCGTTACTTGTGCTAAAACTACGAGTCCAGAAAGTTAGGAAGATAATTGCATAAAGATGATGTTTGGACATACTGGTGATAATGAGAAATGGGAATTTATACTGTCAGATTTTTTTATGTTGCAAATTTGAAAATTGACCATTCACCATTCATTTAATTGGTTAGGTGCCAAAGGGTGCAACAATCTAATTCTTATAAATGTCATGTCTATTCAAATAAGATGAAGTGTTTGGTGAGAAAACAACAAAATAATAAATGCAATAAGGATGGTGGTGGCACTTGTAGTAACTTCATAAAATTGAACCTAAAATTTTCTAAAACTTTCAACATAATCATTTTTTTTTTGCTATAAAAGAATTCTGATATTTTTATTACAACATTAAACTTCTTAAAAATTTACTCTAATTTAGTTTCTACATTTAGATAATTTTACTCATCATTCAAACTGATTCAGTACACTTAACTTCAACCTCTCAGGTCAGTTACTTCTATTCAACATCCATTGTTATTTTTCTATAACAAGGAAAATCACTTTTTATTTTTAGACTATTTTTTATTTCTTAATTAACATTGTAAAGTGTATGACTATTATATATTATTTATTTACTCTCATTTAGTTTCCATAGTCTATATTTATTTTATTTTCTGAAAATTCTTAAAAGGTACAAATTAGGAATGATAGTTGGAAATAATTTTATTTTAACATTAACTAAGTGTATGTTTTTTTTTTATCAAAGCGGAGCAATTCTACTCACTTATTAAATAGACGATGAATTGTTCTGTGGTAAATATGTTGACACGATTGTAGTTTGGTCAAAATAAAGTGTTTAGAATTTATTTAAAAAAAAAAAAACATTTGCATTAAAATTGTCTCAAAGACTTCTATTTTAATCAATAACCAAACTAAAATTGTATCATACATGACTTTTTCATAATAAAATTATTTATTCATTTATGCAATATACAATTTTATTTATTTCGATAATAAGTAAACATAATTACATTACTTCAGTAAAACAAATCACTTACTTAAATTTACATATTATTTACCACCTAAACTCTTCAAAGTAAATGAAATTCGTTTAAAGTAATCTACAGTTACATTATATTATAACTTGCACAATAAAATATATGAGAAAAATATATATAATTCAACCCAAGTTAATAAATGGAAAGTGCAAATTCATGAAAAGAAAATTACAAATAAATGTGTCATGGATAATAAAAAAACTACAAATAATATCTCTTTCAAAATTGAGGACTGGTCCACCGGTATAAAAAGATTAAACCGATTAGCCTAAAATTTTCGCATCTTATAATGATCTATTATTTAAAAGCCAGTGATTTTGCTCATATTGTGATTTTTTTACTGTTTAAAATTAGTTTATTTTATAAGTTTTATCAGGAAGATAATAACATTATTTTATTAGACAAATGTTTTATTTTTCATGTGCATTTATGTTTGACCATTCCATAAAAGATGTAAAGACGAATTCCTATAACATTATCATTCCAATACATTCCTGACTTACAAACACAATGTTAATACAAGTACCGAATAAATAATTTTAGTTGACACAACTATGTTTTAAAAGATTTTTGTATAACAAAATATCATAAAGCAATTATTTTTAAGTAGACTATTTTCTATTTTCATATAAATATCATAAAGCAAAAAAATAAAAGCGAAATTGGTATTTTCAAATAAAATATTATTTATTTATATTAGTTAAAATATAGGTGTCATTATGTTTTGACCGTATTTTTATTAAGTTTTATTTTTTTTTAATTTATTAAACTTGATTTGATATATCATAATATTTGTTATTATATATTGACATATATTAGTTTTTATTGATAAATATTATAAAGAAAAATTAAGTTAATTAGTTTAACGGAAAAAGTTGAGTGGATTACTTATTAAGTTGTTGTTCTTTAAAACATATGTATCACTTCTAATATTTGAATTTATTTTACTGACTTCTCTGCTTAAAAATTAAAAAAAAATGCATTTGAAATTTTAGATTATAAAAATAATATGAAGATTTCATTATTGTATATTATAAAAGACTAATGGTGGTAATCACTGACTCATCAAACACTACATGAATGCAAAAAACTTAGTTTCTAGTAGAAATTATAAAATTATTTTTAAGTAGACTAATGGAGACAAAAATTAAAAAAAATGGTATCAGTTATAATAGCTAATAAAACTATGTTAAAAATTATTAAGTTAAATCCACATACCCTTTCTCATTTATTTTGTCTTCTTTTATTGTTTTTTCATTCATTTTTTATTTTTTTCTACCAAACACGCGTTTAAAAGAAATTAGTTAGTAACTTTAAAATAAGTACACTTATGTTTAATGAACTCCGTAACATTGTTAAAAAAGGTTAAATCTCAAAGCAAAATATAGTTTATCTTTCTCTAGTTTAGTATTTTATTTTATTTTATTTGTTTTACACTTTTATTTACAGTATAATTACTTATTGCATTTTATTTATTTTTATTTATCTTACATCTTTTTATATAATATACACTCTTATTGTATTTTTGTATTTTTTATGTATTTGATTTATGGGAAATGAAAATAATTACATAATATTCAATTATGTACTACATTTATAAGATTCTAAAATATTTTCGATATTCTATCATTTCTTTTTTAAGTTAGAAACACGTAGATAAAGGTAGATCAAACTGATTACATATGTAATATAATAATGTTTCAGTGAATATATATATATATATATATATATATATATATATGTGTGTGTGTGTGTGTGTAAAATGATTTCTTTTACAGTTTGATACATCAATCAATTTGAGTTATATCTTAATATTTCTTCAATAGAGAATTGGGAAACTAATTTACTATAGTTATTACAAACTAGTAAAAGTAAAATAATATTCTAAAACATTATTAGAAGTTATTAAGTATGCCCTTTATATTCATGTAAAAGGCTTCTTCTTACAGTTTTGATATATCAATCAATTTGAGTTATATCTTAATATTTTTTTCAATGGATAATTAAGAAACTAATTTACTATAGTTATTACAAACGAGTAAAAGTTAAATAATATTCTAAAATATTATTGAGAATTGATTTGGCATGAGATTCATTAGGTTGTTGATCCTCATAAAATTTAATATTTTATTTATTCTAAAATATTATCTTTATACTTTATTTGTAATGTGATAATTCTATTCCTGAAAGTACTATCTCTATTATCAAGAAACACTTTAGTTTAATAGTATATTTCATTTGCAAATGTATGAAAAGATGTTGTATAAACTATCTTGTGAATTAAGGATAAAATTATTTCTAAACTAAATGACTTTAAAAGAAGATAAATAAAATGTATAATCAAATTCAAGTTTAAAATGAATAAAAAAATACAAGTGGATTTTTAAGTTATAAACTTAAAAACTCTTAACACTAACTAGTATACAAAATGTAGGACTAAGATGTTAAAAGATAAGATAAATTTCTTTATTAAAAGAAATTTATGAAAAATGTTTTTATAAGAAATATTTTAAAGCAATATGTTTTGTTTTTATAATAATTTTTAAAAAGAGATACAAAGACATTTGTTTTGAAAACATTTTTAAACACCATTTTGTTAAACTAAAATATTCTCTTTAAAATACAAAGTAAAATTGTTCTTATCAACTTTTTTCGAGCATGTTATTGTATAGAAAGACATTCTTTTATATCGAAATGATAGAGTTTAATTATGAATTGTTGAATATTAGACGATCAAAAGTCCCTTTAGAAGATTAAATTATCTAATAAAGTTTTGATGATAACAAAACTCAAGTATATATTTATATTTGATGATTTATATATATTGCATAATTAACATTATTATTAAAGCAACAAACACAACACATGGTCCAGATAAGTTATTATTTATTCTACTGTTATGTTATTGATTTGATTTAAATTGATTTTATAGCATGGTGTGCCTTAACGTTCAAATTTTGTGATTAATTGATTTTATATGCTTTAACCTTCAAATTTGTTCACATTATTCAAATTAATGATGAGCATTTCAAACATAATTTCTCTATGTTATTTTAAATTATTCCCGATGCAGAATTAATTAAGTTTAATGCGGTATAAAAAATTAGAGAAATATTAACGGCTAGTTTCTAAAAAGTTAGAGGAACAATTTCAAGTTGAAACACAAGAAGCGAGAAGAGAAAAAACATCATACTGAAGAATTACATATAGAGTTTTGGGTTAGGTAAAACCATACCCTTGTGAGCTTTCATTTTTCTTTTTTTTGAGAGTGTTTCTTTCAATCTTGAGTGGTCTTAAATCTTAGGAGGTGATTGGGATCGGTATAACCTGGAGAGGTTTGTGTACTCGTTATAACCTGAAGAGGTTTGTGTATTCGTTATAACCTGGAGAGCTTTGTGTATTCGTTGTAACCATTTATAATATAATGGAATCCGTTCAAAAAAGAACTGGACGTAGCTCAAGAGATTAGGATGAACCATTATAAAACTGTTTAATATATGTTTATATATTCTTACCTTAGAAAATTACTTAAAAATTTCTATTTATACTAAATTGAATTTAGAAGACTCTATTCAATCCCTTCCAAATGTTCCTATAATGATAACAATGATTAAGAATAATTATATCGAGGACATTTTGAAAATGAGAGAGATATCTCTATAATCCAATCTAATTATGTAAGTATAGTATTTTTTGAGATGGACTTAAATCAAATCAACCTTATTATATAAACCACTTACACCCTCTGACAACCAATAAAAAGAACTTTCTTAGTGGTAGAGGAACGAAATGCACACATCTAGTTTCATTTAATTTTCCTAATTCTTATCAATAATTATGCATTTTTAGTTTTTGAAATTTCAATTAGATTTCGAACAATGGTAGATATAATAATTGTTTGATTTTAGTATCTCATATTTTGATTGCGTAAATATCATGTCACGAGATAAATAATGATTATGTTAATCAATTTCAGAAAAACTGTGATATTTAGAAAACCAATTGATATAATTAAATCTTGAAAGGCTAATTATACATTTGCAATTACAAATCCACGAAAATCCAAAGCTTGGAGACAACTGCGATGTCTAAAAGAATTAAAATTACAAAAAAAAAAACTCTTAAATTTGTGGCTTTTTCCAATCTCCTATTTCTATCACTCTCGAAACACTTTCAATAATTGTATTAACGTTAACCATACACCTTTTCCATAGAAAGTGTAAGGTGAGAATAATTGATTAACAGTGATAATTGTACTAACCAAATTGACAGTAGGTGGTAGAGATTATATATATACTAGTTGCAGAGAAGTAAGGATACATCAACTTCTTTGTTTATGACATGGAGTACTCTGTAGCATCTTTGGGAAGAGATCTTAAGAACGTGAGGAAGTACTTCGGGAGTGGAAAAACAAAGGAAGCATCATGGAGAGAATCACAGCTTAAAGGTATGCACAAGTTTCTAGTTGAAAGAGAGGAAGAAATTTTGAGGGCCCTCAAGCATGATTTGGGGAAGCATTATGTGGAGGCCTTCAGAGATGAGGTGTGTGTTTGATGTGAATCAGAATCATGAATGTTCCTTGTCTTGTTGTTAAGTTCTACGTGGGACTTTGGCTACTGTTAGCAAATAGTACACCTTTTTTAATTTCGTTTCTTAGTTATTCCTTGATGATTATTCGCAGGTAGGAACCTTAGTAAAGACCTTAAACTACGCCAAAAAGAATTTGAAGAAATGGGTGGCGGGGGAAGAGGTGAGGTTCATAGACCTTATATGCACTAGAACTTTCATTGAATAACTAAAACTTTTGATGTTTTGTGACAGGCTAAATTGCCAAGAATAGCACTGCTTTCAAGTGCTGAGATAGTGCCTGAGCCACTTGGTCTTGTTCTCATAATCTCATCATGGAACTTCCCCTTTGGTGAGTCGATTCAAAGTGAAAGTTGAAGTTCACAAGGTTTTGTAGAAGTTGGTTTTTTGATCAACTGGGTTATGTTATGCTATGGTTTTACAAAAACAGGATTGTCCTTGGAGCCACTGATAGGAGCAGTAGCTGCTGGGAACACTGTGGTTCTAAAGCCTTCAGAGATGTCCCCTACTTGCTCTTCTCTTTTAGCCACTGTGCTCCCAACTTACTTGGACACCAATGCCATTAAGGTCATCGAAGGTGGACCAAAAGTGGGGGAGCTACTCTTAGAGCAACGATGGGACAAGATTTTCTTCACAGGTTCATTAACCTTTCTCAATCACTATCTTTCTGTTTTTTAACTCTTGCTCATAACTCATAAGTCATAACCTTTTATGAGATTTTTTATTTTAACTTATGATTTGATCCAATACTAGGAAGTGCAAGGGTGGGAAGGATTGTTATGTCTGCTGCAGCTTTGCATCTTACTCCGGTGACTTTGGAGCTGGGTGGAAAATGTCCAGCACTGGTGGATTCTCTTACTTCTTCTTGGGACAGAGAGGTGGATACTCATTCAATTATGTCAAATCACATGGCAAAAAAATAGAAGAGAAAGAAGTTTCTTTTATCTCATTGTGTTTGTGGTTGGTGGTTGAGTAAGGGGGTTAATTAAGTTGATTATGTATATTATATACTCATATATAAACTTGTGGCTGCTTAGTTAAGTTGATTATATATGTTAATATAATTATGTGTAAACTTGTGGCAGAAAAAAATCTTACTGTATCAGTTTTTTGTTGAAACACAAGGTGGCTGTGAAACGAGTTTTGGTGGCAAAGTTCGGGGCTTGTGCAGGACAAGCATGCATAGCAATCGATTATGTCCTTGTAGAGAAGAGTTTCAGTTCTACATTGGTAAGAAGTTTGAAAGAATTTTGGACCTTTTGTTTAGATTTTGAAGCATGTCTACTTTCTCTTTGTTTAGGTGACGTTAATGAAGGTTTGGATTAAGAAAATGTTTGGAGAAAATCCGAGAGAGTCCAACAGTGTTGCAAGGATAGTTAATGAGAAACATTTCATGAGACTCAAGAATCTTCTCAGTGATCCAAGGGTCAAAGAGTCGGTGGTTTTTGGTGGTTCAATGAACGAAAATGACTTGTAAGTAGTAGTCTCTTAGAGTTTATCAAAATGTAGCATGTGATGCTGGGAACTTCACTTACTTCACTTCCCATTTCCAACAATGGGATAGACCACTTTCTTTTCACGTCGTTTTCACCTAACCAATTTTGTGCAGATTTATTGAACCCACAATATTGCTGGATCCCCCACTTGATTCAGCAATCATGGCTGATGAAATCTTTGGCCCAGTGCTTCCAATCATCACTGTATGCTGCATATTTTTTTACTGCTCCTTTCAGATTAACAAGTCCTGGAATTTGGCAAGTAAATTTCATTTTTATTTTCCGGGGTTTTTTGCAGGTGGAGAAGATTGAAGACAGTGTAGAGTTCATAAGCTCAAGGCCTAAACCATTAGCAATTTATGCCTTCACGAAAAAACAACCTCTGCAGAGAAGATTGGTATCTGAAACATCATCAGGAAGTCTTATTTTCAATGATGCAATTCTGCAGGTATTAATCTGCTTCTTGTCTCTTTCTTTATCTTTATTCAATAAAGTTTGAGTATTTTTCAAAATCCAAATCAACCTTGATAGATGCAAGGATGTGAAATATCTACTTACCCGTACTCAAGGTCCCAGATGGTGCTAGGTACTGTTTTCAGCAATAAATAACACATACCAATATGATGGCTAAAATTATATCAAGTAAAGTGGAGTTAGATTTTGGTTAGGCCAAATTCTATAACGATATGAAAGTTTATTATAAGAATTGTTGTTGTTGCACTAAGTGACACATGCTTGTTAAGTTTGCATTATCCTATAGTTTTGTAATTGAAAATTGTATTTTGGTGCAGTACATAGCGGATACCCTGCCATTTGGAGGAACTGGTGAATGTGGGTTTGGCAAGTACCACGGAAAGTTCTCCTTTGATGCCTTCAGTCACCACAAGGTTGTGGCAAGAAGAAGTTACTTCACTGATTTTTGGTACAGGTTCCCTCCATGGACTCTCAACAAGCTCCAACTACTTGAGGTGTCTTACAATTTGGATTATCTTGGAATACTTCTAGTTCTGCTTGGCTTAAAGAAGTCAAAACGGTCCTTATTTTAGGCATTGTGTTCCTTCATTTGTCTATTTCCAGTGAGTCCCTAATAAGGATGGTTAGTCCTACCAAGTGTGAATTTCTAAGTATGTTATGCTTAAATAATTGTATTCTGTTTGGTTCTGCATGTGTTATTATGTCTATTGTTTTGTACTGTGGATTGGTAAATATCATTAAATTCAGAGATGAAAAGCCTGGAACAACAGAAAGGGACAACTTCACTAGAAAATTTTTTATTTTTTATTTTTAATGGAACAGTGCAATTATTACAAGGACTAATTCCAACAGCAATATAGATGAAAATGAATATTACAGTAGGTAGTAATAAGTGTGAGTAAGTGCATAAGGTCCACCATGTTTATTATCTGAATTGTCTATGAACCAAATAACCAATGAAGTAAAATTCAATAAAAGAATGAGCTGGACCTACTGTTTCCAAACCCCTGCAAACCATGGCTAACTACAATGGTGTTAATTGTTTATTGGTTCCAATATGCCCAGCACCATAGTTGGTAGGTTTGCACATCAAGTATCCACAGGGTACAAGGGGAGTTTAAATACTTTTTTTTTTTTTCTAATAAAATTGTTGGATTTGAAATGCATGTAAGAAATAATCACAGATTCATTATCCATCACAATTAGTTGATAATCTTGTGAATCATATTTAGTTATCACGATTTGAGTTCTGGGATATATCAATATCTAAATTATTTTCTATTTTATTTTCAGAATAATATGAAACATTATAAATCTCCAATAAAATTATTATTATTATTATTATTATTATTATTACTATTATTATATATCTTAATTCTATTATATTAATAATATCTATAATAAAAACTATATAATAACATATTTATAAAAAGGACTATATGTCACCTTTATATTTATTTTATATAATAATATGATAATAGTTTTTTTTAGTTCTTATTTTCTTACTAATTTGAATTCAATTAAAGTGACAAATTAGATCGGTTCCACTTATTTTAACTTAATTTGTCATTATCAGGTAAAAACAAGATGAGCCAAACTGATTTACTTTAGTTAGACACAGACTCAAAATTTTGACAAATAATCTAAAATTTTCAAAATATTATTATATAATATATATATATATATATATATATATATATTAAAAACACATTTAATAGTATAAATATTCTTTTATTATTTAATTTATTAATTAGTATCTTTAATTAAATAAATATTAAGAAGTATTGTCTTTACAATTTAAATTACTCCATTATAATTAATAACATAAAAATTAATTTATGAGTATTAATTATTTAAGTTATAATATTATAACATATTTGCATATTTTAAATAATACAATACAAAAGTTAATCTTTTAAATTATTTATTTATTTATTTTATTTTTTAATTTTAAAAAAATTGAAGTGCCAACTTATATTGCCTCTCCTGATTGGCAGGTTAGAAGGTTAGAATGAGGTAGGTCCCTCTTGCCACTCTTTATTCAATCCTCAACTATCATATTTCATTGTTTATTTCTTAGGAATCCATGACTAGAACAAATGTGAAATTATATTCAGTTTGTCTGTCTTAATTTAAAGATTTTTAACTCAAATTTATCTAATTTAATGTGGCTTAAGCAAATTTTAATATAAATAAACGCATGAATTATTTTTCATTTATGTAATTCATTATCAAAGACATAAATGAAAGTAATTTATTTTTATATCATTCAATGATATTACTTTGCATTAATTTCTTCTTGATTAAGTACTAAAATGTGTGCATAGGTTGATAATGGAACATGAATTCAAAATGATACACTTCTTTTCTTTGGTGACAAATTTTAAAGAAGCAATTACAATTACATAAATTTTACAATAGAATATAAAGTAACAATTATATATATATGTGGAGTAATTATAGAAAAAGAGTAACCAATTGCATTTTATTACAATTTCATGATAATTACATTTATTATTTTTACAAATATTAAGAAATAGAATATAAAGTAACAATCATATAAATGTGAAGTAATTATAGAAAAAGAATAAACAATTACATTTTATTACAATTTCACGATAATTACATTTATTATTTTTACAAATATTAAAAGTAAAAAAACTTCATAACCTTGATTGAAATTTGTGAATATCTACATGTTAAAAGGAGAATTATAGATAAAGTGGTAAAAAAAGACTCCTCCAAATTAAATAAAACTAATAACTAAAAAAAAAAGATAAAATGACTTTTTTAGGTTACCGAAGGGTTCATATATAAAAAAACTAAATAAATAAAATTATTAAAAAAATAAGAATATATATATATATATATATATATATATATATATATCCTATGAATGATTAAAAACCACGAATAAAAATATTAAAAAGGAAAAAATATCAAGAATCATTTAATTCAATAAAATTGATACTTACCATTTTTGAAATGCAATATATATTGGAACAAATCTGTTTAAAAGAAATATAGACTTGAGGTTATGGTGTGAAGAAAAAGACATTAAATTTTATGGGAGCACAAATTCAAATTATGTGGGTGAAGAGTGCAACCACCGTTTACATATCAATATATAATTATTTTATGGCATTTATTTATGGAGGTGAAGAAGTAATCTAGGAGGTGCAAAAGGAAATCCTCTTATTAAGACCAGAGAAGAAAAGAACAAGAAGAGGTTTTGGCGCCAATTTTGATATTGTAAGCACCATTGTTGCTCACTCCTTCTTCCATCAAGCCCTAGCTACCTCCTTTCTTTCTCAATCTTTCACTCTTCAATGGCTGCAACTCCTTCCAAATCCAGATTCCGATCCCAATCCAATGCCAAATCCCCACCCGCAGTAACCCCACGCACTCCACAAACCCTACATCTGCGCCGATCCCCACGCGCCAAGTCCCTCCTATTCGATGCTCCCAAATCTCCCAACTCACCTTGTGAAATCTCCTTCACAACTCCCAAACGGAGAACTCAACGAATCAATGATCACGTCAGCCATGATGACTCTGGCAATGTCAAAGTACACACTAAAGATTCAGCTAAGAAGAATGGTGCTTCCAAGGAACAGAATAGGAAGAGCTCAATTGAATGTTCTCTCGCTCCGGTGACGCCGGCTTCCTCGGAAAAGAACTCCAAGAGGAAGAGGGAGGGTGAGAGGAGTGTGGTTACCAGAGCTAAAAGGGGAAAATTGGAGAATCCAAAACGGAGTTCAAAGTTGCCTGCGAGGCGCCTGTATTACAAAAAGGTGGTTTTTGATGGAGGAGAGTTTGAAGTGGGGGATGACGTTTACGTCAAGAGGAGAGAAGATGCTGCCTCCGACGATGAAGATCCCGAAGTTGAGCTGTGTAGGATGTGTTTCTTGACAAACGATGAGGTCATGATTGAGTGTGACGATTGTTTGGGTGGGTTTCACTTGAAATGTTTGAGACCTCCATTGAAGGATGTTCCTGAAGGGGATTGGATATGTGAGTTCTGTGAGGCTCAGAGGATCGGTAAGGAGGTTTCTCGTCCACAGCCTCCTGTGGGTAAGAAAGTGGTTAGATCTATGAGGGAGAAACTTCTGTCTAGTGATTTGTGGGCTGCTCATATTGAAAGGTATTGCATGTATTTTGTTGTGGAATTAGATACTCTTGCAATGTGTTTTCTTTTGTTGAATACTAATCAGGTTTGTGTCAAATGGGCATTTGAGTAGCATATGGAAAGAGGTAGACGGCAACTATTGGTGTCGGGTGCGGTGGTATACAATCCCGGAAGAGACTTCTGTTGGGAGGCAGCCGCATAACCTGAGAAGGGAGCTATACCGAACAAATGAATTTGCTGACATTGAGGTACCAGGTGTTACATTGAATCTAGCATGTTTTTTATTCTTTCATGGCTTTTTTAAAAATTTCTACAGCCTCAGGTCAGGCATAATGTTCAAGGTACTAGGAACTTATCGTTGTCTACTTGATCATGTTCTCCTATATTGACTGCAGATGGAATCTGTCCTTAGACATTGCTATGTTATGACCCCTAAAGAGTATGTTAACGCTAGCAATGAGGGAGATGATGTTTTCTTATGTGAATATGAGTATGATATCAATTGGCATAGTTTCAAACGTCTTGCTGATATTGACAATGAAAGAGAGGTAATAATGTCAGAATAGTAGTAAGATCCTTCTCCCTAAAGAAAAGAGTTCACTATTTAACAGTTCGAGTATTGATGAGTTTATTCTTGTATGATAGAATGGTGAAGAGGCTGACAGTGATGAAGACTGGAGCCTTGTCAAGGAATCAGACTCTGATACAGATGAAGATGTTGGATATGAAGAAGAAAATATTAAAGATGGAGTATCTAAGCCACCAAAAGGCCACCACTTAGCTGCAGTATGGATATTATTTTGCATTTGCAATATTTTTTTTAGTATTTGTGATATCCTACAGAAAATAAATGATGAATGTGTAAATGATACAGAATCTTCACAAGGGACGGTTCTTTGGACTTCAGAAGATAGGCACAAAAAGAATTCCACAGCATGTAAGGTCTCACAAACAGACTGATCTTGAGAGAGCGAAGTCTACACTGCTGTTGGCATCGCTGCCTAAATCTTTACCGTGTAGAAACAAGTATGTGTAGATTTGAACATGAATTTCGGCATCTTATATCTCTTTGTCAAGTTAATAATAAAAAATTATGCTATTTAGAGAAATGGAGGAGATAACTGCATTCGTGAAAGGTGCCATTTCTGATGATCGGTGTCTGGGGGGTTGCCTCTACATTCATGGAGTTCCGGGAACTGGCAAGGTATCCTTGTTTGATCTTCTATATTGTTTCTTGAGTCTACTACTATACAATGAGGCATTGACTTAGCTATCACCGAACAATTCTTGCTTCTTATTCCTTTTGTGCATGTGTAACTGCAGACAATGAGTGTACTATCTGTGATGAGGATTTTGAAGTCAGAAGTTGATGCAGGAAACATCAAACCATACACATTTGTGGAGATTAATGGTTTGAAGTTGGCAACACCAGAGAATATTTATCGGGTAAGATTAATGAAGTATTTCGTAATTTTTGTGTAGTTATTATAACATACATATTCCTTGGTTATTTTCTTATAAATTTGATATTCTTTCAGGTTATATACGAGGCACTTAACGGACACAGGGTCAGCTGGAAAAAGGCTCTCCATTTGCTGAATGAGAGATTTGTAGAAGGAAAGAAAATCAGAGATGAGGCTGACCGACCATGTATTTTGCTTATTGATGAACTCGATCTTCTAGTAACCAGAAACCAATCGGTAATCTACAAATCCTACTACGGGAAACTTGTCACTAGGTAACATTCTTTATAATATGTAATGACGTTGTGCTGAACATTCCTTTTTTCACAGGTTCTGTATAATATTCTTGACTGGCCTACTAAGGCACATTCCAAACTAATAGTCATAGGTAAGATACTACTCTTTTGGATTGTTTTTTCAGTATTTTGATCTTCTAGTTTGCATAAGTAATTTAAAAACTGGGTAAACAAGAATCCAAATGATTATAACAACTCCATGCCTTTTCTGGATTGCACAAATTTATTCTTCAGTACTAATGTAATCAATTCAGGGATAGCAAATACTATGGATCTTCCAGAGAAGCTACTTCCACGTATATCAAGCCGAATGGGAATTCAGAGGCTTTGCTTTGGCCCATATAATTATCACCAGCTTCAAGAAATCATTTCAAGTCGCCTCAAGGGACTTGATGTTTTCGAAAAGCAAGCTGTAGAATTTGCTTCAAGAAAGGTTAGTCTCTGACATTTTGAAGATTGATTTTCTCTGATCTTTCATAAGAAGTGGACAATTGCTTTTGTGTTATAGTTTGGTGGTTAACATCCAAGATGGTGTTTGATTATTCAGGTTGCAGCGATCTCAGGAGATGCACGTCGTGCTTTGGAGATATGCAGACGTGCAGCTGAAATTGCTGATTATCGAATAAAGAAGTTAACTCCTAATCCTGATCTTGTTACTGCAGGTATTTGAGCATGTCTTACAAATTTTTCTTACCATTACTGTCGTCACAGTAGAAAGGGGTTGGTACAAAATGTTTTTTGCGTTTTTGATTTTGTTAATTGAAGTTTGTATTGTGTGTGAAATGGTATGTTTTCTTCTGTATTAGTTTTTGGCATTGTCTACAATCTCAAGTAATATCTCTTTTTTAAGTCAAATTCTTTTAATTGTATTTGCAAATTGCAGGCGGGGAAATATTAACAGTTTGAGATACACTTAAATGCTTCTTTTAATTTTGGTCCAGGCATATACTTTACATCATAAGTTTAATTACACCGATACCTGATGATTTTTTAATGCATTGTATAATGACTAGTTAGTTGGATGATGGCTGTATAATCTTTTTGTCCTCTCCATGCTTTACATAACAACCCCTCCATCCTATATTATGAGCATAAAAATTAAAGTGTTCTGTTTGTTTGGTCTCTGCTCAGAAATTGCATGTATATTTGTGCTTGATATTACTATGAAATTATGAAAACCACGTGAACTCAATATTTTAGCCTTTTTCATTCCAGGCTAAATATTTGTTGTTTCTAGCTGTGCATCCTTGATATTGATTTACAAATCTGACACTGTTCCATCTTCTGTCTTCTATAATGAAGTATCTGAATTACTTTTTATTAACTCTAAACTATGATCATCAACCATATGCATGAACTCCTTTGACTTTAGTCTGAGTGCTTCTGCCCACTAATTCATTTGCATATGCTCTCTAGGAAAGGGACTTGTTGGAATGGTAGATGTTGAAGCAGCCATTCAAGAAATGTTCCAAGCACCTCATATTCAAGTGAGTTGAAATTTGCTATGTATTGCTTTATTTCTTGGTGCTCGGGCATAGACAGTGAACGAAAGTCTTGAGACGTAAAAGCTAGCTGTGACATCTAATGCAATGTTGCTAGTGTAACTTGGATGCGCACCTTAACAAATACCAAAAATACAATGTTGTTTTAGTTTGTCATACTTGGGACAAGTCATTATAGAACATAGTAAATAGGTAAAATAGGAAATCTATGTTAGCACTGTTCTTTATATGCAGGCATATTTTCTCCCAAAATGCACGAGCTTAAATAATTAATACAATCTCAAGCACCTTTTATACATTCGTTCATTTGGCAGAGAAATGCTGACATTTTATACCAGTCTTATATTTATCTCATTATTTCCTTTTGAAGATGATGAAAAGCTGTTCCAGATTAAGCAAAATTTTCCTGACAGCTATGGTACACGAACTTTATAATACAGGAATGGGGGAAACCACTTTTGAAAAGGTAAGCTCCTGAAGTTTCTTCATGTTATTTTGTTCTCGATTGCATTCTGATCATAAGTATAGCTCACCTTGTTTAAGCCTCAGTCACCAGGTGATCATCTGAACAAAAGAACAAAATTACATCCTAGTATCTTTTATGCATGCATATTTGACAAGTTATAAAATCTAGGTGCCTTGGAGGTTTTGTATTCTGATATTTGCTATTTTATAGGAATATGATTTATTAAAAGCTCATTTGATTGGTGTTGATTGACCCATAACCTTCCTGACAGAACTTAGAATCTCTAATCAAAATTAAAGTTCACTTTGGTAATTCATATAATAAAGGATTGTAAAAGATTACAATATCTCCAGTTTTGATCAAAGAACAAAAAACTTATGAATCTGTATCTAACTTTTTGTTCTATTCTTTCAACAATGCTATGTTCTGTCATGCTATCCTCTTCCCCAAATCTATATTCATGAAAATTGACGTAAAAGGTTCATTTGTATTGCGGTCCTTACGTAGGGTTTTACTTTACAATGCAGTTGGCAATGAGGGTTTCATGCCTATGTATCAGCAACAGAGAAGCTTTTCCTGGATATGATACTCTGCTGCAAGTTGGGTAAGACTTCTATTGTTATATTTTATTGCGTCCTTCTTTCTATTCGAAATAGCATGGATATCGGAAGACAATATTGAACTGCAGGCAGGCTAAGTGTATGTAATCCATGCTAATAAAGTGCTATTAAAATCTGACATGTTTTTATTTTTTATTTTTTTCTGCAGCTGTAGGCTAGGTGAATGCAGAATTATTTTATGTGAAGCAGGTTCCAAGCACAAGTTGCAAAAATTGCAGCTTAATTTCCCGAGGTTAGTTTTCGAAGCTTATAATTTCTTCAGCTGATTCTGCTCAAACAAATGACAGGATTTTCCTGCAGTTGTGATCTGAACTATTTTGCTTTCTTTTGCATATGATGTGAGTCATAGTTCTATGTGTAGCCATAGTCCAATAATCAAGGAATCAGCATTTTCAAATGATGTTTTTAGACATAAATTTCTTATCTATTTATTTAAGAGCTCCATATAAGTTGGTTCCTTTGATTTGACTAGTTTAATTTCACCTTTTGGCAGCGATGATGTGGCCTTTGCACTGAGAGACTGCAAAGATCTACCTTGGCTGTCAAAGTATCTAATGTAGGAGGAGAATTACAGAATAGTTAAACCTTCTCATCCTTTATCCAAGGTTGTGGGATGACCCCTGGACAAGTCACAATGTTTGTTGAGACTATTTTATTCTTTAGTGGGTCAATCGAGTGCGAAGGCAGACTCGCGAGTTTACCTCCTATTTTCAGAAAAGAATTACGTTTTTATAACACAATTTTGCCAAAATTTATTTTTAAATTCTTGATGACTTGAAGGATTTCATAGTCTGATACTTTAAAATAATATATCATTTGTGGCAACATTTGATGTTCCAATGAAAATATTAGCATTTTTTCTCAAGTTAAATTACTTATTTATTCATTTTATTTTATTTTATTGTTATTAAAAGTTCAGTTTGGTCTCTTAAGATTAATGCAATTTAACTCTATAAAATCGATAGTAGTCTTTTCCGTTAAATTAGTAATATCTTTGGTTTTACAAAATTTAGACAGTTTCAATATAGATAATGTAGTAAATTGTAAACGCGTAATTGCAGAAACAAATTACACGGTGACGGATTCAACCGCCGGCACTATTATAGCTTTGTTTTTAAGTTTATGAATTAAAAGAATGTAAAAAATTATGTTTGACAAATAATTATATTTTTGCTTCATGAAAATGAATAAGTAAAACTATTTGAATGTGTCTTACATGTCTTTATGTCAATGAATGTTGGAGTATGATTAAATCATGTTGTAATCAAAATATGTAGGATTATTAAAAATAGTTAAAGTGATTAAATTTTTAGTTGGTCTTTAGGAAATCATCGGGGCAAATTTCTTGTAAAATTATATTTACTTAATCTTATATTTATTATTTATTTTGTTTTCTTAAAAAAAAAAAACACTTTGCTCTAATACCCGAAGTTGTAAGGAGTTTAACGCCAAATGTTTCGTTTATTTTTGTTCCTTGTTTTATGGGGTTTCTATTGTTTGTAGCTTCATATTTGATTTGGGTTTTATGCCGGTTATTGGAACAAAATTTCTTGGTGGGTTGGGTTATGATTATTCCAATTTGCAATGAACTAACAAGGAAGTGAATAAGGAGCAAACGTTCACAATTTTAAATTGAATAAAGTGTATTTTCCGTACCTCTAAAATTTCAAGTATAATAGTTCCTTTTTTTTAATTTTATATTCTTTTTATTTCTCTAAAAGTATATTTTTAAGTTCAAACGATACAGAAGGGATGTGTATTCTCAATTTTTTTCATTAAAATATATAATTTTATTATTTTTATAAATAATTAATTAAAAATAAAAACAATTCAATTTAATATATATATATATATGTGTGCGTGTGTAATTTTGTAAATAATATTAAGAATATATAATCATTATATAAAAGAAAAAGTTATTTAATTGTTTAAATAAGAAAAAATATTCTATTATCATTTATGATTAAATAAATAAATTTCTTTTTATTTATTAAAATGTAAAAAATGGTATATATCCTCTTTATAAAAAAACCTGCTTTAACAAATAAATTTTACGATTAAATATATAATTAATAGAACATCATTCCCGTCAGCTTTCCTTTTATCAACAAGGACTAAATTAAAAATACATTTAAATTCTAAAAAGACCTAAAATATATATTCAATCTTTTAAAAAATAAAAATACTATTTTATCAGAAACACATTTAATATTTACGAGCTTTCCGTCATTGAACCCCCATGATAACCTATAAAAAGAAAAATAAAATGGTTTTAATTCTATAGTGAAGCATTAGTAATGCTGATGGAATGGTACTTGTCTGCCTATATTCTATGTTTTCATTCTATACACCAGTAAGGCTGATTTGTAAGAAAAAAAATGCATTTGGGATGAACTCAGTATGTATTAACAAGAGTTAAACCTATGCCGATTAAATTTGTGGGTGCAGTTGCAGAGTATTTTCACAAATAATGCACATTGAGCAGGCACCAGAAATATATGTTTTAAGTTTGGTGTAAGCATGATGAACAGGATTTTTGCCATAGGGATCGCCCTAAGATGGCATTGCCATGTACTGAGAGGTATGCAGCATTTAACCTGCCCAACACAATAAAGATGGGTGAGAAGCATAAAACAACCAAAGATGCTGATGCACAGTACTGTAGAGGAGGAATAATTACTTGTCAACATCAGGCATTGCCAAGGGATCATACAATTCCTCCCTTTGTTCCATGGCTGGGTCTTGAGCACCTTCAACCTAAAAATAAAGAATCAATAAAATACTTATTCTGCACAGAAAGCAATGCATTATGTAAACTAGACTAAATTTAACATTAAATGGATTACCTGTTGGGGATATTGTGCATACCCAGCATATGCACCATATGCATACAATGAAGGATCTTGAGCAGCCCCATAAGCATATGCTTCATAACCCTGCCCATACCCATAATAGGTACTCCATTGACTTGGATCCATCTGTTGTCCCCAGCCACCAGGTAAGTCCTACAACAATTTTAGGGCCAAAATTGTGTTAAGTGCAATATACAATACTCCAGATATGAGTAACTTCTCCAGATATTAAACTTGTTCACTCCTTCAATATTAGAAACTAGTAGTAATTTTAAGCTGTACATGTACAGGATTAATATTTATTTTTATGTAACTAAATTATAATTAATAAGTATTTTTTATTTATAAATTACATTATAATTAAAACCTGTACTAAATAAATATTTTTAAACACAAATTGAATTTTAGTATAACGATAATTTATATCATGATACAAGCTTTTATTTGCTGATAATTTGTTTTAAAATATTGAATTCAATTTAGATTTTTTTAAGAAAATTATTTTGGACTAACTGTGAAATCAAATCAAATTGATATTAAAATTAAGAAATTTATATCAGATAAATAAAAAAATTAAATGCTCAATATATACAAATAAGGATAAGCCATGTTACTCAAGGAGAGTGAGAATAACTCTTAAAAAAAGTCTCATTTAACAATCATCATTCATTTATAACTCCTAAAATGTTTTCATTCAAGGACGGTGATTTATGCTAAAGTTTTGGTAAAAGCTAAAATGGGATATAAAGATCTAAGACCTAAATTCCAAACATAAACAATTGTCCAACACATCTGACGAACCACTTATTTGTCATCCTCCAAATAAATAAATACTTTCCAAATAAGATCTATACGACAGTTTAAAGTTTTAACAAAACCTTTAGCAACAATATCTGCACATGATTTCTACAATATAATTTTTACTTCATTCTTTTCTACCAGTCCATTTTAAAAGTTCTCAGAGTCCCTCATTAGGCCTTCACACATCCTCACAATCTCACGAATGTTCAGGAGAATCTAAAACCATGTAGTGCGTGCCATATTAACAACCTAGATATTCTGAAAGGCTATAGACATTGTAATGCATAATGCATCACAAATGCACCCGGCTCCAGCATGAAGAGCTTTCAAACAAAAAGATCATATTTTTATCTAGAAAGGGACCATTTCTGAAAGCAAAATCACCTGTCTAGATGCTAGGGTCCTACCCCAAGAAATCCTGACCATTTGTTGGCCTATCATCATTCCATGCATTTTCTGAATAGCTTCTTCAGCAGATGCTCTGCAACAGACACAAGATATCAGAAGGGTAAACAAATGCAATGCAATGAAGAAGTGAAAAAAAAAATATTGATGCCACATGAAACACATGACAATTTTCTTTTCAAACTAAAAACATGTTTAAAAAGAGTAGGGAAATAGAAGAAAACCTAGTCCCAAATTGAACAAAGCCACATCCCTTGCCAGACTGAATTTTAACAGAGACAATTTCTCCAAATTGCAGAAAGTTTTGCTTCAATTCTTCCTCAGACACATTAAGATCCAAACCACCAACAAAAATCTGCAAAACAAATCGTGTTAGTGAAACATTGCACTAACAATGAAAATCACAAAGATATATATATACGTGTGTGTCTCTGTGTTTTTTTTTTTTTTTTTTTTTTTTTTTTTTTTTTTTTTTTTTTTTTTTTTTTTTTTTTTTTTTTTTTTTTTTTTTTTTTTTTTTTTTTTTTTATATTTTTTTTTTT
>Ga0099825_1002157_pt1 | contig 26026 bp, 3 predicted proteins | sample SiratroredBW_FD_76838 | JGI IMG/M metagenome (GOLD analysis project Ga0099825, IMG submission 76838) | Root nodule microbial communities of legume samples collected from California, USA - Siratro red BW | ecosystem: Host-associated > Plants > Roots > Nodule | place: USA: California | collected... | reverse complement strand
CTCGCCGGTGATGAAATGTGAGAGGAGAGGTGCGTGTGTGAGAGTGAAAAAGGAAGAAGGGTAATTTTGACCTTTAACAAAATTTAAAAGGGTATTTTAGTAAAATTGCAATTAGTATGGAGGAGCATGAAGTCGTCATGGAGGTGCAGGAAGAATCACTCCTCGAGTTAAGGAGTCTCGGTGAGAGAAGTGTGTTGGAAATCCCACATCGACTACAAATGAGACCTTTCAATAGTTTATAAGTGGATGCAAACCTCTCCTTATAAGCCAAATTTGTAAGGTTGAGATAAGTTTAAAATCCAGTTCTTGATATAGTATCATAGCTTATCCTAGCACGATTGTTGTTGGGCCTATTTTCACGCTCAAGTTGAGGAGTCTCGGTGTGAGAAGGGTGTGTTAGAGATCCCAAGTCGACTGATCAACTAGAGATGAAATCTTTCAATAGTTTATAAGTGGGTGTAAACCTCACTTTACAAGTTCATCTTATAAGATTGAGTTGGACTTAAAGTCTCCTTCTTGATATTAATCACACTAATTAAAATAAATAATAAAAATAATTAAAATTTCGATTAACATCTCTTTCATAAATAACATTTTTTATATATATTACATTACTCTTCGCATGTTACCATTTAAAATTTATTATATTGTCATGAAAGTCAATTTTTAGATAAGCTATCAGTGAATAAACATATAAATTTTAAAATATTTAAAATACAAATTTACATATAATAGACATATTCTAATTTATTATTTTCTTAATAATGAATAAGAAAATACATTATAAAACCACACACTAACAAACTCTAAATACAATAAATTACCTGCATTTTGAGATTTTAAATATTATTTAATTAATTACTAAATGATATATTTAGATATATTGTATATACATGACATTGATGATTTTTATGAAATTTTCTAACACTGAAAAAAAAAAAAAATATCAATTGAAAAGAACCCTTCATAAACAAATTATATTCAAATAAATTACATTAAGAGAAAATTATCTTCTTATAGAAACACATCTTGAATTTTTTATAACGTACTTTGTTTTGTTTTCAATTTTTACTTCTTTGTATTAGTACAATAAATTTAAATATAAAAACATTTGAAATAAGATCTAAATAATAGATTTTAAATAAATATTAGATAAATATAGGTAAATAGATTAACAAAAATATCTAAAACTTTTCTGACGTGTAAATCCAATTCTGCGGAACGTGTCCACACGTGTATCGTCTCAAAAGTACGGACAGCAGTGTTGAAATCGTGGACACTATTGAAGTTTAACGGATAAGAACGAAGAAACAATGAGCCCAAGCACGTGGTTTTCAAATTTCACCCTCCCTCCTACCAGTGTACTCCACTCTCTTATTTTCAATTTCAAACCTTCCAAATATCCCGCGAACCCCAATTTCCTACCAAAACAATGTCCCTCTCTCGCGCCGCACACCCCCTTCAAAACCAAAAACTTCTCCAGCACGCTCTGCAAAATCCCCAAACTACCCTCTCTCCCACCTCCAATCTTCTCCCACAAGCTTTACCAAAAAATTTCAAATTCCCCGCTCCAATTTTCGATCACCTCCTTATATAAACCCTCCCCTCCCCTCTCCTCTCTCATACTCAAACCCTAAACCCTCAATCTTCAAAACATAAATCCCTTTCTTTCTATCCAGTTCAAAACCCACAATGCCTTCAATTCCCGAAGAGCCTCTCTTGGTCTCTAACCCTGATCGTTTCTGCATGTTCCCAATCCAATACCCCCAAATCTGGGAAATGTACAAGAAAGCCGAAGCCTCGTTCTGGACAGCGGAGGAGGTGGACCTCTCGCAGGACCTCCGCCACTGGGACACTCTAACCGACGGCGAGCGTCATTTCATCACCCACGTCCTTGCCTTCTTCGCCGCCTCCGATGGCATCGTCCTCGAAAACCTTGCCGGCCGTTTCATGAAGGAGGTCCAGGTCTCCGAGGCCCGCGCCTTCTACGGCTTCCAAATCGCCATCGAGAACATTCACTCCGAGATGTACAGTCTCCTCCTCGAAACCTACATAAAAGACTCCAAAGAGAAGACCCGTCTCTTCCATGCCATCGACACCATTCCCTGCGTCACCAAGAAGGCCAACTGGGCCCTCCGCTGGATCGACTCCTCCGAGTCCTTTGCCGAGCGCCTCGTTGCCTTCGCCTGCGTCGAGGGAATCTTCTTCTCCGGAAGCTTTTGCTCCATCTTCTGGCTCAAGAAACGCGGCCTCATGCCAGGACTCACCTTCTCCAACGAACTCATCTCCCGAGACGAGGGTCTCCACTGCGACTTCGCCTGCCTGCTCTATTCTATCATGCGGAACAAGCTCCCCGAGGAGCGCGTGAGGGAGATCGTCCGCGATGCGGTGGACATCGAAAGGGAGTTTGTCTGCGACGCGCTTCCTTGCGCGTTGGTGGGGATGAACGGGACCTTGATGAGTCAGTACATTGAGTTTGTTGCTGATAGGTTACTCGGCGCGCTTGGGTGTGGGAAGGTGTACAATGTGCAAAACCCGTTCGATTGGATGGAGCTGATTTCGCTGCAGGGAAAGACCAACTTCTTCGAGAAGCGCGTGGGGGAATACCAAAAGGCTTCCGTTATGTCCAGCTTGAACGGTAACGGTGATACCCACGTCTTCAAGATGGACGAAGATTTTTAGTTCAAATCGTGTTTCATGCTAGTAGTATTTTACTGTGTCAAATAGATTTATGGGCTTCTGTTTTTTAGGCATAGTATTTAGATTTTTTTTTTTTACTGTATCTGATTTTTCCTTGAGGAATGATAATGTATACTTTCATTTACCCAGTGGTAACATTTAGCCTTCTCTTTACTTTTAATGTTAAAATAAAATATTCGGAGAACATGCTTGTGAAAGTAAAAGTGTATGGAAAAGGGGCGAGCCTAAACTTATTCCCTGAACAATAAAATCGATTTGTTAAACGTATCGGTTGAGTTCCACAGTCACTAGCGAGGCTATCTCTTCGTTTTACCGTGGTTTATGAACGTTACGAATGGCATCTGGGACGCAGATTGCTAGGATGTTAACAAGAGACCAACTTTTGCATCTTTTCGATCGTTTTATTTTCCTTACTTCTCAACCTGGTAGTTTTCATAACCCTATTTTGTTGTTCTTGCTTATTGGGTGATTGATTTACTACTCGCATTTGATTTTCGCACTCTCTCAATCTATGGTATATGCAGATGTGAAGAAAAGGATTGCTGGGGCTGTACAGGATAAGCAGGTGAATTTCTTTGTTGTCACTTTTTTATGTCTTACAAGTCTGTTTAAATTGACACCATATCTTAGATATAAAGCGACTTTTCTTCTCTCATCGTATTACATATTTAGTTTCGTGAGCTGTCCTTGATTTAAGAAATAATAGATGGGCTTGAGGAAAATTAATTGCGCAAAAATTGGACGTAGTTGAATTTTTTTGTATTACTTTTTATAAATCTTGTAATAGAAGATTTGTGCTAGTTTTTTAGGGGTTATGTTCTAATTTTTTATGAACAGTGTCAAAATCATAATATCCCAAACCTAAATTTTGCCCAAAAATGACTATGTAGGACCTTGACAGAATTTGAAGTTTTTTCCTTGTTAGTCTCTTCCTCTGAAATTGAATTGATTAACGTGTTACAGCTGAGCTGGATAACTCGAACCTTTGTCTGTTCTTGATCTATTGTATGATTAGTCGTTAGCGGAGGGCAAAAATCTTGGTGCAACAATAAGGTTTGAAGGTTTAAATTCTGGAAACGGCTCCTCTGGTTGCAGGGATAAGGCTACACATATCTACCCTTCTCAGACTTCACTAGTTGGGGGATCTGGTGCTTTGGTTTGCCCTTTTTTTTAGCCATCACAAACCACATGGGGGCATTGTTGTGCACTTTTTATCCTTTTTTATTAGCATGTATGTGTATGTTGCGTTAGTTTTATGTAAAGACATCTAAATGCTGGATATATAAGTTAAAGTGCAAGTCCATGTAAGACGAGCTTTTGCCCCTTGAATTTATGTGATAAAAGTTAGTATGTAATGAATTTCTCTGTCATTTCCTCGATTTCATAACTAATGAGCAGGAGGCTGTTGCTGTCACCACTGCAATTCAAGAAGAGATATTTTTGGAGATGGGTGTTGGTATGTCTGTTTTATTGTGATATATTAATTGTCTGTACTGTGTAGCATTGGAGCCTTACTTTCATATCATTATTTGTGCCATTATGGCGCTTTTGTGTAAACTCAATTCTTGTATGGGCTGCAGCGACACAGTGGTTGCCATCATTAGACAGTGACAACACATCCTTGATTCTAGTTTATTTTTTCCTGGATACAAAAACCATCTCGAACATTATTATTGGTTATTCACTTTTCATCCATAAAAGAGAATATAACACATGGACCACATCTTCTTGAACTTTTCATGGTCAAATGTGTTGGGCTTCAAGTTCTTGGTCTTTGTCATTTGTAAAAAATTGAGTTGAAACCAGATACATGATGGGCGATACTTTTGTATCAACCTGCTAGACATGCCAATGCAGATTAGTTTAGAAATTTACTTTTGCCAGAAATAGTATTGGGAAGTAGCTTGGTTGGAATTTAAGGTTGAATGTTGTTCCCAGGCTCTTGGTTCTTTTCTTTCTGGAAAATCCGTGGGTTTTCTTCCCTAAAATAAAGTCTTAAAATACTGTAGTTTTCACATTTGATCAGAATTATCTTTTTCTTTAAAAACTTTTATTGTCCTTGACTGTTTGTTTCCTACCATTTTAGTTTAGGATAACTGTGGGTTGAACTTGTGCATTATGACATGAAATGATTATATGCAGAATCTGTTTTATTGTATAACCAAACTCGATTGTAAATAATTCTGAAACGTTGTTATTTGTATAATTTACATTACAGATCCAAGATTTGGTATCTCGTGCCTGGGAAAAGTCAGTACTGTATATGAGAATGACCTGGATTTGGTGATTCAGTTTTATAAATTCCTTTCTAAGTAAGTTCTCTCTCTTTTATATCGCTTTTACCCACTTAACCTGTTAACATTTTGTATTTCATTGTTAGAACAAACATTTAGAAAAGGTACTTAAACATAAATTTGTAATTACATCTAAGGCATGAATAAAAGTTAATTTTCTTTTCATGGAAGGTACATAAACAACATCTTTTAACAATAAAGTGTGTCTGAAAGGTAAACATAAAGAAGCAATTCGTGTATCGACATCTACAGGTACTTCAGGTCCATCCTTAAACAATCGCACTTAGTTTCCCCGTGATCCCCGGTAAAGAATTCACAACGTGAATAGTAAGTCTAACTACCAAGAATTTGGAGGAACATCAGTCGAAGTTAGAACTAAGGAATTACCATGTTTTTCTTGTCTCTTTTTAAGAATATAGCAATCTTCGACCTTGTGGTCATACTTGCAATTACTCTTAAAAGTATTTATTTGTTACTGGGTTTCGGCATGTTGTGACACCTTGTCTACATTCTTCTTCTTCCCTTTGATATTAAATTTCCTAGCACCTTAGTACTACCTGAAGGAGAAGTAACAAATTGGATGCCTAGTCTTGGATTTCTTCATTTGGATCTGTTCATTGATTCCTCCACCTGAGTGACTATAGCAGTTTGTCCATCCCCTTGCCACTCATGTTTTTTAATATTGTATAAAGTCTTCTTGATGTCAAACTTAGAAGGCAGAGATTCAAGAGCACGGAAGATTAAGGTGTTTTAGATTGCAAAGTGCTAAGAAATTTAATTTCAAGGGAAGAATGGACTGGCTTGACCACCATATTTAAAGCATATGACACTTGCATCCTTTGGAGCCATGTTAAATACTTTTATGTGCTTTGGATTTTCATTAAGAATTAGCTTCATTTGGAGAAATAATTGTTGGAGAAATAGTTGTTATTTGTTTTGGTGCCTTTTAGTCGGGCTTTTGAATTAATAAAAGCATTTATTTCTCAAAGTAAACAGGAACAAGCATGCAGTCTAGGGAAAATGTTTATTGGTTGTACTTAGTATTGAAAATGGTAGATTCCCTCAAGCATATTCATACGAACATCTAACATATTGATGTATCACTCATGCATAAACGGAAACCAAGAGGAATGGAAGAAATGATTTATCAAAGGAAGACAAAAAACTCAACATATTAAAACAGGGAGCAATCCTACATATGTACATGTAGGACAATAACTTGAAAAAAAGAAGCGAAACAAAACTAAATGCCCAAGAGGCCCATTCCCAACTATACTTAGCTTTGATTGTTTTTCAAGCATTCCAGCATACGTGTTTTAATTAATTTATAATATGTTGAAAACAACTTATAGCTAAAATCTTAGCAAGAGAGCTTTTGGAATACCCCTTCCCTGCCCCCTTCCCTAAAATAAATTTAACCCAAAAATGTACTTGTTTCAAAGGTACTGAATCCTATTTTCTGATTTAATGCTTTCCTTTTCTTCTGTCCCTTCGCAAAATAAACTACACGACTTTATTTGGAAGAAGGATCAGTACAGTTATGTAATGTGAAATGACTTTTGGCAGAGAAGAGGTTGCCTGCGATGAAGCAGAGCTTGGAGAAGAAGAATTTGCAGAAAAATTGCTCAACCAACAAATGTTACAGGAACAGGTAAAATTTATTTGACTTCTGATGAATTCTTTGGTACTTGCTACACTACTATTATAGAAAGCGTGAAAATTTACAGCAACTGGAGATGCTGGAGTATATGCGCAAGTTTAACTTGGACGATCAATCTGCAATCCTCGAGAAGGTAAATACTGGTTCCAAAGTACAAGGATGTTCATTCTTTTAAATCTTGCTTCCAATAAGAAAAATATAACAGCGGTAATCAATTATGACACACCAACTCTGAATTTTAATTACATTCAATTTGCAACATTTTATCGGCATTATCAACACCTATATACTGATTTTAGTATTTGGTTTTGGTGCACCTAACCTCATAATTTTAGAAGCATTGCTGCTAATTGGTGTCAATATTTTTTAATGTAGGCTTGAGAGATGGTAGGACTAGGCCTAGGGGTTCATGTCTCAAAGTTTTCATATCTTATTTTCTTACATAAGTTTTCATATCTTATTTTCTTACATATTATTTGTCCCCATAATTGAGTGCATCAAATCACACCCCTCCCGACTCTATCATGAACAAAAAACCCCTCATCGTGGTCTTGCTTAGTTCACGCTATTGATGTCCCAAGACCTCAAATTGCGGTCTCTGCAGGAGCAGGTATTCTATAGCGGTTCAATCACCAAAGTAGGGGGACCTTTAACTTCTTTTTGGTTCCTGTCAATGTTCTTTGTATCCTTTGCACCTGCGGGATACGATACTGCATTGGATTGCCCCACTCCCAGGTGTTCATCAATGACAAGTCAAGAATCTTGCTTTCATAGTTTCAAGGGAAAAGTGAGAATGTTGTAATTGGATCATACACCTCTTTGATCTTCAATTGCTATGTTTCGATAATAATCTGTTTGAAGTGCCTTTAGAAAAGGAATGGAACCATGTGCAGGTGACATGAAGGTGTGTAATTTTGGTAGTTCTTGTACCTTGCGAGTTTTTACAAGTTTTTTTACTGATTAAGAGAAAACATATATGAAGATGTGTTTGAGACCTCATTGGTAATCAAGCATGCGGGTCCACTATAGAGATCGAGTTGAAAATAGAGATGATTGGGCGTGTGAGGGTGTTGCACCTTTCAGTCACCATGTGGAGGCCAAAGCTTAATGCTTGGTTGTCATCGGCTTCTCATCACACGATGAGGTGGTTTTTATTCATGGCAGGGCTGGGGGAGGGGTTATTCGGTGCATGTGAGGAAATTAAGGGGACAAATAATATGGATCTAGATTTATTATTAAAAGTATATCTCAATAACCCATTTTCTCTCTCTCACACACACCTATGTATATGTATGTATGTATTTCAACTTTGTTGGGCTTGCTTAGCGCATGACTTTGGAGCTTCAAAATCCTATTCAGGATATTCTATCTGAAAATTACTTGTTTGAAGTAGTAGAATATGAATTTATTATGAATTTGATTTTCTTCTGCCAGTTACACCAGCAGATGGAAAACAACAATTATGAAAGCGAGACATCCATTTTGTCAGCTGAGCAGATCGAAGAGATTGTTACAAGAAAGGTGTCCCCTCTGTATACGCCAAGGTAGACCTAGAACCCGCCTTAAGACGAACCCTCTTTCCTCTTTGTTAAATTCAGAGATATTTTGGTTCAGGGGTAGCTTGCTTGACATTTTGTTTGGGAGTTGGCAATTCACAATTCTGGACTCATTTTTACCTTATTTACCTCACCTTTTAACGTTTTATTATGTTACTGGATTTTATGTTCGTTTTATTTCTATGTTTGGAGCTGCCATAAGGTTAACATCTCTACGATATGAAGGCATCCTTTTCATAGCTAGGTTTTCTGCCTCAGCAGTAAGAATATAATGACCACGGTCCAATTTATTTATGGGAAGTACTATACCGAATCCTTATTATCAAAGCTATAATCCTCCAAAGAAAAATCGTGGTGGAATAGTATTACGATGCTTCCATTTTTAATTATGGGATCATTTTTTTTAATCTTTTAAGACGCAATTGAACATGCAGTAATAATACACTTGTAATTAATAATGCTATATGAAGTTTGAAAGAAGCTTTTACGGAAATGGAAATAAAAAAAAATCTCTAATGGAATAACTCGGCAGCACTCTAATACATTCCTAAAGAAATCTACTGCTGCAAACTGTTTTTTTCTTTTTTCGTTCTTTTTCAAACGAATGTAAGGAATAACTGGTTTTATCTTTTTAGTTGGTTTAAAGTTTCATCCGTAGGCAGTAAACGGGTTAAGGATTAGCTATTGTCATATATAAATGTTTGCAGCATGAGACGATGTTATGTCCACATTTGCATACTGTGTAGAGTTTTGTGGGGACTGGGAATGGTTGTTGGTGCTGATTGTGATTCTATATTGAAATTTGTGAACTTTCTTATTTATTGTTGTGTAGTAAGCAGAGGAAAATAAAAATTGGGGATCTCAGCATGCTTTTGTATAAGTAGTTTGTTCAAGAAGCTTTCACAACACTGCATTTATAGAAAACTTGCTAGGTTCTATGTAAGCAAGGTATCGTATGGTCATGGTTAAGATTCCAGGAGGATGATTTTTGGTTGGAGGAAATGGACGATTTGATTTGAAGGAAGATGTATTTTCAATATTATAAAAAGCTGAATGATGTCAAACATCGGTTGTTGAGATGGCCGAGTTGGTCTAAGGCGCCAGATTAAGGTTCTGGTCCGAAAGGGCGTGGGTTCAAATCCCACTCTCAACAATATTTTTGATTCCAATTTTTCATACCATTACACTTCTATTATACAATTTCTAAAAAACACTTATTTTTTTCCTTTTTGTAAAATTTCAATTCTATAAGTATTTGAATGGGATTTTAGAAATTCATGAAAATAAGTTGAATATTTGTTACAAAATTTTATACCTTGCTAAAAGAAATATGAAATTCTTATACTTTTTTTCTAATAAATTTGTATTTCTTTTTATGTTTTTTACTTCACACCGGTTTCAATTCTTGTGTCGGTGTAGGTTATTATTAATTTTTATTTCTTATAAGTTAGAGTTTGTTTTAGTTAACATCAATAATTTTTTTTTTTGACTTATGCCAAACATGATTTTTTTAATTAATATATTTAGATTATTGTCACTTGATGTTAGTTAAAGTTATTTTATAACCCGCATAAATTAAAGTTACTTTTTTTTTTAATGTATGATAAGATTATACTTTTTTTTAATGTATGATAAGATTATTTTTTGATTTATGTTAGTCAAACATAATTTTTTTTAATTAATATATTTAGATTATTGTCACTTGATGTTAGTTAAAGTTAATAACCCGCATAAATTAAAGTTACTTTTTTTTAATGTATGATAAGATTATACTTTTTTTTCTTAATGGATGATAAGATTATTTTTTGATTTATGTTAGTCACGCTTTTTTTTTAGAGTTTACAGTTGATGTCAATAAATGTTATATTTTAGTTGATACTATTATAATTTATTTTTGACTATGTAGGTCAAGGTTATTTCTTGACAGCTGTAAGTTAAAGTTTTCTTGACTAATGTTGATGTAACCATTATTTTTAAATGGATGTCTAGCATATTTGTAAAGTTAATGCTTGTTGTGACTATTTTTATGGTTGATGTACGTAGGAATTGCTTTTCAGTCAAGGTCATTAATGTTACTTATGTCCAAAGCTGTTCATAATTTTTATTCTAGTACTACTGGGAAACCCTTAAATAACATTGAAAATGATTGTGTTTTGAAAAAAATGTTAGTTGAAGGAATTTTACAATAATTTTAAGATAAAAGTTCAACACTCTAAGATTTGAATAAGTGTTTCAAAATAACTAAATTACATGTAAGAAGATAATGTTATAAAAGACAACAATAATATAAGATGTAATATAGTTTGACATACAATACAATATCATATAATTTTCTCTCAATATATCATATAATTTTCTCTCAATATTTCATAAGATGCACATAAGAATATATGAAATACACATCAAACATATACATAAATTAAGAAAACCTCTTACTTAAATTAAAAATATGCAAGGAATGTCCGTTTTTCGAAAAGATAAATTTAAAATCAGATATTAAAGATCTCTTGAAACTTGAGTTAATATTATTTTCTTATCAACTTCCTGATAGAAAGAGATTGTCAACTTTGATATAACTATTTTTCCTATATAGAATGCGTGCCAATCATGAATTTGTGTAAAAGGTTATTGTCACAACTGGATTACGATGGGGCAATCAAAAATTTAATTTTAAAAAATATTTAGATTGAGAATTGGAGTCGCCACCATAGTTTATTATGGAAAACTTTAGAAAAATAAAAAATAAAATAGTCTGCAAACTAAAGTTAGGATTCAAGAGTCGATTACGTATGGGAAAGGTATTAGCATCCCTGCAACGCCAGTTCTAAAACGATATCTTTAATCAAATAAGAAAAAGAGTGTAATTTTACTAAATATTTTTTTTTCCAAAAGTAATGACAATATAATATAAAAACAAATAAGAGTAAACAAATAAAATAATAAAACAAGCAAATATTAATAAAAAAATGCAAATAAATAAGGAAAAATGCTAATAAATTAAAATAAGCACACTACAAATAAATAATAATTAAAATAAATAAAGATGCAAAATAAAAATAATAATTAAAAATAAGACAAAGAAAACATAATTTTGTTTTATTTTTTTGGGCCCGACGATGATTGACTTTGATCTTATGTATTTTCATAAAGGAAGATTAAGGTTCACGTAGTTCTAATTTTAAAAACCGATTAATAATGTTTGATATTTTCTTTTTTAGAAAGTTTGTATTTTTGTCATTTTATTTAAAAATGTTTTATTTTTTTTTTAAATTTTATACTTTTTTATGTTTTTTATTATTAAAACTGTATTGTATTTTATTTTTTTCGAAATTCAATATTGTTATTAGTTTTGAAAATGTTTTATCTTTTTCGTTTTAATTATTTTAAAAGCTGTTTTGAAACTTTTATATTTTTACTTTTTGAAAATTTATATATATATATATATATATATATATATATTTTATATTTTTGAAAATTGTTTCACATTTTTTTTTATTTTTGAAAACTATTTTATATATTTTTTATTTTGAAAACTGTTTTATATATATTTTTATTTTGAAAACCTTTTATATATATCTATATATATTTATTTATTTATTTTTGAAAATTGTTTTATATATTTCTTTATTTGCAAAAATTGTTTTATATATATTTATTTTGAAAATTTTGATATTTTTATTAAATTTTTGGAAAACATTTTATATTTTTTCTTGAAAATTTGGAAAAGTTTTATATATATATATTTTTTATTTTCACAAATTTACTTGGAATAAAACATTATTTCAGAAACAATAATATTATATTGCACAGAACTAATAATTGGGAATCAAGAACCTAACACACAAATTTGCTTAATTTTTTTATTTATACCAAGATATAATATTTTGATAGGGTTTTTGTTTGACTCATTTTTTATTTGAGAAGAACACAGTATTTTGATAGGATTCGTGTTCGACTCATGTTTTATTTGAAAAGATACAATATTTTGGTAGGGTTTAGGGTTTCTGAGACTCATTTTTTTATTTGAAAAGATACAGTATTTTGATAGGGTTTAGGGTGTCTAAGCACTACAAAAAATTATTGATTTACATATGGATTTTTATCCGTATGTAAATTTAGCATTATATACGGATTTTATATACGGATTTATTACATACAAATTTTACATATGGATTCATTACATATAGATTTTACATACAAATTTATTACCTACGGATTCAAATCTGTATGTAATTACATACGAATTTATTGCATACAAATTTTACATAGAGATTCATTACATATGGATTTTACATACAAATTTATTACCTACAAATCCAAATCTGTATGTAATTACATACGGATCCAAATTTATATGTAATTATCTACGAATTTAACATACAGATCCAAATCCATATGTAATTACTTACGAATGTTTTCAGATAACATTAATAATTAATTTATCAAAATTATAATAATTATTATTAACATTATTATTATTTTTAATATTAATAATAATAATAATTATTATTATTAATTACATTAACATTATTATTATTAATCAAAGTAAATAATATTATTAAATTGGCATATATATATTATTAACATATATAATTAATAATATTATTATTTTAATATTAATATTAAATTTTTTAATAAGATTAATTTTAATATTATATTATTAATATTACTTTAGATATTATATTTATTAATATTATTAGAATTATTATTATATTAAATATTATTATTATTAACTTATATGATTAAAAATATTATTATTATATGTAATATTATTTTTTAATTATTATTATTATTATTATTAATATTAATAATAATAATAATAATAATTAAAAAATAATATTACATATAATAATAATATTTTTAATCATATAAGTTAATAATAATAATATTTAATATAATAATAATTCTAATAATATTAATAAATATAATATCTAAAGTAATATTAATAATATAATATTAAAATTAATCTTATTAAAAAATTTAATATTAATATTAAAATAATAATATTATTAATTATATATGTTAATAATATATATATGCCAATTTAATAATATTATTTACTTTGATTAATAATAATAATGTTAATGTAATTAATAATAATAATTATTATTATTATTAATATTAAAAATAATAATAATGTTAATAATAATTATTATAATTTTGATAAATTAATTATTAATGTTATCTGAAAACATTCGTAAGTAATTACATATGGATTTGGATCTGTATGTTAAATTCGTAGATAATTACATATAAATTTGGATCCGTATGTAATTACATACAGATTTGGATTTGTAGGTAATAAATTTGTATGTAAAATCCATATGTAATGAATCTCTATGTAAAATTTGTATGCAATAAATTCGTATGTAATTACATACAGATTTGAATCCGTAGGTAATAAATTTGTATGTAAAATCTATATGTAATGAATCCATATGTAAAATTTGTATGTAATAAATCCGTATATAAAATCCGTATATAATGCTAAATTTACATACGGATAAAAATCCATATGTAAATCAATAATTTTTTGTAGTGCTTAGACACCCTAAACCCTATCAAAATACTGTATCTTTTCAAATAAAAAAATGAGTCTCAGAAACCCTAAACCCTACCAAAATATTGTATCTTTTCAAATAAAACATGAGTCGAACACGAATCCTATCAAAATACTGTGTTCTTCTCAAATAAAAAATGAGTCAAACAAAAACCCTATCAAAATATTATATCTTGGTATAAATAAAAAAATTAAGCAAATTTGTGTGTTAGGTTCTTGATTCCCAATTATTAGTTCTGTGCAATATAATATTATTGTTTCTGAAATAATGTTTTATTCCAAGTAAATTTGTGAAAATAAAAAATATATATATATAAAACTTTTCCAAATTTTCAAGAAAAAATATAAAATGTTTTCCAAAAATTTAATAAAAATATCAAAATTTTCAAAATAAATATATATAAAACAATTTTTGCAAATAAAGAAATATATAAAACAATTTTCAAAAATAAATAAATAAATATATATAGATATATATAAAAGGTTTTCAAAATAAAAATATATATAAAACAGTTTTCAAAATAAAAAATATATAAAATAGTTTTCAAAAATAAAAAAAAATGTGAAACAATTTTCAAAAATATAAAATATATATATATATATATATATATATATATAAATTTTCAAAAAGTAAAAATATAAAAGTTTCAAAACAGCTTTTAAAATAATTAAAACGAAAAAGATAAAACATTTTCAAAACTAATAACAATATTGAATTTCGAAAAAAATAAAATACAATACAGTTTTAATAATAAAAAACATAAAAAAGTATAAAATTTAAAAAAAAAATAAAACATTTTTAAATAAAATGACAAAAATACAAACTTTCTAAAAAAGAAAATATCAAACATTATTAATCGGTTTTTAAAATTAGAACTACGTGAACCTTAATCTTCCTTTATGAAAATACATAAGATCAAAGTCAATCATCGTCGGGCCCAAAAAAATAAAACAAAATTATGTTTTCTTTGTCTTATTTTTAATTATTATTTTTATTTTGCATCTTTATTTATTTTAATTATTATTTATTTGTAGTGTGCTTATTTTAATTTATTAGCATTTTTCCTTATTTATTTGCATTTTTTTATTAATATTTGCTTGTTTTATTATTTTATTTGTTTACTCTTATTTGTTTTTATATTATATTGTCATTACTTTTGGAAAAAAAAATATTTAGTAAAATTACACTCTTTTTCTTATTTGATTAAAGATATCGTTTTAGAACTGGCGTTGCAGGGATGCTAATACCTTTCCCATACGTAATCGACTCTTGAATCCTAACTTTAGTTTGCAGACTATTTTATTTTTTATTTTTCTAAAGTTTTCCATAATAAACTATGGTGGCGACTCCAATTCTCAATCTAAATATTTTTTAAAATTAAATTTTTGATTGCCCCATCGTAATCCAGTTGTGACAATAACCTTTTACACAAATTCATGATTGGCACGCATTCTATATAGGAAAAATAGTTATATCAAAGTTGACAATCTCTTTCTATCAGGAAGTTGATAAGAAAATAATATTAACTCAAGTTTCAAGAGATCTTTAATATCTGATTTTAAATTTATCTTTTCGAAAAACGGACATTCCTTGCATATTTTTAATTTAAGTAAGAGGTTTTCTTAATTTATGTATATGTTTGATGTGTATTTCATATATTCTTATGTGCATCTTATGAAATATTGAGAGAAAATTATATGATATATTGAGAGAAAATTATATGATATTGTATTGTATGTCAAACTATATTACATCTTATATTATTGTTGTCTTTTATAACATTATCTTCTTACATGTAATTTAGTTATTTTGAAACACTTATTCAAATCTTAGAGTGTTGAACTTTTATCTTAAAATTATTGTAAAATTCCTTCAACTAACATTTTTTTCAAAACACAATCATTTTCAATGTTATTTAAGGGTTTCCCAGTAGTACTAGAATAAAAATTATGAACAGCTTTGGACATAAGTAACATTAATGACCTTGACTGAAAAGCAATTCCTACGTACATCAACCATAAAAATAGTCACAACAAGCATTAACTTTACAAATATGCTAGACATCCATTTAAAAATAATGGTTACATCAACATTAGTCAAGAAAACTTTAACTTACAGCTGTCAAGAAATAACCTTGACCTACATAGTCAAAAATAAATTATAATAGTATCAACTAAAATATAACATTTATTGACATCAACTGTAAACTCTAAAAAAAAAGCGTGACTAACATAAATCAAAAAATAATCTTATCATCCATTAAGAAAAAAAAGTATAATCTTATCATACATTAAAAAAAAGTAACTTTAATTTATGCGGGTTATTAACTTTAACTAACATCAAGTGACAATAATCTAAATATATTAATTAAAAAAAATTATGTTTGACTAACATAAATCAAAAAATAATCTTATCATACATTAAAAAAAAGTATAATCTTATCATACATTAAAAAAAAAAGTAACTTTAATTTATGCGGGTTATAAAATAACTTTAACTAACATCAAGTGACAATAATCTAAATATATTAATTAAAAAAATCATGTTTGGCATAAGTCAAAAAAAAAAATTATTGATGTTAACTAAAACAAACTCTAACTTATAAGAAATAAAAATTAATAATAACCTACACCGACACAAGAATTGAAACCGGTGTGAAGTAAAAAACATAAAAAGAAATACAAATTTATTAGAAAAAAAGTATAAGAATTTCATATTTCTTTTAGCAAGGTATAAAATTTTGTAACAAATATTCAACTTATTTTCATGAATTTCTAAAATCCCATTCAAATACTTATAGAATTGAAATTTTACAAAAAGGAAAAAAATAAGTGTTTTTTAGAAATTGTATAATAGAAGTGTAATGGTATGAAAAATTGGAATCAAAAATATTGTTGAGAGTGGGATTTGAACCCACGCCCTTTCGGACCAGAACCTTAATCTGGCGCCTTAGACCAACTCGGCCATCTCAACAACCGATGTTTGACATCATTCAGCTTTTTATAATATTGAAAATACATCTTCCTTCAAATCAAATCGTCCATTTCCTCCAACCAAAAATCATCCTCCTGGAATCTTAACCATGACCATACGATACCTTGCTTACATAGAACCTAGCAAGTTTTCTATAAATGCAGTGTTGTGAAAGCTTCTTGAACAAACTACTTATACAAAAGCATGCTGAGATCCCCAATTTTTATTTTCCTCTGCTTACTACACAACAATAAATAAGAAAGTTCACAAATTTCAATATAGAATCACAATCAGCACCAACAACCATTCCCAGTCCCCACAAAACTCTACACAGTATGCAAATGTGGACATAACATCGTCTCATGCTGCAAACATTTATATATGACAATAGCTAATCCTTAACCCGTTTACTGCCTACGGATGAAACTTTAAACCAACTAAAAAGATAAAACCAGTTATTCCTTACATTCGTTTGAAAAAGAACGAAAAAAGAAAAAAACAGTTTGCAGCAGTAGATTTCTTTAGGAATGTATTAGAGTGCTGCCGAGTTATTCCATTAGAGATTTTTTTTTATTTCCATTTCCGTAAAAGCTTCTTTCAAACTTCATATAGCATTATTAATTACAAGTGTATTATTACTGCATGTTCAATTGCGTCTTAAAAGATTAAAAAAAATGATCCCATAATTAAAAATGGAAGCATCGTAATACTATTCCACCACGATTTTTCTTTGGAGGATTATAGCTTTGATAATAAGGATTCGGTATAGTACTTCCCATAAATAAATTGGACCGTGGTCATTATATTCTTACTGCTGAGGCAGAAAACCTAGCTATGAAAAGGATGCCTTCATATCGTAGAGATGTTAACCTTATGGCAGCTCCAAACATAGAAATAAAACGAACATAAAATCCAGTAACATAATAAAACGTTAAAAGGTGAGGTAAATAAGGTAAAAATGAGTCCAGAATTGTGAATTGCCAACTCCCAAACAAAATGTCAAGCAAGCTACCCCTGAACCAAAATATCTCTGAATTTAACAAAGAGGAAAGAGGGTTCGTCTTAAGGCGGGTTCTAGGTCTACCTTGGCGTATACAGAGGGGACACCTTTCTTGTAACAATCTCTTCGATCTGCTCAGCTGACAAAATGGATGTCTCGCTTTCATAATTGTTGTTTTCCATCTGCTGGTGTAACTGGCAGAAGAAAATCAAATTCATAATAAATTCATATTCTACTACTTCAAACAAGTAATTTTCAGATAGAATATCCTGAATAGGATTTTGAAGCTCCAAAGTCATGCGCTAAGCAAGCCCAACAAAGTTGAAATACATACATACATATACATAGGTGTGTGTGAGAGAGAGAAAATGGGTTATTGAGATATACTTTTAATAATAAATCTAGATCCATATTATTTGTCCCCTTAATTTCCTCACATGCACCGAATAACCCCTCCCCCAGCCCTGCCATGAATAAAAACCACCTCATCGTGTGATGAGAAGCCGATGACAACCAAGCATTAAGCTTTGGCCTCCACATGGTGACTGAAAGGTGCAACACCCTCACACGCCCAATCATCTCTATTTTCAACTCGATCTCTATAGTGGACCCGCATGCTTGATTACCAATGAGGTCTCAAACACATCTTCATATATGTTTTCTCTTAATCAGTAAAAAAACTTGTAAAAACTCGCAAGGTACAAGAACTACCAAAATTACACACCTTCATGTCACCTGCACATGGTTCCATTCCTTTTCTAAAGGCACTTCAAACAGATTATTATCGAAACATAGCAATTGAAGATCAAAGAGGTGTATGATCCAATTACAACATTCTCACTTTTCCCTTGAAACTATGAAAGCAAGATTCTTGACTTGTCATTGATGAACACCTGGGAGTGGGGCAATCCAATGCAGTATCGTATCCCGCAGGTGCAAAGGATACAAAGAACATTGACAGGAACCAAAAAGAAGTTAAAGGTCCCCCTACTTTGGTGATTGAACCGCTATAGAATACCTGCTCCTGCAGAGACCGCAATTTGAGGTCTTGGGACATCAATAGCGTGAACTAAGCAAGACCACGATGAGGGGTTTTTTGTTCATGATAGAGTCGGGAGGGGTGTGATTTGATGCACTCAATTATGGGGACAAATAATATGTAAGAAAATAAGATATGAAAACTTATGTAAGAAAATAAGATATGAAAACTTTGAGACATGAACCCCTAGGCCTAGTCCTACCATCTCTCAAGCCTACATTAAAAAATATTGACACCAATTAGCAGCAATGCTTCTAAAATTATGAGGTTAGGTGCACCAAAACCAAATACTAAAATCAGTATATAGGTGTTGATAATGCCGATAAAATGTTGCAAATTGAATGTAATTAAAATTCAGAGTTGGTGTGTCATAATTGATTACCGCTGTTATATTTTTCTTATTGGAAGCAAGATTTAAAAGAATGAACATCCTTGTACTTTGGAACCAGTATTTACCTTCTCGAGGATTGCAGATTGATCGTCCAAGTTAAACTTGCGCATATACTCCAGCATCTCCAGTTGCTGTAAATTTTCACGCTTTCTATAATAGTAGTGTAGCAAGTACCAAAGAATTCATCAGAAGTCAAATAAATTTTACCTGTTCCTGTAACATTTGTTGGTTGAGCAATTTTTCTGCAAATTCTTCTTCTCCAAGCTCTGCTTCATCGCAGGCAACCTCTTCTCTGCCAAAAGTCATTTCACATTACATAACTGTACTGATCCTTCTTCCAAATAAAGTCGTGTAGTTTATTTTGCGAAGGGACAGAAGAAAAGGAAAGCATTAAATCAGAAAATAGGATTCAGTACCTTTGAAACAAGTACATTTTTGGGTTAAATTTATTTTAGGGAAGGGGGCAGGGAAGGGGTATTCCAAAAGCTCTCTTGCTAAGATTTTAGCTATAAGTTGTTTTCAACATATTATAAATTAATTAAAACACGTATGCTGGAATGCTTGAAAAACAATCAAAGCTAAGTATAGTTGGGAATGGGCCTCTTGGGCATTTAGTTTTGTTTCGCTTCTTTTTTTCAAGTTATTGTCCTACATGTACATATGTAGGATTGCTCCCTGTTTTAATATGTTGAGTTTTTTGTCTTCCTTTGATAAATCATTTCTTCCATTCCTCTTGGTTTCCGTTTATGCATGAGTGATACATCAATATGTTAGATGTTCGTATGAATATGCTTGAGGGAATCTACCATTTTCAATACTAAGTACAACCAATAAACATTTTCCCTAGACTGCATGCTTGTTCCTGTTTACTTTGAGAAATAAATGCTTTTATTAATTCAAAAGCCCGACTAAAAGGCACCAAAACAAATAACAACTATTTCTCCAACAATTATTTCTCCAAATGAAGCTAATTCTTAATGAAAATCCAAAGCACATAAAAGTATTTAACATGGCTCCAAAGGATGCAAGTGTCATATGCTTTAAATATGGTGGTCAAGCCAGTCCATTCTTCCCTTGAAATTAAATTTCTTAGCACTTTGCAATCTAAAACACCTTAATCTTCCGTGCTCTTGAATCTCTGCCTTCTAAGTTTGACATCAAGAAGACTTTATACAATATTAAAAAACATGAGTGGCAAGGGGATGGACAAACTGCTATAGTCACTCAGGTGGAGGAATCAATGAACAGATCCAAATGAAGAAATCCAAGACTAGGCATCCAATTTGTTACTTCTCCTTCAGGTAGTACTAAGGTGCTAGGAAATTTAATATCAAAGGGAAGAAGAAGAATGTAGACAAGGTGTCACAACATGCCGAAACCCAGTAACAAATAAATACTTTTAAGAGTAATTGCAAGTATGACCACAAGGTCGAAGATTGCTATATTCTTAAAAAGAGACAAGAAAAACATGGTAATTCCTTAGTTCTAACTTCGACTGATGTTCCTCCAAATTCTTGGTAGTTAGACTTACTATTCACGTTGTGAATTCTTTACCGGGGATCACGGGGAAACTAAGTGCGATTGTTTAAGGATGGACCTGAAGTACCTGTAGATGTCGATACACGAATTGCTTCTTTATGTTTACCTTTCAGACACACTTTATTGTTAAAAGATGTTGTTTATGTACCTTCCATGAAAAGAAAATTAACTTTTATTCATGCCTTAGATGTAATTACAAATTTATGTTTAAGTACCTTTTCTAAATGTTTGTTCTAACAATGAAATACAAAATGTTAACAGGTTAAGTGGGTAAAAGCGATATAAAAGAGAGAGAACTTACTTAGAAAGGAATTTATAAAACTGAATCACCAAATCCAGGTCATTCTCATATACAGTACTGACTTTTCCCAGGCACGAGATACCAAATCTTGGATCTGTAATGTAAATTATACAAATAACAACGTTTCAGAATTATTTACAATCGAGTTTGGTTATACAATAAAACAGATTCTGCATATAATCATTTCATGTCATAATGCACAAGTTCAACCCACAGTTATCCTAAACTAAAATGGTAGGAAACAAACAGTCAAGGACAATAAAAGTTTTTAAAGAAAAAGATAATTCTGATCAAATGTGAAAACTACAGTATTTTAAGACTTTATTTTAGGGAAGAAAACCCACGGATTTTCCAGAAAGAAAAGAACCAAGAGCCTGGGAACAACATTCAACCTTAAATTCCAACCAAGCTACTTCCCAATACTATTTCTGGCAAAAGTAAATTTCTAAACTAATCTGCATTGGCATGTCTAGCAGGTTGATACAAAAGTATCGCCCATCATGTATCTGGTTTCAACTCAATTTTTTACAAATGACAAAGACCAAGAACTTGAAGCCCAACACATTTGACCATGAAAAGTTCAAGAAGATGTGGTCCATGTGTTATATTCTCTTTTATGGATGAAAAGTGAATAACCAATAATAATGTTCGAGATGGTTTTTGTATCCAGGAAAAAATAAACTAGAATCAAGGATGTGTTGTCACTGTCTAATGATGGCAACCACTGTGTCGCTGCAGCCCATACAAGAATTGAGTTTACACAAAAGCGCCATAATGGCACAAATAATGATATGAAAGTAAGGCTCCAATGCTACACAGTACAGACAATTAATATATCACAATAAAACAGACATACCAACACCCATCTCCAAAAATATCTCTTCTTGAATTGCAGTGGTGACAGCAACAGCCTCCTGCTCATTAGTTATGAAATCGAGGAAATGACAGAGAAATTCATTACATACTAACTTTTATCACATAAATTCAAGGGGCAAAAGCTCGTCTTACATGGACTTGCACTTTAACTTATATATCCAGCATTTAGATGTCTTTACATAAAACTAACGCAACATACACATACATGCTAATAAAAAAGGATAAAAAGTGCACAACAATGCCCCCATGTGGTTTGTGATGGCTAAAAAAAAGGGCAAACCAAAGCACCAGATCCCCCAACTAGTGAAGTCTGAGAAGGGTAGATATGTGTAGCCTTATCCCTGCAACCAGAGGAGCCGTTTCCAGAATTTAAACCTTCAAACCTTATTGTTGCACCAAGATTTTTGCCCTCCGCTAACGACTAATCATACAATAGATCAAGAACAGACAAAGGTTCGAGTTATCCAGCTCAGCTGTAACACGTTAATCAATTCAATTTCAGAGGAAGAGACTAACAAGGAAAAAACTTCAAATTCTGTCAAGGTCCTACATAGTCATTTTTGGGCAAAATTTAGGTTTGGGATATTATGATTTTGACACTGTTCATAAAAAATTAGAACATAACCCCTAAAAAACTAGCACAAATCTTCTATTACAAGATTTATAAAAAGTAATACAAAAAAATTCAACTACGTCCAATTTTTGCGCAATTAATTTTCCTCAAGCCCATCTATTATTTCTTAAATCAAGGACAGCTCACGAAACTAAATATGTAATACGATGAGAGAAGAAAAGTCGCTTTATATCTAAGATATGGTGTCAATTTAAACAGACTTGTAAGACATAAAAAAGTGACAACAAAGAAATTCACCTGCTTATCCTGTACAGCCCCAGCAATCCTTTTCTTCACATCTGCATATACCATAGATTGAGAGAGTGCGAAAATCAAATGCGAGTAGTAAATCAATCACCCAATAAGCAAGAACAACAAAATAGGGTTATGAAAACTACCAGGTTGAGAAGTAAGGAAAATAAAACGATCGAAAAGATGCAAAAGTTGGTCTCTTGTTAACATCCTAGCAATCTGCGTCCCAGATGCCATTCGTAACGTTCATAAACCACGGTAAAACGAAGAGATAGCCTCGCTAGTGACTGTGGAACTCAACCGATACGTTTAACAAATCGATTTTATTGTTCAGGGAATAAGTTTAGGCTCGCCCCTTTTCCATACACTTTTACTTTCACAAGCATGTTCTCCGAATATTTTATTTTAACATTAAAAGTAAAGAGAAGGCTAAATGTTACCACTGGGTAAATGAAAGTATACATTATCATTCCTCAAGGAAAAATCAGATACAGTAAAAAAAAAAAATCTAAATACTATGCCTAAAAAACAGAAGCCCATAAATCTATTTGACACAGTAAAATACTACTAGCATGAAACACGATTTGAACTAAAAATCTTCGTCCATCTTGAAGACGTGGGTATCACCGTTACCGTTCAAGCTGGACATAACGGAAGCCTTTTGGTATTCCCCCACGCGCTTCTCGAAGAAGTTGGTCTTTCCCTGCAGCGAAATCAGCTCCATCCAATCGAACGGGTTTTGCACATTGTACACCTTCCCACACCCAAGCGCGCCGAGTAACCTATCAGCAACAAACTCAATGTACTGACTCATCAAGGTCCCGTTCATCCCCACCAACGCGCAAGGAAGCGCGTCGCAGACAAACTCCCTTTCGATGTCCACCGCATCGCGGACGATCTCCCTCACGCGCTCCTCGGGGAGCTTGTTCCGCATGATAGAATAGAGCAGGCAGGCGAAGTCGCAGTGGAGACCCTCGTCTCGGGAGATGAGTTCGTTGGAGAAGGTGAGTCCTGGCATGAGGCCGCGTTTCTTGAGCCAGAAGATGGAGCAAAAGCTTCCGGAGAAGAAGATTCCCTCGACGCAGGCGAAGGCAACGAGGCGCTCGGCAAAGGACTCGGAGGAGTCGATCCAGCGGAGGGCCCAGTTGGCCTTCTTGGTGACGCAGGGAATGGTGTCGATGGCATGGAAGAGACGGGTCTTCTCTTTGGAGTCTTTTATGTAGGTTTCGAGGAGGAGACTGTACATCTCGGAGTGAATGTTCTCGATGGCGATTTGGAAGCCGTAGAAGGCGCGGGCCTCGGAGACCTGGACCTCCTTCATGAAACGGCCGGCAAGGTTTTCGAGGACGATGCCATCGGAGGCGGCGAAGAAGGCAAGGACGTGGGTGATGAAATGACGCTCGCCGTCGGTTAGAGTGTCCCAGTGGCGGAGGTCCTGCGAGAGGTCCACCTCCTCCGCTGTCCAGAACGAGGCTTCGGCTTTCTTGTACATTTCCCAGATTTGGGGGTATTGGATTGGGAACATGCAGAAACGATCAGGGTTAGAGACCAAGAGAGGCTCTTCGGGAATTGAAGGCATTGTGGGTTTTGAACTGGATAGAAAGAAAGGGATTTATGTTTTGAAGATTGAGGGTTTAGGGTTTGAGTATGAGAGAGGAGAGGGGAGGGGAGGGTTTATATAAGGAGGTGATCGAAAATTGGAGCGGGGAATTTGAAATTTTTTGGTAAAGCTTGTGGGAGAAGATTGGAGGTGGGAGAGAGGGTAGTTTGGGGATTTTGCAGAGCGTGCTGGAGAAGTTTTTGGTTTTGAAGGGGGTGTGCGGCGCGAGAGAGGGACATTGTTTTGGTAGGAAATTGGGGTTCGCGGGATATTTGGAAGGTTTGAAATTGAAAATAAGAGAGTGGAGTACACTGGTAGGAGGGAGGGTGAAATTTGAAAACCACGTGCTTGGGCTCATTGTTTCTTCGTTCTTATCCGTTAAACTTCAATAGTGTCCACGATTTCAACACTGCTGTCCGTACTTTTGAGACGATACACGTGTGGACACGTTCCGCAGAATTGGATTTACACGTCAGAAAAGTTTTAGATATTTTTGTTAATCTATTTACCTATATTTATCTAATATTTATTTAAAATCTATTATTTAGATCTTATTTCAAATGTTTTTATATTTAAATTTATTGTACTAATACAAAGAAGTAAAAATTGAAAACAAAACAAAGTACGTTATAAAAAATTCAAGATGTGTTTCTATAAGAAGATAATTTTCTCTTAATGTAATTTATTTGAATATAATTTGTTTATGAAGGGTTCTTTTCAATTGATATTTTTTTTTTTTTTCAGTGTTAGAAAATTTCATAAAAATCATCAATGTCATGTATATACAATATATCTAAATATATCATTTAGTAATTAATTAAATAATATTTAAAATCTCAAAATGCAGGTAATTTATTGTATTTAGAGTTTGTTAGTGTGTGGTTTTATAATGTATTTTCTTATTCATTATTAAGAAAATAATAAATTAGAATATGTCTATTATATGTAAATTTGTATTTTAAATATTTTAAAATTTATATGTTTATTCACTGATAGCTTATCTAAAAATTGACTTTCATGACAATATAATAAATTTTAAATGGTAACATGCGAAGAGTAATGTAATATATATAAAAAATGTTATTTATGAAAGAGATGTTAATCGAAATTTTAATTATTTTTATTATTTATTTTAATTAGTGTGATTAATATCAAGAAGGAGACTTTAAGTCCAACTCAATCTTATAAGATGAACTTGTAAAGTGAGGTTTACACCCACTTATAAACTATTGAAAGATTTCATCTCTAGTTGATCAGTCGACTTGGGATCTCTAACACACCCTTCTCACACCGAGACTCCTCAACTTGAGCGTGAAAATAGGCCCAACAACAATCGTGCTAGGATAAGCTATGATACTATATCAAGAACTGGATTTTAAACTTATCTCAACCTTACAAATTTGGCTTATAAGGAGAGGTTTGCATCCACTTATAAACTATTGAAAGGTCTCATTTGTAGTCGATGTGGGATTTCCAACACACTTCTCTCACCGAGACTCCTTAACTCGAGGAGTGATTCTTCCTGCACCTCCATGACGACTTCATGCTCCTCCATACTAATTGCAATTTTACTAAAATACCCTTTTAAATTTTGTTAAAGGTCAAAATTACCCTTCTTCCTTTTTCACTCTCACACACGCACCTCTCCTCTCACATTTCATCACCGGCGAG
>Ga0099825_1002154_pt1 | contig 26048 bp, 14 predicted proteins | sample SiratroredBW_FD_76838 | JGI IMG/M metagenome (GOLD analysis project Ga0099825, IMG submission 76838) | Root nodule microbial communities of legume samples collected from California, USA - Siratro red BW | ecosystem: Host-associated > Plants > Roots > Nodule | place: USA: California | collected... | reverse complement strand
TATTTGCATTCTATTTCTGTTTTTTGGGAAAAATAAATATTTCTAAAAATCACACTCTTTTATTTTACTTGTTTAATTAAAGGTACCGCCTTAGGGCGGGCGTTGTGGGGGTGCTAGTACCTTTCTCACACGTAATCGACTCCCGGACTCTAAATCCGATTTTGCAAACTTGCCTTATCTGACTTTTTTTGGTTTTCCATAGTTTTTCCTTTAATAAATTATGGTGGCGACTCCATTATTTTTTCAAAAAAGAAATTAAATTTTTGATCGCCCCGTCGTAATCCCGGTTGCGACAAATCCATTGAAGATACAAGAAAAAAGAAAAGTTTATTTTTCTAGCTTGAGCAAGAATATTTTAGCTTGAGCGAGAATTGGCTAACTTGAGTGAAAATATTTTAGCTTGAGCGAAAATCTAGCCAAGAGGGTTGAGTTGGAATGTTATTTTCACTTGAGCGAAAATTGGCCTGCTTGACCTAAAATATTTTCACTTGAGATAGATTTGGCTTGCTTAAGCAAAAATATGGTAAAATCACAAGTTGGGTTGTAGTTCTATTTTCACTTAAGCGATAATTGACTTCCTTTAGCGAAAATATCATAAGATTAACTCATGCAGTAGAATAAACATATTTTCAAAGTTTTATAAAAATAATTAGTTTAACAAACACAACTCTCAAATGGAGTAATCTAATACAAAAATGATAGCACACAACAAATTTTATTCATTCAAACTATACAAATCTCATCTCAAACTCAAACATTAAAAAAAAACATGTTCAACAATACATAATTGTGCATAAAACTCAAGATATTGTGACCTCGTCACTTCACATTTAAAACATATCAAGCTTGATTGAAAATATTTTAACTTGAATGAAAATCTGGCCAAGAGGATTGAGTTCATATGTTATTTTCTCTTGAGCTAAAATTGGTTCACTTGAGCGAAAATATTTTCACTTGAGATAGATTTGACTAGCTTGAGTGAAAATCTGGCCAAATCACAGGTTGGGTTGTAGTATTATTTTCGCTTGAGCAATAATTGACTTGCTTAACACACAAAAAAAATTTATTCATTCAAACTATACAAATCTCATCTCAAACTCAAACATTAAAAAACATGTTCAACAATACACAATCGTGCATAAAACTTAAGATATTGTGACCACATCATCTTCACATCCAAATCATTTCAAGGTTTTATCAAAAACGTAATAGTTTTCCTTACCCATAATTCTTTTTCAAAGCAACTTTAAAATTCAAGCTACAAAACTATTCAAAATATAAGGACTTGGAGCAAAATATTCAAACATAACAAAACTTTGGTATATGCTTAACCAAGTTGAGAGGACCACTTTTCTCAACTTATCCAACAAATATTGATGAAAAACTCCTAAAAAAAAAAAAAGAAAGAAAACAAAGAATCTTTAGAGTAAATAGGAACTTACGTGGTTTGAAAATTTGACTAGATAGAAATGATCCTTGATTCTTTAGCTACTACGAAGTGCAGTCAGATTCTAAAAGAGATTAGATATGGAAGAACAAAATTAAAGATAATTTGGAGGGAAAAAAAAAAGATTGATGAAGCAAGGAGAAAAAAATGAAAAGGGAAAGAGTGGGGGATGGGAATGTTACAATTATCCCATACAACAAAAATTTTCATCCTTAAAATTATCTTACCAAAGAAGCTAAGGTATAAGTCTTTTATATTCTCTTCCAACTCTTAGGTGGAGTTACTGGATATGAGATCACATAACACTTCTACAAGTTAGAATTTGGGTATTTTGAATATATTGTATTCAAAAGCAGAGAGGTAAAAGGCAAAGATAAAATTGACACAGAAAAGTAAAGGACTGAAAATGTAAGTGAATGGAAGATAAGTGCAGAATTATACTGAAACTGGTCTTTAACAGTGAATGAAATCAATAACTGTTGCATGAAAACAGAAAAGTAAACTGGTCTTTAACAGTAAAAACTGAATTCTAAAATTGGCAGCGAATAAATAAAAAAAATGGAAACATATCGACAATAAACCAAACTAAAAACAGTAGAGAATTTAAAGAATGCAGTGTTTAGAGTTGTAAACGACCAAACTGAAACTAAAAAGCTATAAAAAATTGAAACAACAACAGTATTAACTAAACAGAAATAACTGGAATGTAAATTGAAACTGAAAAACTGTAATTGAAAGTGCAATTAGAATTGAATTACTAAACGCATATGAATTAGAAACATGATGCAGTGAAGAGAATTGAGAATGACAAAACAGGATTCGATGAAATTCATTCCAAGTAGAAAAAACTATAAAACTCTAAAAAATGCTTATGAAACTAAAACAAACAAAAAAAAAAAAAAAACTGAAAAAAAAAAAAAAAAAATAAAAAAAAAAAAAAAAAAAAAAAAAAAAAAAAAACTGGAAAAGAGAAATTAAAATTGGAACGAAACGAAATTAAAATTGTTATTGAATCAACTGTAATAACCAAAAACAGAAATTAAAACTGGAATAGGAAAATAAAACGGTGAAGGGAAATCATCTCTAGAACAAGAAAACAACACAATCTCTAAGCTTGACTGCAAAGAAGTTGACTTTTTTTTTAGGAAGAAAATAATGAACCAATGGGTTCATACAATCAAAGTAATTAAATCTTAATCAAGAATTGAACAGAAATCAAGAACACAAAAAAGTAAGAAACCAGAATTACTTGGCAGATTTCTTCTTCTAGAGATTCATTCTCTTCATTGAAGACCCGTGCATTGGGAATCATTGACAGAACTTGTAAAATGGAGAGAGCAATCAAAGAAATGACAGGTCATCGTGTAGAAAGGAGAATAAAGGAAGATAGAATTCTAAAAGATAGAAATGGAATGTCAGAACCAAAATTAACTAAAAAACCTGAAAACTGATCAACTGAATTTCTAAAACTGTCTAATGGAATTCTGTGCTGAAAATTAAAACTAAGAACTGTGTCTAGATTTCTGCATTCTTCTATTTATAGAGTTTTAGTTCACCCATGGGCCTAATCAGGTGAACAAGAGTGGGTCCAGTCAACCGCAACTTGGAAAATTACATTTGTCAGATGATATTTATTTTCTACATAGTAAAACGCAAGTCAAGTTAGTAAAAAAAACATAATTTTAGCTAAAAATTACAGATTTAACAAAGTTTCACTAGAACATCTTTTCTAATATGAAGAATAGAAATCTATACTAAAGTAAAGGATTAAGAAAAAAACAAAAATTAGGAGATGCAACCAACCTCTACAAGTAAGAATAAATTAAGAGTTATAAAAGAAAATGTATATAAAAGAAAATAATTTTATTAACAATACATAGACAATTCAATTTTAATCGTATACCAACGTACAAAAACCTCTTTCATGATATATAGATATATATTACAAAACAATATTCTACAAAAAAGAATTTCACCTAACACTTTTCAAAAAAAGACTATTATTATTAGAGACTAACATATCCAATCTAACACTTAGATCTACTAGTGAACTTAAAAATAATGAATTAAGGTAAGTTTATTATAACTCAAGCCACATCTAAACATGTAATTGTGTATAAGAACTCTCTCCTTAGCTACCTACTACTTGATATGTCATCACATAATATAACTAATTTAAAGAAAATCACAATCAATCAAATATACAAGTTAATTTTCATTTAGCATTTATCAAAATATTCATATTCAATCAATTAAATAGATTAGGAAAAAAAAATATTTTTTTTTAACTTGAGCGAAAATCTCCTTCCTTGAGTGAAATTTTTTTTGTTTGAGCAAAATTTGAGAAAAATCTAGGTTAAGTTGCAGTATTGCTTTCGTTTGAGCAAAAATTTATTCACTTCAGCCAAAATAGAGCTAAAGGCAAAGTTGAGTTGTAAGCATATTCTTTGTTTGAATGAAAATAGGACTGAAAGTTGGGCTTGAATTTTTTTTTTTCTACTTTTACTTGAGAGAAAATCATTTCCTTGAAAATATTAGAAAAATCAGTCTCAATAACATAATCAAAACAGTTCTCAAAAGTCTTCTTCCAAAGCATTTTAATAGTACAACTTCTAAGCAATTCAAAATAATTATTCTAAATCATGATTTGTTTAAACATCGTCTTTCACTTGTTTTAGTTCAACATTGGTCCTTCAAACTCAGCATATATATTTATAATTTTCACATTCAGATCATTTACCCTAAGATTCTACTAGAAACATAAATATCTCCCTTTACTTATAATGTTTATCTTCAAAACAAATTTCTAAATTCAAACAGGAAAACTATTTAAAATCTAGAAATCTAAAACAAAGTATCTAAACATAAATAAATAAAATAGTATATGTTTAATTAAGTTAAAATGATCACTTTTATTAACCGATTCCATCAAAATTGATGGCAAAATAATATGAAAACAAAGATAACAAAATATTTTTAAAATAAATAAAAACTTACTTTATTTAAAAATCTGATCAAGTAAAATTGATGTCTAATTTTTCAACTAATGTGAGATTTGATCCCATTTTTAAAGATATGGAAGAAAAAAATTAAAGAAAAGTTTGAGTGAGAAAAAAAAAGAAAAATCAAGAACCAAGAGAAAAGAAAAGAAAAAGGGTGAGAAGAGCGTTGCATTGATAACATATAATATAAATGTGTAATATAATTTGAATTTAAAATTATGAAAATCGTTAATTTATTTTATGTCACTGCTTGAACTTCATTAATTAATAATTTATATAATAAAATTATTTTAATTCACTTCGAGTTAGTAATTTATTTCACTAATTTAAGAATTTAACTAAAAGTCTTTATTGATTAAATCAAGTCTACAACTGTTCAAAGAATCTTAAAATCATTTTATAATTTATTGAATAAATTTAATGAAACATACTTTTTAAAAATACAGATAAATATGAAAAAAAATGCAAAGTTTTTTTAGCGTGTGTATGAATGATCCTTAAGATATTTTTTTCATGATCATTTCGTTAATGTCAAAAAATTTAATGGGTGATAATAAAATTCAACATACAAAAGGTTTTATTGAAGTGACTTCTAACTTTGTATATAGAGTTAACATGCTATATGTGTAAAGCATTGATTTTATTGATAATTTGTATAAAAAAGTTAGTTTGCTATATTTAATTTTCTTTCCATAAAATTTAAATTTGAAACCTTACTTTAAGTTTAAACCCTAATTGAATATCACTGTAATTTTCGTGCGTGAGAGATTAAAATAATATTATTTTAAACTTTATTTATATAAATTTATAATTTAAGTGTGGACAATCATGTCCAACAATCTACTACTTTTAATATTTAAAACAATTATAATATCAAATTTTATATTAAATATAAAAACCAAATTTTATTAAAAATACCACTGTAATAAAAATTGAAACTCAAAATTAAGTTATGGGGTAAGAGTTTTTATCCTAATTTATTATTAAAAAACTTAAAACTAGTTTCCTAGCTGAAGACTCAATGTTTAAAACAAATTCTCCAAACTAGAAAATAACACAAGTTAAGAATCTTAATAATATTAAATTTTAGTTTAATCAAGAAAAACACTTTTCTTACCTGTTTTTACTTAAATTAATGATAATTTAAAAAAAATAAAATAAAGAACGATTATCAAAATAAATAAAAATTTATTTTGATTGAGATTTTGATTGAACTAAGATTATACCTCGACTCTTTAATTATTCGGATCAAATTTTAAAATAAATAAGATATAAAAAATGAAAAATTAAAAAAAGAAAACATGAGTTAGGAGAAAGATGAAGAGAGAGAAAAGCTAACTGAGTTAAGGAGATTAGAGACATTATTAAAAATATTTTATGTTATTTTTAGCTTGTATCTTATAATTTTTTTTTAATTTTTTTTTCATTGTTATTCTTATATTTTAATACATTTGCTTATCGTCAATAGTTATTTTATATCTATTTTAATTTTATAAAGATAATTAATTATTACATTATTTTTAATATTAATTAAGTTACTTTTTACCTTTTTATATAGTTTAAATTAAAATGAATTCACTATTATGATTTGAAGTAAGTGATGTTTTATTAAATTATGTTATTTGAAAATTACATACAGTAAAAGTTAAAAAGAATAGTCAATAGTCTACGTCGAGAAATAAAATATTTAAATTTATAAAAATAAATAAAAAATCAATTTTTATTTATGCTCATTATGTCAATCTATTTAAATAAAATAAAATATATAATATTTTATAAAATAATTTTAGATACTTAAAAATTTATTTATAGAAAATCTAAAATTATAAATACATAATAGTATTCCTTTTCAAAAAATAAAAATATAATTTATATTACAAAATATTTTTATATTATTTTATATCAACCAAACTTTTAACGAAGTAAGCTAAGCTAATTTTATTCAACGCGTCCATAGAAATTAAATTAAATGAACCGTTAAATCCTTAAATTATATCTATTTATTGTGATTTTCCAATACGTCTTTAATGTTAGCTTTAATATTTTTGGATTTAATAATATCTGAACCCGCGGTTTTTAGATACTAGTCAATACAACATAATTTTTAAAGTTTATTTGAAAATCAAGATGAATCTTTACATGACGTTGTTGGACAAATTTATTATTCAAACCATGTCTGTGCAAGAAATTTTCCCATAGCCCTAGAGGTATAGATGTGATTTTTTTTAAGGAACACAAATATATCCATCCAATAAAAGCCAAATCGTGATTCTCACTATTAAAATTAATTTATTATTTGGTATTATTTCAAATTTTGATTTCTTTAGTTATTCTGTGGTCCTAGTTTTTACATTCTAGAAAACTTATAATATTAGCATAGTATTTTACTTTACATATAGTATTTTTTTTTACTTTTTATTTTAATTAATTAGTTATTTCTTGAAGGCTCCTTGAATTTATATATGATATTTAGAGTTTAATTGGATTAACAAACATAAAACATATCAAAACTATGAATTTTTAAAATCTAAAAGGTAAAATTCAAATTAAAAAGAAAAACAAGAAAAAAGACATGAATATTAACAGAAACCGAAGCACAATTTATCCAAATATTACTAAATCTGGGTAGAATCAGTGTTCTCCAATATACAATATGCAGAGGAAGAGATTTGAAATAGCAAACAGTTTCTAACTCAAATTTCAACCTATACCATGCCAAGTCCACTTTCATTAATTGGCAGAAACCGTTATTATTCCTTTCACCTTCTCATGTGTGAAGAAGATAAGCTGTTATTTCCTTTTCTCCATTTTTCAAAGAACCATTTTTTTTATTAATTTGACCTTATTGTGAAATTATTGCATCAGAATAGACAGCACCGACTGGCAGAAGAGTTGTAAAAAGGCTGTAGTAGCGTGTGGCATGGCGTGACATGATTGTTACATGTTAAGTGCAAACCCACTTTCTTTGTCCAAATGGAATCTCAGTGGTAACCCATCCAACCCCATCAGATCATTTACCACAAAAGTCTTGCCACCTTAAGAACAGGTCAATTTGCTGTCTGCAACTCTTGCAAACTCTTTCAGATTCCAACAACCCTTTTGCTTCAACAAAATTAACTCACCTTCTTCAAGTGCTCCACTGTCACACACTCACACAGACACTCATCCAGATCTCATCTCCCTCTTCCTTTTCTTCTTACTCATTTCTAGTTATCTTCTTAAAGCATTCATTTTCGGGACGAAGTTGGGATTTTGATTTCACTTTCTTGCACCCAATTGGATTTTGATCAGAACCCAGTAAGCTTTTCTTCGTGTCCTGATACTTCTGTTGTTAAGTTTGTTTTGCCTGTGTGGGGCGTGGCGGTTATATTGGATCTGGAACGTTTTGCTGCCGGTGGTCGTAGTTGTGGCCTACTGAATGTACCTTCGACTGTATTATGTGATTTCCTGTTGTTAATGAGTTTACGCGTTTTAGTGCTCGTGGTGATTATTTTGTACTGGGCTAGATCTGAAAGTTCAGTTCAAGTGTGTGATAGTGTTTGCGTTGAGATAGTTCTAGTTCATGTTGCTCGATTTAAATCCATCAAAGTCTGGAATCTTATGTGTGCAAAAGGATTAGTTTACTTGTCAGTTGTCACCTTAGATCATATTTCTTTTAAAGGGTGATTCGGATCCATTGTTTTCACTGGTCTGCTGTCACTTCAAGAGCAAGCATAACGGTCATCGTTGCTCTCTTCAATTTCATTTATTTATTTTTCTTTTTTTAATAATTCTCTTCCTTGGTATGTTTTGTCCAAAAAAGTTGCTGAAAACTAGGAGTGAATCTTGTGAATCGAGTGGTAACTTATCGTGGGACTAAAGTGCAATTGCTTCAGACACACTCTAGGATTGTACATGTTTGACAATAAACTAAGATAGGCAATATCTTAACAATCAATAAATTTTCTTGTCATTTGGTTATTGCTCATTGGCCACCTCTTTCTTGTTTGGTCTAGACTAATAGGAAAAGGGGTAGTTTTTCCGGGCTGCCTGCACTAGGACAATTGATTGCTACTGTCCTTTCTATTTTGTTTATGAATGTCCTTGGTTCTGTGAATTTTTTTTTTTTCTAGTTGTTCCTTGCTTACATCTCTCATTGAACTTCATCCCAGAAGGGTATAAAGCAATTTTAAGTTTTCTCATACGGATCTGTTGCCATAAAGAAGATGTTTGAAACTGGCTTTGGTATTTAAAAAAATAAAAATCGGTTTTCCTTAGTATAGTTTAGATGTTTTCATGATGAAAAAGTGTAATAATGGTCTGGGATTATGGTATAATATTCTTTATTCCTTTAAGCACTATGATTTAATCGAAAGTAGAACAATGACAACAAAGTAATGAATTCCTGTATCTCGTTTGCTAATTCCTATTCCCCTGTTTGCAGGTCAATCATTTAGCCAGTGTATCGTGAGGAAACTGTTTGCCTTGTTTATAATTTGAAGCACTAAGATTGCTACCTTAACTGGGGTTTCAAGTCGGTAATTTGACATTGAACGCCTGGTGAATCAAGATTCTTTTAGACCCTAACTGAACAGTGAAAGTTGCGGTTTGGATTTACACTTTCAACTAATAAATGTCGAGGGGGAGATCTGATGGATCACAACGAAAGCATTTAGTTGCTTCCGTCTGCCTTGTGGCAATTTTTCTTGGTTGTCTGTATGTGTTTGGTGGATCCATCTTTGGTTCTCAGAATAGTGGTTCATCTGCTCTTGAATATGGCAGATCATTGAAAAGACTTGGCTCATCATATTTAGGCACAGATGATGACAATGATGGCAATCAAGATCAATCTTCTGCAAGTTTCAAGCAGGGAGAAGGGGAGGCCGATATTGTCCCAAAGAGTTTCCCTGTATGTTGATTTCTAAGCTTAGACATAGGCCACTTACATTCTTTCTCAATGGCTTCATGCAACATCCATATTATTGCTATTGCTATCATTCATGCTTCGTAACATCTTTAATTTTTGGTTTTTGCTATTGCTATCATTCATGCTTCATGTAACATCTTTAATTTTTGGTTTTTGCTATTGCCATTTGGTTTAATCAGTGGTATTAATATTATGAACTCTCTTATACACTGTTTTATTTGAATTGCAGTTGCTAAACTCTTCAGTTCAAGTATGAGAGTTGGGGAAGTTTTGATAAATAAAACATGTTATGTTAGATGCTTACCATGTATCATAAATGGAAAAGTAAAAGTCGAAGAAAACTAATTTCTTGTCCACATCCACAATAACATCCAAATCAAGTAACAAGGTTCTTGTTTACATAATGAAAATAAAAGTTATAGTTTCAAAGATAAATAAGTCGACACAAGCACTTTCATGCACATCATCTAAACATACTTTTGGCTCATCAGAAATCTCATGGTGTTTACAATGTTTATGCTTTTGAAGGTTTGTGATGATCGTCATTCGGAGTTGATTCCATGCTTAGATAGACACCTTATCTACCAAATGAGGATGAAGTTGGACCTGTCTGTAATGGAGCACTATGAGAGACATTGTCCACCTGCAGAAAGGCGGTACAATTGCTTAATCCCTCCTCCCTCAGGATACAAGGTGAAGATTTGTTTGAATAGATGTTATTTCTAACATATCCTCTGATACACATGTATTGTTCCACTCCAACATTTGTTGTTTCTATAATGTTGCAGGTCCCTATTAAGTGGCCACAAAGCAGAGATGAGGTGTGGAAAGCAAATATCCCACATACTCACCTTGCACATGAGAAGTCTGACCAGAATTGGATGGTTGTCAAAGGTGAAAAAATAGTGTTCCCTGGAGGTGGAACTCATTTTCATTATGGAGCTGATAAATACATTGCATCAATAGCAAATGTGAGTCTGCTTCTGATACTTGAAAGATATGATACGCATGTATTCTTCAAAAAGTTAAATCAGTTATTATGCTTTTCAATATAAGTACCAGGCTTAACAGTGCTAGTTGTCTGTTAAATTCTGTTTATCTATATTTGCTTGCATTTCACAGATAAATCATTATCTGAAAATTCCAGTTTACTTTGCCAGATGCTTAACTTTTCAAACAATAATCTAAACAATGAAGGAAGATTGCGGACAGTGCTAGATGTTGGCTGTGGTGTTGCAAGTTTTGGAGCATATCTTCTATCATCAGATATCATTGCAATGTCCTTGGCACCAAATGATGTGCATCAGAATCAAATTCAATTTGCCCTGGAAAGAGGAATTCCTGCATATCTTGGTGTCCTTGGAACTAAAAGACTCCCTTACCCCAGCCGATCTTTTGAGTTTGCTCATTGTTCTCGTTGTCGAATTGATTGGCTTCAAAGAGATGGAATATTACTTCTTGAACTAGACCGATTACTCAGACCAGGAGGTTATTTTGCATACTCATCTCCAGAGGCATATGCCCAGGATGAAGAGGATCTCAGGATATGGAAAGAAATGAGTGACCTTGTGGGGCGTATGTGTTGGAAAATAGCAGCAAAGAGGAACCAAACTGTTGTCTGGCAAAAACCTATGACTAATGACTGCTACATGGAAAGAGAACCTGGTACTCGCCCTCCTCTTTGCCAGTCTGAGGATGACCCAGATGCAGTTTGGGGAGTAAATATGGAAGCATGCATAACACCTTACAGTGACCGTGAGTACTCTTTTCTCTCTGTTATTTGATGGATTTTTCATTCCATGGATTCTAGTGATTTCCTTTCAAGTATCAATACTTAGTTGCTTCTTTAGTGGCATGCATGCCCTCTCTCTTGTGAAAAGTAAATGAAATAGATGAAGTGAACCTTGGTTGCATGTGTCCCATGGTGAACTACTTTTTTCACAATAGAGGAATTCTTACTTGAGAAATGGCTTTTAAACAGGGAATGACAGTGTTGTATGTCCTTTCTCTCCAAAGAAAAATAGGGAAATATGTTGTAATACTGAAATACATGCTGTGCATCATGTTGCATTTTCTATTACTCAATCTTCTTGCTTTATATCATCCACAAGTGACCTTCCATGAGCTGTTGTTGTGAGTACACCTTACCAAAATCCTTATATCGATTAACTTGAAGTACATTCATGATGTTCCATTTTATGCTACTAGATGGATGCAGGAGTAAGTCTTTCTGCCTTGTGATTTGGTAGTCACAATTTTTGGTGGTTTAAAGACTCTCTCCACTCATAGGGGTAAGGTTGGATACCATATGTGTTACCATTCCCAGATCCTAAGTCAGGGGAGCCTAATGCTGCTATCTAGATGTAGAAGATCCATACTTTAAGGGCATGCCTCCCTTATTCAAACTCCTAAACTGCAAAAGTCCAGCATCATATATATATATATATATATATATATATATATTTTTTTTTTTTTTTTTTTTTTTTTTTTTTTTTTTTTTTTTTTTATTATTTTTTTTTTTTTTTTTTTTTTTTTTTTTTTATATATTTATTTTTTTTTTTTTTTTTTTTTAATTTTGTTTAATGATTAAAGAGAAGAAAGTTTGAAGATCTGTGGTGTATGAATCTTAACAACTACACATTTGTTTATTTTATCAGATGACAACAGAGCCCAGGGTAGTGGTTTAGCTGCATGGCCTGCAAGATTGACTACTCCTCCTCCTAGATTAACTGACTTTGGCTATTCAAATGATATGTTTGAAAAGGATACGGTAATCAGAATTACAGTTGATCCTCTTGTTCATGATCATAATTTTTTTTTCATGATCATAAGTTCGTCATCTGCAGGAACTATGGCAAAGGAGAGTTGAGAAGTACTGGGATCTCTTGAGTCCGAAAATTGCATCAAACACGTTGAGAAATATTATGGATATGAAAGCAAACATGGGTTCATTTGCGGCAGCTCTTACAGACAAGAATGTTTGGGTTATGAATGTTGTGCCCCACGATGGAGTCAATACACTTAAGCTCATATATGACAGAGGTCTCATAGGAACTACTCATGACTGGTATTGAAGCTAGATTACTCACATTACATATTCACTGCTTCTTCTTTCACAATTTTTTGCGTATTCATTTCATTTTTATAACCTATTAATTACTGATCTGATTTGATTCTGACTTGATATTTACATACATTTCATATAGCAGACTAAAGTGATTTGACTAAAGTTCTTGAGAATTGTTGCCTATTCTAGATTCAGTTGTTATATCTTGTTTGTAGTTCCACCATACCATGATGATGAATAAGCAAGAGTTTTGATGTGGTCATTTTAAACAGGTGTGAAGCATTCTCAACATACCCCAGGACCTATGATTTACTTCATGCATGGACCGTCTTCTCTGACATAGAAAAGAAAGGTTGCAGTCTTGAGGATCTACTAATTGAGATGGATCGTGTGCTTCGGCCCACTGGCTTTGTGATCATCAGGGATAAACAGCCAGTGATTGATTTTATAAAGAAGTACCTTAGTGCTTTGCACTGGGAAGCAGTTGATTCCAGTTCTGACTCTGTTCAGGATGGTAATGAAGTTGTTTTTATCATCCAGAAGAAACTGTGGCTCACTAGTGAAAGCTTTAGGGACACAGAATAGGACAACCTTTGCATTTTTATCGTCTCACATACTATATCTGCTGCCACAAAAGTGGTGAAGTGAAGCAGTAAACAACTTCATTTTGTAGAATTACATGTTTTTTCTTTTCATTTAGTTTCCTTCTTTTGATTCTAATTCTTGGTATGATAATTATTCATGTGATTAAGACATACATAGGCATGAAGCTTATATAGGCTATTCAAAATTTTGCCTGCATTTGGGGTTTATGGAAGTGTAAGCTGCATAACATTCAAGACATAAAACTCACTTTAAGTTATGTGATGTAATATATATACACATCTTTTTCTGTTTTTGTTTTCTTGCTTTAATGTTTTTACGATGATGTTTAATTTATTTATTTTGTCGTGTATATTTAAGGGTGAGGCTAAGTTTATCATATAAATAAGAAATTTAAATTTTAAAATTTCAAAATAAAAATAATGTCAAATTCTTATATAAATTGAAATATATCTGAGTTTTATTTTCATTTTATAAGTATTAAATAATTCTTTTTTATTAACTTTGGGAATCTTGATTAAAATAGATAACATATTAACGTTTTTATATGATAATATTGCATGGAACTTTAGTATGAAGCTATTCATTCATGTGATATATAAAAATACACGTTAAATTTATTTTTATAAATAAAGTTAGTTACATTTCTGATCTATTGTGCAGTTTTTTTTTTTTTTTTTGAAGTAATCAATATAATATTTAATAACATGCATAATTAAGAAATGCAACCGAGTATAATTTATAAATAAGTTTAACTTAATATTATAAGCACTACCTTTTGGTCATTGAAAGAAGGACTAATGTAAGTACAGAAAGCGAAGAGGGCACGCACTATATGATCGGATAGACGAAATCTTAACTCTTAAGTTCTATTTTTCATTGTCGTTATTGTACATAAATGGTAAAGAAAACAAAAGAGAAAATAAATGATAAAGCTACTGATAATATTCAGTGTATGATGGTGTTTTAACAAACATTTTTTTGTTTCTTTTATCGTTTCAATTCATAAGCGAATTGAGATTGCAATATTGGATAATTGTTAAATATTGAAAATAATAGGAAATTAAAATATATGCCCTTTAAATGTGACAAGAATCAAATGGGTAGAATGATCAAATTTAAGGAACTTAGTTATGGATTTATTTTTCTAATCAACTAACTTTACAATTCTTTGTACCGATTAATTGAAATTAAAGTTCTTTTAATATCACGTCACATATTTAGTATCCAGATCTTTTCATTTCTTTTCTTTGCAGATGTTGTCACTTCTTTATTATGCAATATTAATTGTCGTTGAAATATGAGATTGAGATTAGACTAATAATCACTGAATCAGATCTGAGGAGTGGAAAGGATCCCAAAATATTTGGTATCCGCCGCCAACATTAATTTGTGATAATTGAAAATATAAAGTAAAAAACTTTTATATAAAATTAAAAGATGAAAAATATAATTATCAAGAATTAAGAACTCTGCTGTTAACATTATTTAGTATATTTGTGATGGTAGTAAAAGATTATCATAGTTCATGCACTAAACTTGAAATTAAATCAAATATAAAAAATGAGAAAACACCTTAGTTTGATAACAAATAACAGTGAGATGAAAAAGGAGAGATAATGAAGTGGTTTCCAACTCCTTCATAAAATCTATAATAATAAAGGTGATATACCTGTTGTACATATTCTATTATATCATTTTATAATAGCATATTAGTAAGCTTCCATTTTCTCTTCTTTGTACCCTGTTTGAACAAGGGGACCCAACACCTTTTTCTAGACTTCTTTTCAGTAAGTGGAAACATTACAAGAAGGAAAGATTAAAGAAAATTATGGCTGAACAAAAGAGTATCAATGCTAGGGTTTGGTGAATTCCTAGTGTCATTGGTTGATGAGTTGCCACACTACATAATCATCAACCCAAATATAAAGGATGTATCTTTATACTGATGAAGAAGAACACTAGAATTGATCATATCGTGTCCATAATAAAATAATTATCCATTTTTGCAATAAAAAAATTAAAAACTTCAAAACCCATGTAATATGAATTTGAAGACATTTTTTCCTGCACTTCTATATTTCTTAATGTTGAATTTTTGTTTTATCTTTTTGCAATTTTATAATTTAGAAACAAAAAGTATCTTTTACATAATATAATTTAGAAAATGGTCTTGAATTATACAATTTGAAAATCATTTGAGTTGAGTAATAAAAGAGTTAAAAATATTATATGACTTATAAATTATGTAACTTAAAATTTGCTTTAGATTATATAATTTCAAAATATTTTAACTATTAAAAAGATAAAATGAGAATTTCTATGGGTGGAGGGGAAAAAACCCAACCAATTGTTAAGTTCTCTAGGATGATAAAAAGGAAACACTTTGTGTTGAGAAAGCAAAGGACTCCTATGGTAACACCTCTTTTGAATGTATTCACTATAACTATTTAGAACATTGAAAGAAAAATTTACTAAAAATATCATACTTAACTTATGGAAAAATACATGAAGTGACATTGAAAAATGAATTAAAATTTAATTAATTTCACTATGTTTAGTATAAAATAAAATATTATAACACTCTAACTTATATAGAACCATCATTGATGGTAGAAAATAAAGAGGTTCCCAACCTTTTAACATAAAAAATATATATATAAAAAAAAGAGTAAACAAGGGAATGAACGGGGCATGGAAATGATGGTCGCAAAGTGGTCCTCTTTCTTTCTCTCTCTTTCTCCCTCCACCTTCTTTCTTCACACCGATAATCTCGGCTCTTTCATTTCTCTTTCTACACTTTCTTTCGCTCTATCTCACTCACTTCTTTCGCTCCCACATGCCACAACCTCCTGATTCCTCTCAATTTCAGGTTTTTCCCTTCTAACACCCTTTTGCTTTCTCAATCCGAATTTCATGTTGCTTTGCTTCTTCAAGTGGTTCTTAATTCCTTTTGATTTCGATTTCGATAATGGGTATCTTCAATTTTAATTTTTGCCTTTTGGGTTTGTGTTTGTTTGTTTGTTTGGTTGGTTGGTCAGTACAATGAGAAGTGAAGTGAAAGTCAAATTTTTTTCGTCGGTGACAGTGACGTGGTTGTTCAAGATTGTAATTTGACCTTGTTTTTGTTTACCCATTTAAGGGATTTGACTTGTACTGTGTGCAATAGAGTGTGCTTGATGGATATACGGGGATCGCTGGTTGGACCGAAGATCGGGGCTGCACCTTTGAATTTCATGGTGTCTATGTTTTTTTTAAAGCTTTTGAGAAATCTGAAAGTGTGCCTCTGCTTCAATTGTCCAGTTTGACTGTTTTGACTAAACTGCGTATGGTTAATTTGATTCTGGTAGTTTTCAAGCATTGCAAGTTTGATCAAGGTTTTGAAGTCTAATTTGTTGTTGAATGCGTATCTTAAATGGTTCTCATTTTTTTGAATTTTATGGCTGATTGTTCCACTCTGAATGTTTAGGTTTAATTATATTCATAGCACTGCATTTCCTCACTTTCTCTGACAATTTGTTCCAGTTGACATTGGATTATTGGAATAATTCTTCTGCCCTTTGTGTTGTATTTGTATTCTAACAAATACAGACGAAATGAAATGAGTTCTTAAGTTTCTTCTTCTCTATTTGGATTTGTTAGAATTCGCCTCTTTTCTTCTGATTTAGTGACTCCAGAGTATTTTTTTTCACTCAATGTTCGAGTTTTGATTCTGATCTGCAAAAATAAATAAATAAATAAATAAAAATAAAAAAGAAATGGTTGGCAGTTTAAGTTTGTTTATTCGTAAGCATTATTTTAATGTTTGGGAAGAAGTAGAGTTATTGTGCCTTGGATCCATATATGGTGAACATTGGCTTCTTGATTTTCATTGCTTGCAAAATGTGATTCTTGGTTGAGAAAACTTCTAATATTTTTAATGCATAACACAGCAGGCTTAAGAGATTTCCAAAATGGATGGGTGCTGGTTTAATAGGTTAAAGTCAAAGGACAAAAGACGGTCTTCAAAATGCAAGGAAACTACAGGCATTGCAAAAGAAGGGTCAAAACCACCAACCAATGAAGTAGCACCTTCAAATGTGACTAAACAGAAGGTTGAAGCTGCAAAGCAGTATATAGAAAACCATTATAAGAAACAAATGAAGGACTTGGAGGAGAGAAAGGAACGGTGCGTTTACTTTTATCTTATATTTTGGATCATTATGATTGTATAATCTAAACTGATGACTAAGTTTCTACCATGTAAAGTAGTTGTTTTAACTTAGTTATAGGCATCTCCCAGGAAATATAATCTGGGATTTCTTTAGTGTCCTTGCTTGTCATTGTCCTAGCCAAATAAGGAGCTAATTAGGATTCTTTGAAAATTGGAATATAATCTTGTATGATGTATGATGTTCTTGATATATTGTTCTGTAGAACTTCTAAATCCGAAACATGTATCACTCATCCTGACAGGATTGTTTTATTGTTTTTTTTCTTCACATATTATCCTATATTGTCTCTGATGGGCTGTAGTAAATTATTTGCACAAAATTTCTGCAGATAGTAATTGTTTTAAGTTCTTGATAAGGCTAAACACATTATTCTTGCAGACGTAATATGCTAGAAAAAAAGTTGGCAGATGCTGAAGTCTCTGAGGAAGAGCAGAACAATTTGGTTAGGTATTTTGAGAAAAAGGAGAGGGAATACATGCGCCTTAAGAGGCATAAAATGGGGGCTGATGATTTTGAGCCCTTGACTATGATTGGGAAGGGTGCATTTGGAGAGGTATAATTTGCCTTTATTTTCATTGAAGTTAAAAAAATTACGTTTCTGATTTTTCGCATGTTACAAAAATTTGTCAGATAATTTGTGACTCTGAATTTTTTTTCTTATGTATAGGTCCGAGTATGCCGAGAAAAGGCGACTGGTCATGTATATGCTATGAAGAAACTTAAGAAATCAGAGATGCTTCGCAGAGGCCAGGTAACAAAATCATCAGGACTTGTTCTCATTGTTAAAATGAATATTCTCTTGTTAGACTCATTGATTACCTTTTAACCCTGTTTAGGTTGAACATGTCAAAGCTGAGAGGAATCTACTTGCAGAAGTTGACAGCAATTGCATTGTAAAGCTTTATTGTTCCTTTCAAGATGAAGAGTTCTTATATCTCATAATGGAGTATCTACCTGGTGGTGATATGATGACTTTGCTCATGCGGAAGGATATACTGACAGAAGATGAGGCCAGGTTCTATGTTGGGGAGACTGTCCTAGCTATAGAGTCAATTCATAAACATAATTATATTCATCGGTGAGCTCAAGCTGCAAATACTAATGCTACACCATTAAAATGTTATTTTAATCTTAAAGTGGTCTTGTTTTCTTGCACATAGAAAAGGTATAATATTCTATTTTTGATGTGCATTTCAGAGATATCAAGCCTGACAACTTGCTGCTAGATAGAAATGGTCACATGAAATTATCAGACTTTGGATTATGTAAACCACTAGATTGCAGTAATCTTCAGGAAAAGGACTTCTCTATTGGAAGCAACAGAAGTGGGGCCCTTCAGAGCGACGGACGCCCTTTGGCTCCTAAAAGAAGCCAACAGGAGCAACTGCAGCATTGGCAGAAAAACAGGCGAATGCTTGTAAGTCACACAGTATGCTTAAGAAGCCATTACTGCTTTATGCCTTATTAACATTTAGTACTTGTTAACTGACTACTTATATATTGTTGTGTTTAAGATGTATTTTTCTTAACAGATATTTTTCGTTGTGTATATACATTTGGGGACCTCTCTCACTTGTGTTTTGACAAGGTGCTGACTCCTGTTTTGACAAACTATGGCATTTGAAACATTTCTTTCTTTTCATTACTGCAGGCCTATTCTACAGTTGGAACACCTGACTATATTGCCCCCGAAGTTCTTCTGAAGAAAGGATATGGCATGGAATGTGATTGGTATTATCTACTTTTCCTTTTAAAAAATACCTTGAAGTTTCCTTGGTTTTTCTAAACTTCATACTATATCAATATGTTCTGATGAGGTTGTTATAATGCTTCTAGGTGGTCTCTAGGAGCAATAATGTATGAAATGCTAGTGGGGTACCCGCCCTTTTATTCAGATGAACCAATGTTGACTTGTAGAAAGGTAATGTCTGGATCAACTGTTGTTGAATTAGGATCAACTGTTGTTGAATTAGGATCAACTGTTGTTGAATTAGGATCAACTGTTGTTGAATTAGGATGAATATTCTTCAAGGTTTGACATGTGTAGGACATTGACTTCATTGAATTTTGGTAGGTACCTGTGCCTAGAGAAAGCCTATATTGGAAATGATTAGTAGCACTTACCAGTTTTTACGACCTTATCTTGATATTTTGCCTGAAGATAATTCTGAAAATTTTTGGCATTGTATGAAAAAAAAAAGTGATGTTTGCGCAATATCTTAATGCTGAGAATTGCATCTTTCTATTCTTATTACCCCATCTACCCTTTTCTTCCCCTTCTTATAGTAGAGGATGCCCACAATGTATTTTGGACCATTCATCTGTTGACCGGTCTTGATGTTTTTTAGTAACAAGGGACGGCTTGTCTTAGTTATTTATTAATACTTTGTAACATGTCCATCACTATTCCTTGTATGTCTTCCTTTTACTCACTTTTCTTTTACTTTCATCAATTATAATTATACTGTATCTGATACCTTCAAATTTGCAGATAGTAAATTGGAGAAATTATTTAAAATTTCCTGAAGAAGTTAAACTTTCAGCGGAGGCCAAGGATCTTATCAGTAGACTCTTATGTAATGTTGACCAAAGGCTTGGAACGAAAGGGGCTGATGAAATAAAGGTGTCGCGGCGTGTTATTTTCTGAATTCTATAGTTTACTGTGGGTTATAGTTCAGATAATTACCTGGTTTATTATTAACAGGCTCACCCGTGGTTCAAAGGTATTGACTGGGAAAAATTATACCAAATGAAAGCTGCTTTTATTCCTGAAGTTAACGATGAATTAGATACTCAAAACTTTGAGAAGTTTGAGGAGGTATATTATATGTTTATTTTCATGTGTATATATGTGGTTTTTTGATCTGTCTGTACTAACTGGTATCGTGCTGCTTAATTTACTAATGATGTGTAGGTTGACAACCAAATTCAACCTTCTTCAAAATCAGGACCATGGAGAAAGGTTAGTCTCGTTATTGAAATTTTGAAAATTGTTGTTTTATAGCTGTGGCAATTATGGTGATGTTTTTAATTGGCACAATATTTACTACGTGAATTTCAGTATCCCAGTTTTTCTTTGAAGTTTAACTAATATGTTGTGAGATGATTAGTTGTGTAAATAGTAGAACTGCTGCTATATAATCCTATCCTATGTGTGTGTTTTCAGATTTATCTATCTAGTAGTTTGTCTATTACTTATCTGTGCTTATCATCCTCAGATACCAGCATAGGGTCTAACTCTAAAAATGCTTCTTGTTGGTGTCTAACTTTAAAATGCTACACCAATAAGCGGAATGATTGCTATTTTAGATATTATAATGCAAACTAAATAAATTATAGTACACATATAAGCACTCATACGGCCCAATTACAGACAATTCAAAGCAAACTACAAGCCCAAATATGTCTAAACAATGTCTTAATTGGATACAAAACAGGCCTATATAAGTTCCTAATTGTAGTCCATTTCAATTTGGATTAATAGGCCCAACTTGGGTTTTTCTTCCATATTTTTTTTTCTGGTTTTGAACCCTCCTTTTCTTAGTCATATGTCCTCTTTACCCAATTAAAGGGTCGTCCTCTTAGCTTCCCTCTTTTCTCTTTATGGCCTTCCTCTTGTTCTTCATTACCCACTGTAGTGCTGATATAGTGTGCTATTGACTACTAAATGAAACCATAAATATCTTTCATAGAGCATGCGGTGCAAGAAGTAAGAATTAAGGTCCTTTGGATAGTTTGACTAACTTTCATTTGATTGATTAGTTTCCTTTGGATCATTTCTGTTGTTATGCTAGTGGCAATCTATTAATGGAACCCTTTAGTTTGCAGATCAAAAGATTTGCTTTAGATGATGGCATTGGGATTTTACCCAAATTTTGGCTACAGTAACTCTAAATACAAATGCATCGTTATTGAAATTCATTGATGACTAGTGTTGATGAGGACTGTCCTAGTCTGGATTTGTAACTTGACATGTTATTTTCTGCAGATGCTGTCGTCTAAAGATGTTAACTTTGTTGGGTACACATATAAGAACTTTGAAATCGTGAATGATGATCAACTACCTGAAATTGGTTCGTACTTTTTCTATCGTGTGTTATGCTTTGCTTAAACCCTTTTGTCTCATTTTCATAATTTTTGTTTTATAATAATAAGAAATTTCCCAGGTTCCTCTTTAAGATATTGCTTCTAATACTCTAATCTTTTTTTGCTCGTGACAATGTGAATCTAATGGAAAGTTTTGCGCTCTATCAATTTATTGTATTTAACTTAGTCTAATTGAGCTTTTTATTGTGGGGCAGAACATGAAGATTTATTGCTAGGGTTTTATCGAGTAATGTTCTTTGATAAACTTACACTTCAACTGTGACTTAGTTTTAACATTCCAGATTGGACAATACTTTGCCTAGTTTGTGCAAACATTTTACCTTCTAAAAATTAATGTACTGGTGTCTACTTTTTAAGTTTTATCAACAGTTGTCAGCCCTTTTAAAGCCATTTTATTGTGTCCGTTGATGTAACTAGCCTGTGAGTAAACAAAAAATATGGTGCATCTTACTATATATATATATATATATATATATATATATATATATATATATCATGTTAATGCTACGACTTGCAAAAATTCTTGTTGATTCGTCCAATTGACTATAATTTCAATAAAATGTGATTTTATTGAAGATCATGTTGCTGACCCTTGATGCTTATAATAGCTACACAATTGTTGTTTTTATTACTCCCGTTACATACCAAATTTATTGTTCTTTTCTAAATTAATTCATATTTGCACTAATCTTCACAAACAATATGGATCTGTATCAGCTGCATTGAAGAAGAAGAGCACAAAACCTAAGCGGCCATCTATCAAGACCCTATTTGGTAAGCATGTGCTTGTTGTTTTATGCCTTGTACTCACTATATGTGTTGATTTGCTTTAAATCTAGCAATTCACGTCAAGTAATGCTGTGATACCAAATAGCTCCATCGTAGAACTATGCGTCCTTCTTCATGGCATTACAGTGTTGTTTCTCACATCTCTGAAATTTTAGCATATTGTGTAGTAGAATAAATTTATGTTATTATTGATGTTGAACAATTCAAGTTGAGGAGCAAAGGGAAAAAGATGCCTTAACATCTATTTAACACTGAGGCATAAAAGCTTGAAAGTTTTAACTTTCTTGTGGTTATTAAGTTGAGCTAATAACATGGTGCAGATGATGAATCAGCAACTGTTGCCAATCAACCTGCCCAAGGGAGCTTCTTAAAAATCTTACCTACACAACCGGAAGTTCCTGAGAAAAGTGAATCTCAATGATCTGAATGAATTAGTATTTATTTTACAGGACTTTTACATGGCCATTGAGGTATGACCAGATGCTGAGTTGAATACTGATTGTTTTACAGTCCACATTCTTTTGTTAGTTTGGCGTGGATAGTTATGGGAGCAAAGGCTCCGAAACATTCTCGTTTTGGATAGCTGGGTTTTTGCTTGATTGGTATATTTGTCTGTAGAAAGAAAAATCTTTAAAGGTATATATTCTTTACATTTTTGGTTGGCGTTGTATTCTTTTGTCACCATTTATCAAGCTGCAATGTATTGAGAATCCAAGTTATTTCTTGTAATTAACTTACTACTGAATTGCTGACAAGAAAGTGATTGTCACATTCTTTTACTATCATGTAGAAATTCATTACTTTGTAAGGTAGCATTTTCTTTCGAACCCCATTTGAAAGCTCTAATCTTTACAAATTAAATCCTTGTGCTCATTTTTTCTTCTTGTCATAAATTTTGTTTCGCTTTTGGGAGGGGGAGGGGGACACCCTAAATAACCTATTTTGTCAACATGGCCTGTGGCATGTCAGATTACATGTTTGAATATCCACTTTAATACCTTATTTACTGTTTCTTCAAGATAAAATCAGTCTTATCTGGTATCTTAGTTCATTCACAAATAAATTCATTCAATTCTTCAATTTACTTTTATGGATGGTTGGTGATTTATTCACGTTTTTTAAAATTCAATAGAGCTTCTAATGAACAACTAATAGATCAAAGTTAATCAAATAATTCTGTTTTATAATTAAATCTTGATTTTTTTTGGAAAAAATGTTTTTTATGAAATAGTTTAAAATGTTCTGAGAAACAGATAATTTTTAAAATATATTACCTCGGGTTCTGTATATAAGAAATATATAACCATTTTCAAATGCATTATCATCCGTACATTAGTTGGGGTGCTGTATGTTCGACGTACGTGATTTAATTGTGTAATTTTAATCTTGTTTTGCACGATAAACACCGACCAAAAATCACGTGGGTTATTTTCCCATTCTTGTCAGATGTTATTTAATTGATAATTTTGGTATTAAATTAGAATTCATATATTTTGGTAAAATACCTGGTTATGAAAAAGTGAAGCCAGTGTATTTAAAAGGAAAATAAAGTTTTTGTCTTCTGGACACTAGTGAAAGGTCGGTGATGAGTTGGTTCAATTACTTATCAAATTAGGAAAGGTGTTGTCATGTAGAATGTCTTTTATGTTGAGGTTTCTTCACGCATTTACTAATGGTTAAGGAGTTAAATGTTCTAAAAACCTTAAATATTATAACTATTCATCATTTGGATTTTAGTTAGTGAATGATAAATTGTGACATGAATCACACGAAAAAGGCATTTGATGCATAAAAAAGCATTATTGAGGCTTGGAGATCTTAGTTATGTTTAGTGTAAGAAGATATGTGATCAAAGAAAATAGGGTGGCAAAAACTTACTTGTAACCACCACTTGTCCTAACCATCACAACACCATGCATCAGAGTTTCAAGTTTCTCAGACAAATAGATAAATTAAATAATTTTTATAGATTTCTAAAAAATTATATTGTCTTACCTACTTTATCCTTGAAACGATCATCCGTATATTTATTTTCAAATTTGTACTAATGCATTGAGACATCTGTGATATTCGCGTGAATTAAAATTCGACTTATATCTCTCCTCGATAAAGCTAAACTCCAAAGTATATACCATAAACAATTAATAAAGACAAACAAGTGAAACAAATAAATAGATAAATATATTATTAGAAGTATAAAGTGCTTTATAAAATGGGCCATATGGAACTTATCGAATGTTTCTCGTAACATGGACCAAAGTAGGTAATTGTTAATAATTGAAAAATGAAAGTTTTTTTAACAAAATAATAATATCAACGTTAATCAAATAGGTAATAACTCACAAATTAAAAAGGAGAAGTTTTTTTTCAATAAAATAAAAATATAAACTTTAATGAAATAGGTAAGAATCATGTTAATAAAACATACAAATTGAGAGAAGAAAAGCTAAAATCCTTAAAATGTAATGTGGTGCACGAGACTAAAAAAAATTATGCTTAAAAGCTCAAGGTGACTTCTAGCCATAGAGAAGACTTTAGGCTCAATTGTAATGTCACATGTGAGAGAATTACAAAGGTGACAAGTTACTTCTCTCATAAATTTAACTATTTTTATAGTTGTAATCAACAAATCCCTTTTTTCCTGGATTTTCTCTAGTTCCTTAGATCATAAACTATTTAGTTTGATTTGGTGAACTTTTGTACACAATCAAAATAAAACACAAATTTTCTATCACATAGATAGACTCCAACAATCTTTTAACCATTTATATAAGTAAATTTAAGATAAACTTAAATAAATTATAAATATCACTTTTCCAAAAGCATAAATAATAAACTATTCACTTGAATGTCTGACACTTTTATTAATGACTATTTTTCACAATAGTCTATCCAAATTTAAAACAATTTATTTATTTTGGTAGTGTAAAACCATTTATTTATTCAAATGCATAAAACTTTTATTTAATATATAAATAATATAGTGAGTGGGTTTAGTTTGGACCGTCGTCCATTTTCTTCCTCCTCCAACCTCACATTGGCTATTCTTTCTATGTTCTCTCTATCTCTCATATCACTTTCTTTTCCTTTATTTTCTTTTTTCCGAATCTGAAATTTTTCCTACAAAATCTGCTTCCTGTCCTCAAAGACAGATCCGAAGGCTGATGCCAAATCTATAACCCCTCTTTGCCCTATTATATCGTACCTATTAGATTCCTTTTCCTTCTACATTACTGCATTTTTTTCATACTATTCGCCGCTGAGAACAGAATTAGTTTATCTACTCACTGTTACTCCGGATTTTTTTCCCACCCTTTTCGCCATTCGATCTCTTTTCGTCGTAGAAGAGGAAAAGGGGTTTCTTTGAACGACCCCAGAATCGCAATGGGTGTTTTGTAGATTCTAGTTCCTGATCTTACTTCTGTTGATCAAGAGTTGTTTCTTATGATTTTTACGGTATTCGGATTAGCATAGCCTGAATTTTTGAGTTATTAAATATACTTTCGGATCATTGGTTTAGTGATAAATCTCGTTGGATCTGATGAGATTGTGCTGTAAATAAAGCTCAATCGTTGACGAGATACTCGGAATAGGCAAAAAATTTTTTTTTTTTTTTGGTTGAGTTGTGTAGTAGAGTGTTTTTGTAATTTAACAAGGATCAGGAGATTGGGTTTGTATCATGGATCATGTTATTGGTGGAAAATTCAAGCTCGGTAGGAAGATTGGGAGTGGATCGTTTGGAGAGCTTTACTTAGGTTAGTATGCAGAGTGTTTTGTTTTTGTAACATTAGTATTTGGACTTCACATCTTTCTTGATCTTCTTGTATTTTTGTTTTTTTTTTTTTTCAGGTTTTAATTTACACAGTGGAGAGGAAGTGGCTTTTAATCTTGTGAGTGCATTTTTTTTTTTCCT
>Ga0099825_1002152_pt1 | contig 26055 bp, 11 predicted proteins | sample SiratroredBW_FD_76838 | JGI IMG/M metagenome (GOLD analysis project Ga0099825, IMG submission 76838) | Root nodule microbial communities of legume samples collected from California, USA - Siratro red BW | ecosystem: Host-associated > Plants > Roots > Nodule | place: USA: California | collected... | reverse complement strand
TTTTTTTTTAATAAAAATAAAAAAAAATAAAAAAAAAAAAAATTTAAGAAATTTAAAATTTTTTTTTTAAATTTAATTTTTTTTTTTTTTTTTTTTTAGACGTAGATTTGTATCATATAACTTAGATGATAGATGATTTTTGAATGTAAGTACGTTTGGAAATAGTTTAAGAGTGGTATTTTATTATATTAGTCCACGATTTTTTTTAATTTCTGATTATTTTATCAAAATCTCTAATTAACTTAATTATTTATATGTCATTAATATTATTTAAGCCAAATATTTGTTTTCAATTTGTGTGATTGATAAATTACAATTTTAGAAAAATCTCACATAACAGTATTTCGAAGATTATTCTCTTGCCCGTTTTATTTTCATTTTGAATTAAATAAATACATAAATAAATCAATTAACTAACCATATGCACCCATGACAAACTTATTTGATTAATCTTTTTAATGTTTTTATATGATTTCGATTATTATTCTTTATTATTTAAACTTTTAAGTTCTTCGAACCAGTTTAAAAAATTACTTTATAAATAATAATTTGTTTCATGTATTTATATAATTTATGCAATTTAGTCTATATATTATTAAATTTTTTAATTAAATATTTATCATTAATTTGGTCTCATGATGTTGTTTGTAACTTTCTAAATTGATGTTGATTTAAAAATTAAGGGGTTTAAATAAACTTTTAATAATATAGGATCAAATTGAATAAAATTATAGAAATGTATGAAAAAAATGCAATTTAGCAAATAACATGACACTCAATGTTATTTGTATTTTAATTTTTATTGCATTGATTATTAAATTTTATTTTTAATAATATTCAATAAGATAATATTATTATTTAAATTACTATGTATTTTAACAATATCTTAAAACTAGAATTTAAAATCAATTCAAATATATGAGGTAGATATTTTTTATAGATTTAAATGTCATTTTTTACTTTTAAATTAGTTCATTTATATCTTTTCTCTAATTTTTTTTATAATAATTCCTGAATTATAAAAAAAAAATCATTTTTAATTTCAGTCCATCCTTCGTTACAAAATTGATTTGTTGATACGGTGATATATTCCTAAAAGATGTTCATATAGGATTTTGTTAGCAAAACGTATCAAGTAAAAAAGAATTATTATTAATGTAATGCTGATAAAAAAATGTTGTTAATGTAATAAAGAGGATAAAAATAAATAAAAAAATGTAACCACTAAAAAAGATAAATAGAAAGAAATGTGAAAAAAGTTTCACACATTTCATATATGAAAAACGCATTTGTTTCAATTGATTTAAAACTAATATCACTTTATTATTTTTTTTTTTTTAAGGCTTCTATTAGATATAACCCATTATTCAAGCCTTTTTACCATTATTGAGTGAATTCTGACATAATTTGATTAAATTTTGATTGGAACTTACTTTTGAAGGATAAGAAAATCTGATTACTCATTATTTTCTGTCAATAGCACTTAATTGTGCCATTCACAAAATTAATTACAAATTTAGTGAGTCAAGGTATTGTGGAAATTCAAATTATCTGTGAAATAATATAAAGTTGAAAGTACAAGACAAACACGATAGCAAAATAATATAAAGTTGAAAGTTAGCAATAGTGCTAGCTAAATATTTTCCATAATAATGTAATTTATATTAGTATTGGTTAAAATGATTAATTTTTTTTATTAAAATGAATAAATGAAAACAGGTAGCACAATTTTATTACAAATAAATCATGTTAGTTCGCAGCTGGCGGACACAAAGTTGAGTGAAATGGTATATGGCATGATTTTTCTGTGCTTATATTTTTAGTTTTTTTGAATATTTATAACTGAAATTTTCATTTCGAATTATTATTAAATACATTAAATGTTTATTTAAATAATATAATAAAAGTATAATACTATCTAATACATTTATTCTAATTATTATTAAATTTTAATTACTATTAAACACGTTAAATATATATTTATATATATATATATATATATTTAAATAATATAATAAAAACGGTAATACCATTCAGTGTACAGATATAAATTGATACCCAATATCATTAGATAATTCCTGTGAACGTTAAACGTATATTTAATGATAATCAGAATTAATATATTAATATATTAAATGATATTATCATTCTTAATTTTATTGTATTATTTAAATATATATTTATTATGTTTAATGATAGATGATAATCTGAATTCAAAATGAAAATTTTAATTATAAATAATTATTTTCTATTAATTATAATTATTGTTTTTTCCAAGAAGAAGAAATAAATCATGTCAGAAATATCCCATTTCACTTAAATTCCTTTCACACGATTTCAACGTTAATACATAATGCACAATTTTTTCCCTACTTACATGTAAACACCATTTTTTTTATAAAAAATGGTGCACGATCTAACTATTTCGATGGTAAAAATTTTAATCAATGAGTATCATAGTTTATTGATCTTCATGTATATAATTTTTTTTTTCTTTAAAAAAAAAAGTCTTATTTTCAAACCTATGGTCTTTGACATAAATTATCAATAGAAACACCTGAAGAAGAAGAATGTAGTTGACAAAAGCAAACAAAGAGTCTCAAACAGAAATTACAATATACACTATTGAAACTGTGAAAAAAAAAAAAAAATCTAAGTGGAAGTTATACCACATATAAGGATTCCAAAATAGTTGTTGGACTAAACAATTATTTTTTATGACTATCTTCATAAATACTTTGAACAATTATAGAAATTTATTAAATGAAAATTTAATTTTATTTATAAATATGTGATCGTACATTTTCTTGTACAGTATTTTTTATTTATTATCGTTAAAAATAGTAGGTACATTTTTATTCTGACACTCTCACTTCTCTTTTAAATTTTACCATTAATTTGGTCTCATGATATTGTTTGTAACTTTTTAAATTGATGTTGATTTAAAAATTAAGGGGTTTAAATTAACTTTTAATCATATAAGATCAAATTGAATAAATTATACAAATATATGAAAAAAAAGTGCAATTTAGCAAATAAAATAAAACTCAATATTATTTGTATTTTAATTTTTATTTCGTTGATTATTAAATTTGATTTGTAATAATATTAAATAAGATAATATTATTATTATTTAAATTACTATGTATTTTAACAATATCTTAAAACTATAATTTAAAATCAATTCAAATATATGAGATAAATATTTTTTATAGATTTAAATGTCATTTTTTTTACTCTTTAAGTTAGTTTATTTATATATTTCCTCTAGTTTTTTTATAATAATTCCTAAATTTTAAAGTTTTCATTTTTAGTTTCAGTCCATTCTTCGTTACAAAATTAATTTGTTGATACTAGTATAATCATATTATTATGTGTTATATTCGTAATAGATGAGGTTCATATAGTATTTTGTTAGCAAAACGTATCAAGTCAATAAAGAATTATTATTAATGTCATGCTGATAAAAAAAATGTTGTTAACGTAATAAAGAGGATAAAAATAAGGAAAATTGTAACCACTAAAAATAAATATTTCTTTAAAAAAAAAAATAGAAATGTGAAAAACGTTTCATCGATAAGAAAACAAGTGCGAACAAATATTTAACTTTTAAATACAATGTATAAAATGGTTATAAACTGAAATTCTTAAATAACGAATAGTTATATTAATAAGCATACATTTCATTGTTTTTCTCGACCTTCTTTTTCACACATTTCATAGATGAAGAATGCATTTGTTTCAATTGATTTAAAACTAATATCACTTTTATTATTATTATTATTATTATTATTATTATTATTATTATTATTATTATTATTATTTAGTTGAAAGTTAGCAATAGTGATAGCTTTCAAAACCATTAATTAATGTCATGATCTTCTAATGTTAAGACTTTAGAGAAACATTACTCCGTCACTCAATTTTATGTAATCAGTGTCAATTCTCATTAAGCCACATAACATAATATTTTTCACACTTAAAGTGTAAATACCTATTTATGTAAGTTCATATTATAAGAAATAGGTAATGCATTATTATTGTTTTGGTCAATAATAAATATTACTTGATCCAATCTTTATACACTTATAAATTATGGTTTATTTTGCAACTCAAAAATAAATATAATTATTAAGTAATCATTATTCTAAAGTAAATAAATAATATGATTAAAATACTTTAAATTTTACTTACATACTACGCATAAATAATAAGTTAAAATTAGTAAAGATATTAAATGTTTCAAATGTAACACTGGCTAGGAAGGTTAGAAGCAAATTGGATATCCACATAAAAATCACAATATTACCATGACAAACATTCTTTGGCTATGAATTTCACCATATCAGAAAGGATAAATACACTATGTAATATGGTAACCTTTTTAAAGATTCTTTAACTAAATCTCTTTTATTATTTTGATACGGATTATTCAATGTCATAAACAAAAATTCACTATTAGGAACATTGATAAGTAAGTATTTATCTCAAATAATTTATTTTAAATTAACATAATTTATTCCAAATCCAAAGTAACACTGTCAATATTTTGTAAAAAAAAAAAAAACACACCCATCAAGCAAAGTCTTGGAAGTACGAGATCAAGACAAAAATAGCATGTCACATAAGCAAATCAAAGTGATGCATCAAATTAAAACTTTTATTTATTTTTGGTACGCAGCATGGGAATATCTTTATATATTTTCTCTAATTTTTATAATAATTACTGAATTATACAAATTTCATTTTTAATTTCAGTCCTTCCTTCATTACAAAATTAATTTGTTGATACAAGTTATATATTCCTAAAAGATGTTTATATAGAATTTTGTTTAAAAATTAAACGCTATATTTAAATACATTTAATATGATATATTTAAAACACATTATATTTAAATAATACAATAAAAATGGTAATACTATTTATATATTAATTCTAATTACCATTAGATTCTGATTATCATTAAATACATTAAATATATATTTAAATAATACAATAAAAATAGTAATACTATTAAACATAGTGACATATATTGATTTCAATTACTATTAAATTATGATCACCATTAAACACATCATCAAATGTATATGTAATAGTAATTAGAATCAATATATTAGTATGTTAAATAATATTATTATTTTATTTTTATTGTATTATTTAAATATATGTTTAATGATAATATCAAAATTTAAATTTAAGATGAAAATTTTAGTTATAAATAATTATTTCAAGTTTTTTTAGGAACCAGAAATACAAGGATAGAGAAATTATGCCAATTACATACTATCTCACTTAACTGAGAATTTCAGTGTTAATACCAAAAACGTCACTTATCAAGATTTCTTATTTACTTAAAGGTGGACATAATTAAAACTTATTTATCTTTGACATAAACTATTAATAGAGACACACTGTGAAGAAGAAAGATGGAGTTGGCAAACTCCGAAACATATAACTATTCCGAAATAGTTGTTGAACTAAACAAACATCAGTTATTATCTTCATAAATATTTTGAACAACTATAGAAAATTATTAAATAAAAATTTAATTTAATTTATAAAAATATTAAATAAAAATTTAATTTAATATATAAAAATGTCATCACACATTTTTTTCTACAATATTTTTTTTCATTTATTTTCGTTAAAAATAGTAGGCACATTTTTATCCTGACACTCTCATTTCTCTTTTAAAGATAGAAAGTTTGTGTATCTTTTATGTTAAAAAATGTTTTATAGTTTCATTTGTTCATTTTTCAAATATTTGAGATTAAAAAAATTACTTATATATTTTATATTAGAGAGACACTTGAATTGATGTATTGTATTATATCATAACTGATCTCACAATAACATTCTCTAAACTATTCGAAAATTCCATTATAAACAGAATCTTAGATTAAACCATTTGAGAGATCCCAAATATTAAATAAATTATGAACACTTTTATCTAACTCTCTTTTATTATTTGCTACGGATTATTCAATATCATAAACAAAAATTAACTATTAGGAACATTGATAAGTAGGTATTTGACAAATTTTTCACAATGGTGTAATTTTTATCTGAAATCCCCAAAATGATATATTTTTTTTTTATTTTCGGAGATGGATAAATTGTGCATAGGAGACACTATATCATTTGAAGAAACTGTGACCCTATTACATGATTTAATTTAACATTAAATGAAATCGTAGAAAGAGAACACAATCTTAATTTACTAAATAAAATTGTGCAACTAAGATTTCAATTAATGAGTTAATCAAAAATAGTGAGAATATTGATGGTTAATATTCTCCAATTCCTTTTTTGTCACATGCAGTATGTAGTGTAGTGTGTACTATATTGTTACTGTGTAACTAAAATAAATGGACAGTTACAAAATTATTTTTATTTATTGTTAAATATATAATGATTAAAATTAATTCTGATTAAGTAATTGAATAGATATGAAGTTAATTTGAATAGAAGAGTGATTACATATTGTGAAGAAAAATTACCTAGATATAATTTAAAAACTACAATAAATTTATTTAAAAAATTATATAATATTTTCAAATTTTTCTTTCTAAATTTATTGCTAAATTTTAATTTTATTTTAAATTATTTCTATACTAGTAACTAAATTCAAATATCCAACTTATACTTAATTTTGCTAAATATATTTTATTATTAAATTTTAATTTTATTTTATTTTTCTTTACATTATCAAACTTACTCTTAATTTAATATGTAAATCTCATACTGACATCATTTTTATTTCAACCATTAAATATTTATCATAAATAAAACAGTCATTTTTGTAACTTTATATTTATTTTAATTACACATTAATAATACAATACACCTGTCAAAAATTTGAGAAATAGATAGAGAATATTAACTACTATAAAATCTGACTATTTTAATTAACTCAAATCTTGACGGTAGGATTTCTTCTAGTAAATTAAAATCGTGTTATCTTTTCATGAGGTCATTTATTAACATTGATATGGTGTTTGGGCAGACACAATTTAATAAATAAAAGAGATACACCATTTAGAAATTTTAGATAAAAACTACAGGGAAATTTGCCGTAGGTATTTCTTTCAAATAATTTATTCCAAATCCAAATAACACTGTCAATATTTTGGAAAAAAGGAGAACAGCGATCAAGCAAAGTCTTGAAAGATCAACAGAAAAACAGCATGTTACATTAAGCAAATCAAAATGATGCATCAAATGAAAACTTTTCTTTGTTTTTGGTATACAACATGGGAATATTTGCACATCTCTGCATATTTGTAAATGGAAAAATTGTGTACAAATTAACTGAGATGATAAACTTCATATCAGATAGATTTCTTCTATGCATCAGCATCACGATCCGAAAAGAAATAGGCACTGCTGCATCTGGTGACAGTAAAAGGAGGTGCTGATTTCCCATTCAAAATCAAAGGAACTTTCAAGCGACGACACTGAACAAAGGGTGGATTGAAACGACTACTCTTGAACCTTGCATACTTGGCTCTGATTCTGAGATCAAAATCCACAGCCAAGTCCTTGTGAATCCCAACATTTGCCTCCTCTTTATACTCACCAAGTTGTTTAGCTTTGAGCCTAATCACCCTTTGCCCTACAAACACTGCTTGAAGGAAGGTGGTGTTCTTGTGGCCTTGGTCAAAGGGTGTCAAGCTCACCCCCCCAAAAGCATTATCTTTGTACCAAGCTATTGCTGTGATCCTCCTATAGTACACTATGACGTTGCTGTTAGGGTTTCTCACTGTGACATTCACCTTGAAGTTGTAATACAAGGTGTTGTTGTTGCTTGTGAGGTTGAACTGTGTTAGAGAGGCATCAGTTACATGGAACTTCACACTTGAAGGAGATATGATTATCCAGAAGATGATCATGGAAAGTATGAACATGAACATGAGGGTGTAAATGGTAATGAAGATGTAGCAGAAGCTGCAGCGTGGTCTGAAACACATGGTGATAAGTGTTTGATGAAAGATGGTGTAACATTTTTTCTTGTTCTTATTTGTAGCTTTTGAGATTGATGGTTTCTGCGTGTGTTTGTTAATTGGTTGATCTTTTCTTGGAGTTTTCCTAGCAAATACAAGTGCACAGAGAGGCATTGACTTTTGCAGCTGCATAAAGGGTGAGATCCACTAAATATATGTTGTTAGAAAATTTATTGCCAATTAATATTTCTCTTTTGAAAAAAAAAGTCAAACAATATAAAAGTAACATAAAATTTCAGCATAAATAATAAACTTAAGAATAATATCAAAGCACACTCATTCAATCATCCATGCTTTTAATAAACATGTTTTATTTTTGAATTTTGTTTTGTATGGCAACAAAAAAGTAATAAACGGTCTATTATACTAAATAATTCAGGTTTATAGCTTTTGAAAAACACAGAATATTCTTTGTTTCACCATGTATACAAAAAGTTCAAAAGAAACCCAAATTTATGCAGAGGCCACGAAGAATCAGTGCTACCCATTTTTGAAGATATAAGAGTGTATTCTTGCAAGAAATTAAATTATGTAACATGAGATTTTAGTGCATTTTGAAATATTCAAAATAAATATGCACAAAAAGTCTAAAGAGGCTCAAACTAATGCCTCATCAATTTTTATTACCACTTTGAATATATAAAAAAAAACGTGCTTCTAAAATAAAGTAAACTAAGTAATTAATGTGATATTTGTTGTACTCAAAATTCCATTAGAGGGTTCTCTTGTTTAATATATATATATATATATATATATATATATAATCCATTATGAAATTAAAGTAATTTCATTTGAAAAAATGAAATGAAAATGATGTGTAAATGGGTTGATGCCATTTTCTCAGAACGCGTCTATGTATGAAAACCCTAAACAAACTAAGTATTCCATCTTTGACATTTTAAGTTCAACCATGTCCACATCAAATGTTCTAACTACTTTGAAAATCATTCATTATTGATTGGTCATATTTAGTTTATGGCCAAGTGACATCCACGTCAAATTCTATGTGCTATACTCTTCATCGAAATTCATTTTAGAATTCCTTTTCTTCGTAAAATAATAATTTATATAATTGTAGAATGAATGTGATAAAAAAAAATGTCAAAATGAATCATAGTTCATCAAAAATACAAAACAACATGAAGCTAACTATTTATTGCTTTGTCTTCCAATCTCAATCTTTACTTTGCATAAACATTATAAGATTTCGTTTTCATTATATTCACTAAAAAAATAATTTTACTCACAGTTAAAATATTGGTAGATAACAGCAGCAAAAATTCGTAGATAAATCATAGATATATTAATCATGAACAAAAGTTCGTAAGTAATTTATCTTCGTAAGTAATTTATCTGCAAAAGTTAAATTTATAAGTAATTAAAACTGTAAATAATTTTCAACAACTCTAATCCGTAGATAATATTCATCATTTTCAGTCCACACAAAATATATATGTAACACATATAGGTAACAATATATGAAAGTAATGAAAAAATTGTACAAATTAATTAACATTACAGGGAGCTATATATAGAGGTTTCATGCAGCTTCAGCATCACGATCAACAAAGAAAGAACGATCAGTTCTACAGCTGGTGACACTAAAAGGAGGTGATGATTTACCCTTAGAAATCAAAGGAACACTCAAACGCCGACACTGAACAATGGGAGGATCAAAACGACTACTCTTGAACCTTCCAAACTTGGCTCTGATTCTGAGATCAAAATCCACAGCCATGTCATTGTAAACCCTAATATTTGTCTCTTCTTTATACTCACCAAGTTTTCTAGGTTTGAGCTTAAGCACACTTTGCCCTTCAAACAATACTTGAAGGACGGTGGTGTTCTTGTGGCCTTGGTCAAAGGGTGTTAGGTTCACCCAACCAAAATCATTGTCCTTGTACCAAGCTATCGCTTTGATCCTCCTATAGTACACTACGATGTTGTTGTTGGGGTTTCTCACTGTGACGTTGACCTTCAAGTTGTAATACAAGGTGTTGTTGTTTGTGAGGTTGAACTGTGTGAGGGAGGCATCGGTTACATGGAACTTCACATTTGATGGTGAGATGATTATCCAAAAGATGATTGTGGAAACTATGAAGATGAATATGAGGGTGATGAATGCGCAGCAAATGCAGCTGATGCAGCGGTTTCTGCAACACATGGTGCCTTATTTTCTACTGATAAGGTTTAGGTGAATGATCAAAGATGGTGTAACACTTTTTTTGGTTCTAAGGGTATTTGAAGAGTTAGCAATTCATGGTTTTCATTTGGCTTGTTACTGATTGAGGTTATTTTCTGAGAGATTTCTTATACAATACAATGCAAATGCATAGAGAGAGGCATTGACTTTTGCAGGCAAGAACTTTTCAATGGTTTAAAGCACAAGTAATTAACAAGGAAACTTACAACTATAAAATAATAATTGGATGTGAAGAAAACAAGAAAGGGTTGGGATTTTGTATTAAACTATTAGGTTAAACATACTAAACATTAAATGGAATAAAATATATATTGAGGAGTAAACATATTTTGAGAAGAAAATTTCTACTTTTGACATTTTTGTTTATTAATTACTTCCATTTGCCACTATTTTTTTAATAAATATTATTTAATAATAAAATAATAATTTATTTTAGTGTTAAATATTTTAGTATTTACATTATCAAAATATCATAATCTTCTGGGAATGAATCATCTTATATGTATCATGCATGAGATTCTAACTATTGAATTAATTTTATTAATATAATATATTTCTAATTTAAACAGTAAGATTTTATTAAAGATAAATTCAGAGACTCTGTTGAAAAAAATAATTTTTACTAAAAAATAATTATTTCGAGATCTATGGAATAATTTTCTATAAGAAATACTGAGCGTTTATTTACTATGTATCATACTTAATTTATGTTAATATTACATAATACAATATATGTTTTTTAAGACCAACTTTGTTTATGCATATTGAAACTTGGACTTTAGGTATGTTATATATTTTTTTAACTGCCTAGTTTCTTTTAAAAAACTGGACACTTTCTGGTACACTGGAATTGTGTCCATGGATGCCTACGTGTTTCCAACAAAAATAACAATTCACAAAGTCAAAAGAAATATTTATTGATTAAAAGATGATAGATTCACATCTTCTCCAGACAATTTGACAATTCAATATATTAATATTTTAATTATATTACTTTTATATTTTAATATAAATTCTTAAGGAAAGTTGAAAGAGTATTAGTAACCTGATCAATGAATAATTACTTCTAAATGCAAAAATATCTTTTGTTAACAAAATAAAGTCTTTAGATTTAAACATATAAGATAAAGATGCTACAAATTCCCCTTTTTATGTATTATAAAAGGTTTTGTAGACAGAGAACACAAAAAAAATAAATACAACACGTCTTTATATGTAAAATGAGAATAACATAGAATCATTAAAAACTATGCAACCAAACAAAAGATAGACGATCCAATTAATCTTAATATTATTGAAAAAATTAATAAATAATTTTATTTATTATTATTAAATATTTAAATGTGAGAGTATTAAGAATAAAAAAATTAATAACATATTAAAAAAATCCATAAATCTAATATCTTTAAAATTTTGAATTAAAAATGATATCATTTATATGTTAATTTTTATAAAATCTTTTTGATTTTTTTCCTTAAACTCTCTCAGCAAATAATATTAGTCTGTTATATTTAAACTCAATCAAGAACAAATATGCCTACCACTTCAATTAAGTAGAGCATAATATCACAACATTATTAATGGTTATATATAATAAACTAGATTAAAATTTATTTATATTTGAAACTAATTTCTTTTTTATTTATTTTATCCATGAGCATCACCTCTATCTCCCTAACCCCTCTAAAACCCTCTCTCATGAATCATTATCGTTAACCCTTTTTTCCATTCCGAATCAAATTTCTTCTGTACCCATGCCATTGATTCGCTCTATTCCACCGCTTCCCTGTGCTATTTCCACACTCACCAATGCGCCACCATCATCGTCTTCCACTCTCTCTAATGCCACATTTGGTTCCCACCTTCTGCGCAAAATTCAGAACCCAATTTTTGGGTTTTCCACAACCAGGAATCGTTCGCGTGCTGCAGTGATCAGAGCCAAAGCAGGGGCCGATTACTATTCCACCTTGAACGTAAGCCCCGGTGCCTCGCTGCAAGAAATCAAGGCCTCCTATCGCAAGCTGGCGCGCAAGGTTCCCACTTTCTCGCCTGTTTGCGTGCCAATTTTAATGGGTCGTGTTTGGTTTTGGGGAAATTGGAACAAACTAGGGTAATTGGAATATGAGTTGTTATGTTTATGGGAAATTCATTTCATAATTCAGCATATTTAGATGTTTTATTCATATTAATAGTTGTAATTTAAGATTCTGAGTCGGTCTATGAAAATGTGTGATACGTGATTTGGTGCATTCATTAGGCTATTGATGAGGAATGCTAGTAATATACTCTCTAACGCACTCTTCCATATAAACTCTATTAAGAACGTTATTATTGGTTAAATTTTATTTGAAACTGAAAAATTATAAGTAAAGCTCATTGAGTAAGAAGTGATACTTAAAAAATTTTGTAATTATTCATTTCTGTCATTAATAGAATGTGTTACAGAGTATGATGCAATCATTTAACAAATCACTCATCTGTCTTCGTCCAACAACGTAAAACATTTTGGGATTGCAGCTAATGTTGCTAGCATTTTTTCAACAAACCATTTATTGCCTCACCCAACAACTTGCTTTTGGGGGTATTGATTCATGACATGTTATTGCAGCTTCTATGACCTTGTGGTCTAGAATTCAATTTTTTTTGCTAACATGTTTCTTCATGAAAGTTTAATGCTAGCTGAAGCTAGGGTGATTCTGTGTATTGTCCCCATTAATGATCGATGTTACTTTACCAAACAGTTTAATCTTTTAGAAGAATTGATTCTTGACTATTTGGTTTTTAATTTTTGGGATCAGTACCATCCAGATATGAACAAAAGCCCTGGGGCGGAGGAGAAGTTCAAAGAAATAAGTGCTGCATATGAGGTAATTCTTGCCCTTGAATGATGCAATTTCTTTTATCATTGGTAATACTTGCCCAGGGAGGACATATTTTTAATTCATTAAGGAGCTTATTTTACATTCTTTTGCCTTGTTAATTTTTTAATATCTGTCTATTCTACTTTTTTTAATGATCTGAACATTGGCATTGTAATATTTTATGTGTCTGGGATTCAAGACTGGATGACTGAAATTTATAGATACTACTTCAGGGACAATAACTGTATGTGTAATATACTTTCATCTGTACCTTTTTATTTGTTTGGTGACAAATTTTGCATATAGGTCCTATCAGATGATGAGAAAAGATCTTTATATGATCGCTTTGGCGAGTCAGGTCTTCAACAAGAAAATGGAGGGTCAAGTGCTGCTCCAGGGGTGTGTGCATATTCATCTCTTTCACTTTTTGTATTTCAATATGAACTTGTGACTCTCTTGATATGAAGATATATTTATACAGAAGTAACATGTCCCTTTTTTCATTTCCCACCTGATTACTTACTTCTGATGCCATGTGAATTGATCAGGTTGATCCTTTTGATTTATTTGATACATTCTTTGGTCGTTCTGATGGAATATTTGGAGATGGTGATGAAGGGGGCATCAACTTCAATTTTGGAAGCAAGAGAAACCGTACTCATGATATTCGGTAACTATCCTCTGATTATGTTCATTAATTTCTGTGAATTAACTATGATTACTGGACTCATTATGAGTGAGAGTTTTGAAAATTTTATTTGTTCTTATTGAGCCTTCTCTTACCCTAAGGGATTTTCCTTCTCTTGTTCATAATTAGAAGAATTTTATCTAGCAGAAGATAAGAAAACGGCAAGCAGAAGCATGAGGTGTTTTCCAGAAAAAACTAACTTATCGTGGTGTCATAGAGCTACTCGCTATACGAAGAAATGGGAAAGGGCCATTGTATGCAGCCATAACTTTTCATAAGAAAAGAGGTTATTTTCAATTTGAACTCATGACTAACTGGTCACCAAGGCACAAAATTACTGTTGTACCAAGGCTCGCATTGAGCTGTTCTCCAGAAACAAAATTGAATAAAAAAAGTATAAAGAAGAACTAGCACAATGAAGCTCTCAAATCTCTTGGAATGATAATTATAAAAGACCTTGTGTCAAGCACCAAATATCAGGCAGATGAAGTTATCTGCTGTACAATGAATTTCCAAGAAAACACTATAAATCTACAAAGTTCACTACTTTTTACTGTAAGAATTCTAAACTTGATTATTGAAAAGGGCTCGCTAGTTGAAGGAAAAGAACATGTTTACCCAGTAAGAGTAGGCACTGAACAGTCTTTACCCTATTTTCCAAAACTCCAAATAACACGCTATCAAACTGCTTTGTGTCTGAATTTAGATTCCAATAGATTTTGTAGGGTTTACTGTTTCTCCAACTGGGTTTTAATATTGATCTTATTGTATTTAAGGGGTGGGAAATTTTTTTAGCTTTCATTATGGCCTGTAACTACAAAGAAATTACAAAATTGAAACATGGGTAGGACTTGCAGCCAAAGTCAGAAATTATCCAAATATCCAACTTGGAACTGTAGAAAAGATAACAGAAATAAAATAACTACGGAAGGGAATATTATTGTAATTAACAAATTATGAGTGAAAGTCCGGAGATGTTTAGTATAATGTATTATGAAGAGCATTCACAATTTGATTGATAATTGAATACTCAGCAAATTATCAGAATCCTATGATTTAAGTAGAACTCACTTAGATGAAAGAAGATAGCCAGAGTTTGTCTGCCCTTGGAAGATATTGACCCTGGAAGATATTGTGCATGTTCCTTCCGTAAAATGCCAACAAATATGACCTTCATTTGATTCCAACAGATATGTCTGTAAAATTTGGCATTAACTTTATTTCATTCTGTCATGCAGATATGACCTTAATTTGAGCTTTGAAGAATCAATATTTGGAGCACAGAGGGAGATTGAAGTTTCCTGTTTTCAGACATGTAGCACGTGTGATGGTACGGGAGCTAAATCAAAAAATTGCATTAAGCAGTGCACAAATTGTGGTGGCAGAGGGGGAGAAATGAAAAGTCAGAGAACACCCTTTGGAATGATATCTCAGGTAATCTAAATTAAATAGATTTAATTAGTTAGCAACCGTGTTGCCAATGGTATTTATATTATCTGAGACGTAACAAGGTGATATCTGGAACATGTGATATTCAGGTTTCTACTTGCTCTAAATGTAGTGGCCTTGGTAAAATAATCACAGATTACTGTCGAAAGTGTGATGGCAATGGTCAGGTGCAATCTAAACAAACAATTGAAGTGGACATTCCTGCTGGAGTCAGTGATGGAGACACAATGCAAATTCAAGGACAAGGGAATTTTGATAAGAAGAGGTTAGAAGGATTCCAATGAATTTTTTACTTCGAACAATGTTTCTACTTGGGTTTGTCAGTTTGATAAAAGGAAAATAGAGTTGTGATAAAGACTGTGAAGTATCTACTTTATTATAATTCATTAAGTAAATATGACATTGTTTCTACATCTGGATGGTAAGCTTGCCAACATTAAATGTGTAATTACTCTGTCCATATTCACAGTTTTAATAAATGGAAAATAGAGTTGTAATAAAGACTGTGAAGTATCTACTTTATTATCATTCATTAAGTAAATATGACGTGGTTTTGTAAATCTGGATAGTCAACTTGCCAACATTAAATGTGTAATTACTCTGTTCATATTCACGGTTTTAAGCAAACTCACCAACTCATTTACCATAAAGTCACAAATGAAGGACCCAAAGATCTCCTACAACCAAGTTGAGGAACTGTCCCATTTTGTTCATTTATTCTTAATTATCAATTTACTACTAGTTTAACCAGATCGGCTGATACGATGATTAACTATTGATGACAGATTACCTCAAAACCATTCCAGATTATCATGTGTCATAATAGAAAATGATATCACTTAATTTGAGACACAAGAAGTTACTTAAAAATAAAATTGAATCTCATTTTCAAAAGCCTATTTATTTGCAACCTGGTTGGTCAGATTCCCTGAGAGTTCAACTTATCTAAGTGCTATTAATTTGGCACATTTTATTTCAGGCAAATTACTGGGGATCTTTTGGTTGTCCTGCATGTAGACGAAAAGCAAGGAATTTGGAGAGAGGGTCTTCATTTGTACTCAAAGATTAACATTGACTTCACAGATGCAATATTGGGGTCAATTAAAAAGGTAATATCAGTTATTTGATTAGGATCTTATGAGAGTTTTTATATGACTATGTAAGTCACATCCCTAGTTGTCTTTGGTTATTTGTTTTGATATTGATGTACCTAGAATTTGGACTTTGAGTATAATTTAACTCCAGTAAGTTAGCTTGTAAAGTGAGCATTGCTGTGAGACTAAGCAAACCCATCAAGGTTGCAATTAAGGTAGGCTAGGGGTGACCATAGGTCCACCATTATGGGACTTTTCCAAGACAATACCTTCACACATAGGGTTATGGGCTTGGAGCACAGCAATGTAGGTAGCCCAACAATAGATCTAATATAGATTTCGATATCATCTTAGTGTTCTGCTAAGACCCTAACTTGCTCTACCAAATCAATTTATAAGACAAGAATTGCCCAAGTTTTATTTAAGTCATTTCTCTAGTAAAAGTATCTCAGTAAATATCTAGAATTATACGCCTTCCTATATTACTCATGTCAAGGCTAGTATTAATTATAGGTTTGCGACAGTGGAATGCCTTTATCTATGTTAGTGAGGTGCAATTGGATAATAGTAATACCCAAATTGTCAATTGTTGAGATTTTGACTTGTTAGAAGTTTATATCATCTTCTGAGCAAAAGTTGTTTATAGTTGCATCTATCTGTAACCTAGTATCCTAAGTTGTTTTTTTACCTCTTAAGTTTTGTAGAAAGCCACTGATCCTTACAAATATATGAATTTGAACAAGTAGAGAGATTAAGTTAAGATCTCTCAAACCCTTTTTCTCATATATTCTCTTTAAGTTGCTATCAAAGCGGGTTGATCCTGCTCCACCTGTCTTGTCTGACAAGCAAGCGCTTTCCACCCCCACCTACTGTCTTCGACCGCCTCTGTTTTTCTCTGGTGACCACATGATCTAAAGCTCCTCTCTAAGTGATGCCAAGCCGTGAAGACTGGTTCTCCTCAACACTGACTTAACTAGGATAAATTCAACAAGATTAAAAACTCAAAGGTATTAGTTCTGACTTTAGCTCATAATATGAATTAGAATATTAATTATGCACACAACCATTCAATAGTTATATATGATACAATTGAAAATTGTTTTAGACCTAAATAGCCTACTCATAAGCGATCAACTAGAGTTGGCCTAATATTTGACGAAATATGGATGTGACCCACTAAAGAAATCTATCAATGGGATTTCTCCGAATCAATGTTGAGGGTCGTTGATCTGTAACAAAATTATGGGAGATGCATTTAATAAAAGACCTTATTAAATATGATTATAGCACAACTTATGCATGTTTTTTCTTGATGGATTACCTTGGCCACAAACAATTCTAATAATTTTTCTTTGTAATCACTGCTTGAGAACAACAATTTGTCTTGAACAAATTTCGTAGAGTGATGCATAAATCTTAAGATTGCCCTTAGATGTGAGTGTTGAAAGGACTAGTGACAAAACAAATCATGGAGGACGGGACACTCTGGGAAGAGAGAATCCAAGAAGGAATACAATGAATTTCCCCCTTATGTGCATAATTTAGAACTTGATAATTGTTATTTTGTTTGTAATTAGTAAAAATATTATTTGCCTCATATTTGGATAAAGGGAATTTTTTAATAATAATAATAATAATAATAATAAAGAGCAAGAGTTTTCTCAATTTATATCAATGTTATCATAACAAGGTTTGTTGGCCTATCAAACCATCCTTTATTGGGTCACTCAGTCTGTGCTCAAAATGTTGAGTCTTTGGTGTGAGGTGAGGTGTTAGAGATTCCACGTCAACTAGAAATATGGTTAAAATTATAGTATATAAGTGGGTGTAAATTTTATTTTACAAATTATTAGAATTATTTGCAGCCATGATAATCTATCAACAAAAATTGTGCAATTGTAAGTACAGCATTATAATCTTGTTTGATGAGGTCCTTCATTAAGTGTATCTCGTTATTTTGACTCAAATCAATGCTATTTGCTGGGAACAATCGGTAATTCTGTATCATCCATGTGGTTATGGACACAGATGGTCATGCTTCAGTAAGCACTTATGGTGAGTTCCATCGGGAATGGAAACAGGTCAAGTTGTTAATTGGCCTATGGCTTTGTACACACCAAGCATACCACGTTAAACCTTGAATTTTCAGAAACCTATTTAGTTAGGCTAGACTTTTAACCATACAAAAAGTTTTTAAAGCCTAATGATATTATTTTTTTAGTGTAATCTTTTGAAATTATGGACTTAGTTAATTTAAAAGTTTTAGTCTGTTATCTTACATGTAAGTTTAGTCTCATTAACCCATTTACAGGGAGGCTTACTCAGACCATACTATAAACTAGGCTTGTAAATAATAGACTTTCAAGATATATCAAGCTTATGCCTTGTAATGTCTAGCCAAGCCTAGTCCATTTTCACCCTTAATTTGAAATTGTTACTTAATGTATTATGATCTTTTAGGAGCCGATAATATTACTTCATCCATTTTTTAGATGTGATAATACACAAGTTTAATCTTTCTGTAGTTCCTTTCAGGCTCAGAAAAGAATTTAAATCATTGATAAATTAAGGAATATCTTGTCTTGTCTTTGAAGGTTGTTTTTACGTTAAACTTAGTAGTTCAGGTAGGAACTATTCACTATTATTATAATATTAATTGAGCCATTTCTTATATGTGCTTAAAGGCAGAGCTCATATACAATTTTAAATTCTGTTTGCATTTTCAAGAATAGTTCAGTGAAATCATTCATGACATTGAGGAATATCCTGTAGCTTTTGTGTCTTTGAAGGCTTTTTTAACTTCAAACTGAGGTGACTTCAGGTAGATACTGTTGAAGGTTTACGGGATCTTCATATTCCTTCAGGGATTCAACCTGGAGATTCAGTGAAGTTGTCACGTTTGGGAGTTCCAGACATGAATAAACCATTTGTTCGAGGCAATCATTACTTCATTGTGAATGTTCTTATTCCAAAGGATGTCAGGTCTGTATTTTTCTTAGCATTGTTTCTTATATCCCCTAAGAGAGAGTTCATCATAGATTGTCTTGTTTAGAGTTTTGCATGTACTGGAAGTTTCTTAGTTTTTGTTCTTCGCTTGAGGTTCCCAAGAGCAGCAACTTTTAGTATATATTTTATTCCCTTATCGATTAGAGGCCAAAATCTTTATTGCACTTCTGTGGATTTCATTTACCGTTGTTATTGGAGAACAAATTACTCCTTGTCTTATAATCCCAGTTTCCTGCAGTTACAAATTTACAATAGACTGATATGCAGTTTGCAATGATCATTCCACCTTCATGAGAATATTGAGAACATATTACTTCACAGTCTATTGCCTACAATACACATCATGCTTTCTTCTTAATTGAATACTTTTGTTACTTGTATATGCGGCTTTATGTTAAATTTCTTATAGTTATGATTTCCTTTTATCTTTAAATTGTGCTTGTACTAGTGACACCGAACGTGTGCTTGTTGAGCAGTTAGCTTCACTAAGAGCTTCTAACAAAAGGGATTCACTGTCTTCGGGTGACAATGGTATTAGTTCTTTATAATCGGATACTTTTGAAATTAAAAATGTATTACAGGTTAAAATTATGCTGAACATATTTTAACTAGAAAAATTGTTCAGGATTATTTTTTAACTGCTTTCCAGGAATACCTCAAGGAAAGTTCAATGAATTCACAAAGAGGAGGGATTCAAGGGGTGATGGCTCAAGCAAGGGAATAAAAAATGTTGACTCTCTATGGGGATCGATCAAGAACTTCTTAAGGTATATCCTAGCTGTGCTATATGTGCTAATGATGATGGAACAATCATAAATAATTTCAGATGACTGTTTAGAATTGGACTTCGTAATTTATCTTAAACAAAGTAAGAAAACTACACTACCATCCTTCATGAATAACATAGATAAGGCTCTTACCAATCTTTTTATGTACAGTGGAAGACAGTCCGATGAAAGGTTTGCTTCAATCAGCATGGATACATCAGCATTAATACGGACATATGGTGATCAAAATCCGTCTGTCCTTAGTTCCGTTTTTGTTGTTTTCGTTATAACTTGGATTTTTGCCTCGATAGCAAAGTCTAAGTATTCGATGCTTCAGAAAAGATCTGAGTCCTTTAATAGAACACAGTGAAAAAGAAAATTAAAGGCATGCTTGGTTAGAAAAGTAGAAATTAAGGTGGGGAGTGAAAGTGGAGTGGGGTGGAAAGGTTTTGATAGTTCAGGCCTTGAGCTTTTTGGTGGAAAGATGTGTATGTGAAAAGTGGGGAAAGAATTAGTTTGAGCTTATTTTCAAACTACAAGAGACCAGAATTGAGAGTAGAGTAAGGGTGAGTTCCACTAGACTAAACACCCCAAACCATTGTTAGTAATTTTCTTCCAAAATTCTCTCCTATTTATTTTTAGCTCTAGTACACCCCTAAAGCATTCTGTTTGAGCCAAGATTGGTGATTTGAGCTCACCTTTAGTAACCAGGCCAGGGCAATCAAATTAAACTGTTTGCTCCCAATTGTGACCCCTTAACAATCTTTGGCGGCTTATGCTTAAACATGGTCCTGTCTTTATATTTTAAGTAGTGGAAGTTGCATTGAAATTTTCCCTTCAAGTTGGCATGCAGGGTGATCCTTAATGATAACAAATTTGCTAGAAAGTGGGGAAAAGAGTTAATAACTAACTATGCAATTGCTTAGCATTGTTCTATATTGTATTTGTTTTTGGTAATTTATTGTCAAGCATTAGTCTAGTTTGTTCCCATTAGTAACATTTTTTTTAATCAAAGCTGAATTTGTTGGCAGAAGATTTAATATGACGAAATTATAGAATTTATAGTTTGCATACTGCTTCATTAAATTGCGATGACAAGTGTTCCAATTCTCATTAATGAAACATATATGATTGAGTCTGCATTTTAGCTTGATCAAAGTGTCAATTAAGTTTCAGGAAATTTCATGCGAAGAACTCATCCTGATGGAAAACTAAGTTTGTGTTTGGGTGCGCATTTGTAAAATTAACTTTGAATTAAATTTTGTAAAATAGCTTTTGAAGTAAATTGTTATTATATCTTTGGTTTTTTTATTTCTAAATTTATTAGTCAAATGGGTTAAAGTTTGTTCATGCAATGCACTATCTATTTATAGTCATCTTAATTCCAAATTAACGTTGAACTAAATCAATTTCGCTTTCTAAAAATAAAATATGAAAATTTACGTAAAACCATGTTAATTGATATCTCAGTGTTATTCTAAATATTTATTTAAAATTATATTAGCTGATATTTCAAAACAACTTTGATGTAAAAAAAAAGTTGTGGATGGGGGTTCAATACTTCAATAAAGTTTAAAATAAAATATTACTTCTGATGTAACCCATGTTTCTTTACAATCTGGCACATAATGTTATTCTTGGGTCTACATTCTACAAGGTTAGGTGCAGAGAACTCTTTATTGTGCAGATAATGTCCTTTGCTTAACTTTCATTGAAATAAAGCTGCATCTGAACCTCTCCAAACATAACTGGATAGTATTCTAGTACCCCCTCTGCATTTAACAATGTAGCATCAACAATGCACACTCAGGAGTCTTCAATGTCCATCGATAAATGTCTTGTAAATCAAGCTACACAAATGGAACCACTACCTCTAACATGAACAACTCATCACAGCACCAAGTAATTAGCTGGCAAAGTAATGGTTTGAACAAATCCTGATGCAAAAGTTTTCCATCTCAACTGAGATTAGACACAGTGCTAAAGCCCTTAACACTATTTACTCACTCAAAAGCTCTATAACTTTGTAACTTGCAATCATTAGGAACTTTCAGAATTGCCATTTTTTTAGCATTGGTGGTGGTGGTTGTGGTAAGGTACTCTCCTTTTTCTCCCTCCTTTGTCATTTGTAAATATAAGAGAGTTCTCAGTTGTATTGTATATGAGCTAGCAAGTTGATCACACAGATTCCTTTTTATGATTAAGATATGCCCCCACAACTTATTTGTGTATGGTCACTCCAATTCCCACTATAAGATCACGTTCAGAAATATTCTGCGCCATTTTTTATCTATCAGGAAATCCAATGTAATCATATTTTGCAGTAGGGTTTCAACCGTTTCATCTAAGTTCTAGTTGAAATTAGAAATCGATTTAATGATTCAAAAGCCAAAAATATGCAAATCGCTTTAATGATTCAACCACCTCAAAACCTGCAGTTTCTTTTTCTCAAAAAAAAAAAAAAATCCATAGTTGTCAGCTCCTTTATGTCGTTAAGTTCATACTCTTTCAACTTGCATTTACTTTTATTTGTATTATAAATGCACTGTTATCATCATAAACCACACTCTTTGTCATTTCTCCAACAAAATTAGTCTCTTTAAAAAAAATTTGTATTTCGTAAGAGCTAGTATTCAATAATTCTTTGTGCATTATTTTATTACAAATTGATAGATTTATCCAATAACAATTTTGCCATCTTTTGAAGAAATTACATGAATAAGTAACAACTATTTATGATGTTTAATTATATCAGTCTGCATTATAAAAACTCCACTGACTGAATACGACATTGTTAAAAGTATTACTTTAATTGGGAAACCAGTCCTATGCAACTACTCAAGACTAGATTCAGACATCTAAGTTCATGTTTGCAAAAAAGCTTTAAACATATTTTAAAAATAATAAATTTTGTATCTTTTATTCTAAAGCACACATTTTGAAGAAAATTTAATCCCAATTATCATTAGCTGTTGAAGTAGTTCCCTGTCTACATTTTGATATTATTTTTGCAATATTTACTAGGATTAATGAATAACAAAATAAACTGGAAGAGTTACGTTTAATGAAGTTGCCAAGATTGAATCCTTGAATAATGGACCAAGTTATACAAATATGTTTAACAGTGTATAATATATTCTTTAGATATGATTATTTGATATTTCTGTTTGAATAAATTCTGGAAAAGATTTTCAAAGGCTTTAGCTTCCCTCATCCCTACCGCTTCTGTATGGCACAATGGCATGGTGTAGAGTAATCATGATGTTCACTACCTTTTCTTATGCTTTTAATTCCCAAGTCTGAATGACCATTTTTTTTATTTACAGTTTTTTTAAAAAGTGTTTATATATATATATATATATATATATATATATATATATATATATATATATATTGTTTTAGAAAATTGAAAACAAAGTCTCTTATTTATTGCAGTAGTTAATGCAAAGTAATTGACAATTTGATGTCTATCAAAAGGGTGTGATGCTAATCAAACAAGAGAAAAATAAATTCAATTGCGATTAATTTCGTATTCAGCCAGGATCAAGTAATTTGCACTCATCACAATCAAAGGAAAAGGGATGAATGAAAAAATAAAAAAAGAAGGAAAGAGGTCGAATTCAAACTTCAATATAGCTCTAGATTTAAACATCTACGTCCAATTGAATTGAATTTAGTTCTGTTAAAAGAAAGAGTTGTGCTAATTGTCCAATAGCTATACATCAATTTATGCAATAATAATATCTTCTGCATTTCTCTCTCTTGATAAAATCAATAATTTCATACCATATATTTTATTCTCATTTAATTGTGTAACTAATATTTAATTGTATAATTAGTTTGTTAGATAAATATATCTTCTTATTAGGTTTCCATTTTGTTTAAGGTCTCATAATTGAAGAAGAAAAATGACAACTCAAAGATCAGGACATTAAAGAAAAACTTGGTCGAGTCACTTAACTCTTTATAAATCACATTTTAAGCTAATTCAGTATTTGATTCCTGTTAACATTAATTCTTGACGAGCCTTAACAGCAAGATCAATCGGCAATTCCTAGGTCCAGTTTCTTGTTTGATTTTTTTGTACTTTGGTCATTAGTGCTTTATTTTGTTAAAGTTACTATCCATCCTTTCCTTATATATTTTCGCACTTGTTCGATTTTGGCATAAGTTTATTTTAATTTTTTCAAGTTTTTCTTTATTTCCCGGGATAAATGAATTTTTATTCGCAACATTGTTAAACCTTTAACAATTTTGGAAAGTATTTAAGCAAATAGGCATGACTTTTCGAAACAATTTCACTTAAATAGTAAAACATTATTCTTATTATTGATTATGTAAAAACTTTTTTGGTCATAAAGGTAATCATTTCCTCACGGTCATTTCTCAGAAAGGATTCACTAAGCTGAAAACTTCTTTAATTAACAAGGTTCTATTTTAATAATAGCTATTTTTCGAAAAAATTCACTTAATGAAGACTTCTTTAACCAACCAAAAAAACTTCTATTTTAATAGTTGTTATTTTTTAAAATGATTCAAAAGAAATTTTACAAGATCGAGATTGTCTATTTAGGATCACGTGCTCTTTTGCGGTTGGTTTCTTCTAATTATCATCTTAAGAAAAATCTTGATGATTTTCTTTAATATTATCTTTTCTTCTCAATTCTTAAATGTCATGACCAATATCTGTAAAGATTTTTCAATGCTCTAGTTAGCTTTTGTTCAAATAGAAATTCACAGAAAATTCAATTACATAATAATAATAATATAAATTCTACTTGTCTTTACTTTGTACTCTAGATGTGCTTATATCTATACAAATGATTAGGATATGCTTAAATATCTTCTAATTATACTTTTTAGCGTTATTTTAAGTTATATTTTAGTTAATCATATGAAGATAATACATTTATATATTGAGAGTCTAATATAGATGTTCAAGGTTGTACATAAATTATGTTACCAAAAATATCTCACCGATCCAAAATATTTTGAATTTGATATCTATATGAAATATTATTGTCAATATGATATTCATATTTGAGAGATTTCTCAAATTTACAATACCATTTACCTTAATTAAATGGTGCTTTTGGTTTAAAACTTGCTCCTGTGTACTCCAACATGAAGGGGACAAAAGCATTTTGTATGTCAAAAATAAAAATAAAAAAAATAACAAAAACACGTCCAGCTAAACTGGAGTTACAACTTTCAAATGTCTAATATAACTCCATTTTCATGCTTTCACAATATGACCACGCTTTGTTTTCTAGCAAACCACATCCTCCTCCATAATACGAGGAAGTAACAATTTAAGTTTTCTTGTTTTACAATCTACATATATATCCTACTTAACATCCACCAAATTCAATTATTGTTTCAAAATCCTACAACTATAGCCATAAATCTTTGAGTGATTAATAAGACATTCATCAATGCTTTCGTTGATCAACCACCATATCCAATTTGAGGTTTTCCTAGCAAAATTAGCTTGATACACAGAAGAACCTTCTCTTTATATGGCACAAGAAAACTTAGGAGTTGGAAAAGTAGGTCTAGGTGAATTGCATTGGTCATCACATGGGTAACCAAATTGGAAAGTTATTATATATCTCCCTCTCTAAAGTGTACATAGAAAAGTAACCTAATTCACTAGCTTTCCAACTAAATGATCCCTTCAAAACAGTCAAGTTTGTGTTGATGTTGCATGTGTGTGTACTGTGGTTGTGGACACTCTTGAAGGTGTGCTATCAAACCCTCAAGAAAAAAGTGTACACAAAAATCTCACCAACACTTTCCATTCTATTACAGTTTCATTTTTCATTTTTAGATTGTTTAGTCTTAGATTGTAGTGTAGGTTACATTGTTTTCCATTTTCTATTCTCATTGTCCATTTTTACTTTCCAAAGTTGAAACTGTGAGATGGAAGTTACTTGTTGATGGTCCTACATCTATTTTTTTTTTTTTTTTTTTTTTTTTTTTT
>Ga0099825_1002150_pt1 | contig 26061 bp, 11 predicted proteins | sample SiratroredBW_FD_76838 | JGI IMG/M metagenome (GOLD analysis project Ga0099825, IMG submission 76838) | Root nodule microbial communities of legume samples collected from California, USA - Siratro red BW | ecosystem: Host-associated > Plants > Roots > Nodule | place: USA: California | collected... | reverse complement strand
ATATATATATATATATATATATATATATATATATATATATATTTTTTTTTTTTTTTTAAGTGTTGTCTAAACTAAACTAAGTTTCATTGAATGGCCTTAATATTTATTCTTAAATTTATGGGATATTAAAAGTAGTAGTATTTATTTATCTATTAATCTATAATTAATTAACTAAGTAACAATTCTAATATTCATAATCTTTTTATGCGTGGTATAAGAAAATAAATATACTACAGAAATTTGTACTTCACAAAGGTCACCTGAGTATTTATCTATCCAATTTCAAATATTTTATAACATTAGCTGTAAGTTGTACAAAATATATGTCATCTACTTCTAGTAACATCACAGGTGGCCCTACAGAAATATAAAATAAAATAAAATAAAAAACGTAATTTTTATTTTCCATTCTCATTTATTTGTAAAATTTGAGTTCGGGGAGTATCTATATAGTGTTCTATTATTAATAATATATCTTCATATTTTATATTTTATATTTTTATGTGTTTTATTTATTTATTTTTATATATTTATTTATGTTCTGGGTTGTAATATCAATAAACTTTAAGATTATTTTTACATGGATATTTATAATTTCAAGAAGAGTTTAAATTTTATTTTCTTTGTATTTTGGATTTTCTAATATTACATTTTTTGAGACAGTTACTTTTTCTGGGTCTACATTATTTATATTTGAAATTTTCCTTTTTACAATTGTTTCTATCCCATTTCAATTTTATCTTTTTGAGGAGTTTTTATCTTCTCATAACTCATCTATTATTGTAGATTTATTAATATTGTGATCATTTTGTACTATCATCACTTTGCATGAACAACACCGCAAACTCAGCTTTGGCACAAACTACTTCACTTTATATTTTGGTGGTGCCTTTTGAGTCTAAAATTCTCATAGTTTTTCAAAAGAGATATGTTATATTCATAATCTTTCTTCCTCAGTATACTTGTTTTAAGTTATTGTGTTTATTTTTCCTTTTGCTTTATCTTCCTTCTTTGTCCTTTGTTTATATTTTTAAGAATGCAAACGAAGCCTATGTCCATTCGTGGAAACAAGCAATGAATGTGCATTACGAAGCTTTGAACCTTGTGTCTTATCACTAGAAAGGTTTGTTGATGGTTGGGTGTTATAACCAAGGTTGGTCTAGACAAAGTTTGATCCAGCAAACTTGTCTCGTCACAAAAGGCTATATTAAAGGTTTAAGTTGGATCATGGGAATACTTTTTTTTTTCAATTGCCAAAATGACTTTTGTGAGACTGGTCATCTTCATTCTTGGCATTGATCATTGATCTCTTTATCAAGTGGACAAGTATAATATTTTTCTACATAGTATGTAATAAGGAAGTGTATATGGAGTAATTTTCTTGATTAGTTGATTTGGAAAACCTTTCCTCTTGCATGTGCATTTTTTAGAAGAGAGATATTGTAGATATTTAACATTAATGAGCCAAACAATTTCATACAAGAGGTCAAACAGTGTTTTAATATTGCTCAATGTAATTATTTTTATCCAATATAACACTTTCAATTCACACATTAATTTTTAATAATTTGTTTCTCAAGCTTAAGTCTCTTTCATACTAGTACATATCTCTCTTAAAAAAATATTTTTTAATTGTAAGTATCTCATATCTCAGTTGTGACTCTTACTTGAAACATGTTTGTCTAAAACTTGTATTAAACTACTTTCGACTTCATGTCGTATTCATTCGTTGGTTGTTCAGATAAATTAAGGAATTTAATACAAGTTGTAGTTTATTTAAGGAGATACTAAGGTGATTTGACATCAATAAACTATGAAAAAACTTATATAAGAGATAAAGTGTTAATAATAACTTAATTTGAACTAATAAAAAAAATATTTCTCAATATTAAATTCTATAAATGCAATAGTCTTGTAAAAGAAAAAAAAACATAATATCATATGTCGTTAACAGTAGATAAATATCAAATATCATGACCATTAAATAGTGGACCATTAAATAGTGGATATGTAACGAAAGTAAGTATTTATGCTTTAAAAATAAGAAAAAAAAAAAAAAAGAAATGTTGTAGCATTATATTTATACACAAGAACATAAATATTAGATCATCCATAAATTTTACTTCAAAATTCTCATAAGTCTAAGAAACCTCTTGGTATATGTATAATATGACATGAAATTCAAAACATAAATATCAAAAATAATTCTTGTATACTGTTTCATTCGTTTCCCTTGTGTTGTTTTAATATTTTATATTTTATACCTAAAGGTTAATAATGTAATATGCACGCTACTCGTAATTTTTCTTTCACCTCATTTGTATGCTAAAAATATTATGTTATTCCTCGTCATAAATTTATATGCATGAATCAAATTAGACACGTGATTTTTCTTTCACAAATATATCTCTCGCATATAAGTGAAGTAATAGGTAATATAATAGTATTTAGATAATTGATTTGGGTTATGAAATGTCAAAGTTGTAAATTGAACTATTTAAAAAAAATGAAGTAATAGGTAATATAATAATATTCAAATAATTGATTTGAGTTATAAATGTAAAAGTTGTAAATTGAATTATTTAAAAAAATCCAAATCGATAAAAAAAAATCAATTTTAGTCTTGATTTTTTTGAATTGGTGGGTGAATTTGATTTTGAATATCTCCGGTGAGAAACATATGGATGATTATTATAACATTTCCAACCATTGTATTTCAATCAATGCATTCAAATATCGTCTTCTTTTAATTTCCTTTTTTTATCATGTAATTTGCACATTTTTCTTTTTATTTTCACTGTTTACTTATTTTTAACATATTCATTTGTGTGTATAACGAAAAATATATTAATAAAGTACTTACTTTCTTCCTGAAATACTTATATAATTATATTGTCTTTTTGTGACGAAATTGATGGAAAAAAATAAGATAGTGCGCTAGGTAAGGATATGAAAAGATGACTAACCTATTATTAATTTTTTATTATGGTCATCTCTTAATTCATGTGAGTGAAATGGTTCTATTTATGAAAAATAATTTATTGATTGTAATTGCTCAAGTTTAAAGTTTTCATCCAGTGGATATTGCGATTGGAACAATTGGAAATATTTATTATTGATGTTAATTTCATTCAAAATAGTATCTAAAAATGCAAAAGATACTTTCTGAGTATATTTTTTTCAAGAGATCTTCAATTAAAAGGAACAAAGACATGATTGTTAAAAAAATTTAAAATCAATTAAAAGAATTAAAAGGTTTTCTACTTAAATAAAATCAATGTGCACTTTTTTGAAAAACTAAAACTGAAGAGAAGTTTAATAAAAAAAATTAGATTGAAATAGTTTCAATTTTTAAAAAATATAAAGAGAATTTGATTTTAAAAGACGAATTCAAGTATTATGCCTCATTTGTTTAATATAGAGTATGATTTGTCTACTCTAAGCGAAATTGAATCACCAATTGAGTTTGATAATATTCAAGTTGACAAGGTTTGTGAAATTTTGTCATGAAACCTTATAGTATATTATTTGAACAAGGTGACATAATTTTGATTTGATCATTGTTGAATGTTTTAAACGTATCATTAATGAAATTAACAAGTTATTAATGCAATATAAAGAGATGGTTAAAAAATTATACAATAATAATCACAAGTATAATTTGTTCACAAAAAAGATAGCAAGTTAATTATAATTAAAATTGTGTTAAATTGACACAATTTTATTTATTTTATAATAAAATTGTGTTATTATGACACATTTTAGTATAAAAGTTAAGATTAATTTAGATTGATTGGAATGTCATGATATAATTTCAGCTTTCTCTCTATATTTTTTAAATTAAAATATACTGATTTAACAGGTAAATCTTTCAAACTAGTGTAATTTTTATTTGAAATTCTCAAAATGTTGTATTTTTTAATTTATTTATGGATATGGGTAAATCACAGACAAATTTCTCAAACTAGTGTATTTTTAATCTGAAATTCTCAAAATGGTGTATTTTTTTATTTATTTCTGGATATGGATATGGGTATACGTAGATAAGATATGAATGTAAACAAATAAATGAAATCATGAAAAAATAACACCATTTTAGTTTACTAGAGGAAATAATTCAACCAAGATTTGAATTAATGAGTTAATTAAAATTGTCAGAATACTACATGATTTTATGGTGGTTAATATTCTCCACTCATTCCTCTTCTTTTATTTTTGGCAGTGTATTGTTGTATTACTACTGTGTAATTAAAATAAATGTAAAGTTACAAAATTGTTTTATTTATTGATAAATATGTAATAGTTGAAATAAAAGTGATGTCAGTAAGATTTATATATTGAATTAAATTAAGAATAAGTTTGATATTGAAAACAAAAATAAAATAAAATTAAAATTTAATAATAAAATATATTTAGAAAAACTAAGTATAAGTTGGATATTTGAATTTAGTTACTAATATAGAAATGATTTAAAATAAAATTGAAATTTAGCAATAAATTTAAAAAGAAAATTTTTAAAATATTATATAATTTTTCAAATAAATTTATTGTTAGTTTTTAAATTATATGTAGGTAATTTTTCTTCACAATATGTAACCACTCTTCTATTCAAATTAACTTCATAATTATTCAATTATTTAATCATAATTAATTTCAACCATTATATATTTATCAATAAATAAAATAATGACTTTGTAATTATCCATTTATTTTAGTTGCACACTGCAACAAAAAAAAATAAGTGGAGAATATTAATCATCCTAAAATGATGTAATATTGTCACCATTTTAATTAACTCATTAATTGAAATCTTACTTACACAATTTCATCTAGTAAACTAAAATTGTGTTCTCTTTTCAAGATTTCATTTAATGTTAAATTAAATCTGTGTAATAATGACACTGTTTCTGCACAATGGTATAGTCTCTCTTATGCACGATTTACCCATATCCAAAAATAAATAAAAAAATACACAATTTTAGAAATTTCAGATAAAAATTACACCACTTACAGATTTAACACTATCTTAGTTCAGCATGATTTTTAATTTTCATTTTAAATGTTCAATTTTTAAAATTGTATCATAATGACATAATTTCATTATGAGTTAGATAAAATATAATATGATTCGTAATGAAATCGTGTAAACTTAATACAATTTATCCATATTCAAAATATTTTTTTTTTTTGCCTATTAAAAAACTTTATGAGAAAATTATACCAGCTGAGGAAAAACATAAAAAAAAAAATTGTCTTTTTTGTGAGTCAATTCAACATACAGAGAATATATAACATTAATCAAATTAACATGAAAGAAATTATTATTATTATTATTATCATATTTAATTTATTTTTAATTGTTGCATTTTATTTTATTTTTTATTTTTATTTAACATTATTTAAAGTTCTAACATTATTTTCAGTTAGTCTGTATATATAGTTATTATTTTAAATTTGTTTAATATATTTATTATAAATTAGAAAATTTTATAAAATTTTATTAAAATAAAAATTAATTTATTTTGCTGAGAGAAAATTTTAAACCTTTAAAATAAACAAAAAGAGTAAATTAGAAACTTTTCCAATATAAAAAAAAAACATTTTAAAATATTGTATTAATCTTAGAATGAACATTGTCATTAACTTGATCATAATCCTTGTCCAAGCTCGTAAAGATGATCATAATAATGTAATTTGAGATTTTGAGCATTCTTATCTTATTTATTTATTGTACATATTTTACATTCTATTACACTTTATAATACTTGTAAAGCACGACTTTGTTTTTTTGCATTTCATTCGTTGTTCTAATTTCAAATTTTGTTGTCTTAAATTTAAATTTTTAAAACAATATCTTAATTTTGTAAGTAATATCTCAAATTTGTTTAATATAACAAAAAAATAAATAAATAAATAATATAAATAAACATGTATTAAAATATGTAAAATAATAAAAATTACTCTAACAATTAAATTGTAATTCAATAAAATAAAATAATCAAAAATATGTTTTCTCTACGGTGTTCTAAAGGAAAAAAAAGAGGAAAAAAAAGAGAATTATGATTATTCTCCTCAAACATATTTAAAATAACACTAACAGTTTATTTGGTTGAACCAATTTAGATAGATTTATTGTACAAGATTTGGAGAGATCAAGGTTGTTTGGTTAACCTAATTTGAGAGGATGGATGAGGAAGAATTTACAGGATGGTATCTTCATGATGTGAAGAGATTTGAAGGGATGTAACTTTAAATTACCAAAATAACCTTCATAAATGAGGTAGAAATTACAAAATACCCTTATAAGTGGGTCATAACTTTGGAAATTACAAAATATTCCTTTATGTGGGTTTAAAGTTTTCATTGTCCATAAGGGTCAATTAGTAATTTCAAAAATATATCGATTAAAAAAATTAAAACAAATTTATAACATCTATCAAATAATTTTCAAACTTTCACAACTAATCCCCTCAAATTCCTTCAAATCTTACCATTTATCTATTAATCAAAACAACCCTATCATCCAAACAACCCTATCATTCACACACAATCCACTCAAATCCCTTCCATTCTATTTGCTCAAATTCATTCTCCCAACCAAACAAAAAGTGGATTTAAGGAGATAAATTTAAATGGATTTAAGTGGATTGTGTGTGGATGATAAGATTGTTTCCATTCATAGATAGATGGTGAGATTTGAAAGGATTCGAAGAAAATGCTTACCAAAATTTGTGAATGATGTGATATATAAAAATTAATTTTAAATTTTACAATTACACTTTTACCCTTAACTTTAAAAAGAATTAAAAATAATATATTTTTAATATAATTAATTTTAATAGTTTTAACATTTTTTAAAAAATATTTATAAAATAATTAACTTTATATAAATTTATTTTAATAAAATATTATAAAATTATTAAATATATTCAATAAATTAAACTTATTAATTTTTATATTAAATTTACATAATATTATTATTATACTAAATTTATATTTATTAAAAATAATTATATTTAATTTTATTATCTTACATTTATATTAATTATTATTAAATATTTTTATTAATTATATCATTAATGGTTTATTATATAAATTAATTTAATATGTATATATATATTTTTTATTTAATAGTATATATATTATTATAATATATAATTAATTATATATTTATAGTTATGTATTAAATTTATAATTTATAATTAATTATGTATTAAATGTATAATTCATAATTAATTATATATTAAATTTATAATTATAATTAATTATATATTAAATTTATAATATATAATCAATTATATACTGTTATTATAATTTATTATTATACATAATCAATTATATTATAAACTTAACATATCATCAATTATACATATACATAATCAATTATATCTTAAGTTTATAAGATATAATTATACATAATCAATTATATGTTATAATATTAATGTATAATCAATTATTATTGTATATAAACTTAACATATGTTATAAACTTAGCATATAATCGATTATATAATTTATTATATCTTAAGTTTATAACACATAATCGATTATATATATATATATATATATACATATATATATATATATATATATATTATAATATTAACATATGATTAATTATATATATATATAGATTATTATTATATATAATTGATTATAATTATAACGTATATGTCGAAGGGTCGGTTAGTAATTTTTGTTATTATTTTTTTAAATTCTTTAGATTATTGAAAATTTTGTTTAGTATATCTTCATCCTTCCATCATTGTAAATTTTTTCGATCAAATATATGTGTTACGTCGTATACAGGTCGAACCACGATGATCTTTTCTTCCAAATAAATTCTTTCTGTTTCAAAACAAATATTTATCTTTGTACTTTTAAAAAGAAATAATTGATTTAATCTAATAAGTATTATAATAAAAAACTATATTTTTAGCACAACAATACTTTAATTTTATTAATTTGGTTTGAGTTCTTTTAATTATAATTTAGTACATCTTTAATAATTGTTATATAATTAAAGAAAAAATTAACTTAATATATAATAACTTTAGAAAAATCACTGAAAATTCTAGATTTAGAAATTAAAAAGTAAAGTATGGAATATTCCTTTTAAACTTAATTGCCTATTTAGGTTAATATTTCTTTCAATAAATGCATTTAACTGTTATTAAATACTAAACATATATTCAATTACTATAATTATTAACGAGATCCAAACATAATTAATGAAATCAATTTTTTATAACAAGATTATAATTTCTTTTTTGTATTAAAAATAAAATATACGTTATATTAAACCAATTATTCATCTTATTTTTTAACAAATAAAACACTGACACTTTTAATGATTTTTAAATAAACAAATATTCTTTTCGGTTCATTCTTTAATATATGTTATTTACATCTCTTATATATTTAAAAGTGAAACTTATTTGAGAATTAATTTCATTCATAAAAATATTCAATTTTTACATTTTAAATCTTGTTTTTATAATTTTGACTAAATTTTGGTTTATATAATTTTTAAGAAAAGTATTATTTTATTAAAAAAAATATGATGCCATTTGTTATAACAGGAGACATGTAATATTTTTGGAAAGATATGTTGCTATTAGTTTTGGCTCTAAATTCTCTCTCATGAAAGCTGGTGGCCTGACTACGGCGCTAGCGGATTTAGCTTTAAATTTATGCACCAAAAATAGAAAAAATATGAAATGTGTATGCATCAGGACGCGTCGTGATGGAGGGTGTTTACTATACTGCCTAATTAATAATCACAAATACTACATTTGGAACTTGGAATTAGCGTTATAGAGGAGATTCAGGACCTGGTCAGCTCCACAAATGATCGGGGACGGCTACGATTTCTTAGCACCCTTTCACGTTCTCCACCACCAACCAAAACCTAAATACAATTCTCTAAAAACCCCAAACAATCCACTGGAATATAAAAATTTCAATATGCTTTTCAACATTAAATTAAACTACCTTAATAAATTATATTAATAAAAAATTAAAACCAAAGACACCTTTTGGCTTTTTTACGTGTTGTTTTGCCCTTGGCTGTCAATAATTCAGCTTCGCTCATCCTTTCTCCACCTCTGCTCCCACGCTTGACTCAAAATAATAATAATAAATAATAATTAAAAATTTTTACTGGTAAGAGACAAAATTAAATGATTAATCTGGCTTCAGAAGATCCTCACGCGCCAGGAAGCAGTGAAAAAGAGAAATGAAGCTTTCAATTTGGTCACGCAGGAGGATAACTCCGTAACTTTAAATCTTTACCTACCTCTGTAAAATATTTTGTCTGAAAGAGAGTGCATGGCAAGGTTTTAGTTGTGTGGTTGTTGTGAATGTTATTGAAAATTAAAAGGAGTGGGTGGTTTAATGAGGTAAAATAAGGAAGTGTCGGAAAATTTGGGTGTCACGTCACGATTTTGTTCCACTTTTATCAATTGTCTCCTTAAGCATCACCTGTGTGAGATTATAATTCACGATGATTGCTCTCTGAACAAAATCTGAGTATTTTTTTTTTAACTGTGAAAAGGAGCATATTTGCGCTGGTTGAAGACTTTGACGGGCGAAGGTGCTTTCTGGGTAATATTTTTTGTTGAATTGGGATTTCTTTTTCATTGAAAAAAGAAATATTCCCGGAATCAAACAGAAAAACGTGTTGAGCTGTTACCCTTTCTAATCCCACTTTCCATTTTGAAAATTCAGATTTTCCAAAATCTCGCTCCCTCCGTAGTTTTTTTAAGACACCCATTGTTGTTGAGAGGGGCCTGTTTTGTACTACTCATCCAAACAAGTCGCAATGTTTTTTCTCTCTCTGTGTATTTCTCTCTCTAAAATATTCACCGTATAAGGTTACTCCCAATGTCACAATGGCCTAGCGACGCCTCGCTCTGCTTTCTTCCTCCACGCGTCTGTCACCGTTCTCATTTCTCACTCTCATATCGGTTCCTGACAATGAGATCAAAATCGAAGTAGTGTACCGCTACTACTCTTTCTCCTCCTTTAGATTTCTCGTTATTAGAAAAAGGGGAAACAGAGAAAAGGGGCATTGTTATATTTAACATAATTTCGTTATTAGTTGGTGAGATCGGAGAAGAAAATGGCACCACCGTTGTTCAATTGGGGGGTGAAGGACACTCACAGGGGAACCCCAGTGGTGGTGAAGATGGAGAACCCAAATTGGTCGATGGTGGAACTGGAGGGTCCCGAAGAAGAGGACTTAATGCTACCAACTTCTCCTTCAGGGGTTTCACGAGACAAAGGAAAAGGAAGGGGCAAAAACGCGAAACAACTCACATGGGTTCTTCTCCTCAAAGCACACCGCGCCGCGGGTTGCTTGACCTCCCTCGCGCCGGCATTGTGGGGTCTCGTGTCCGCCGTGAAGCGCCGTGTCGCCGCCGGAAAAACCGATGCCGACACTGACGGCGGAAGAGAGCTGGAGAACCCCACCGTGAAGACGCGTTTCTATTCCTGCATCAAGCTCTTTCTGTGGCTTTCCGTTTTTCTCTTGTTTTTCGAGGTTGCTGCGTACTTCAAAGGGTGGCATTTCGGTGCGGCGAGGCTTCAGTTGGAGCATTTTTTGTGGGCACCCGCGTTTGGGGTCAAGGATTTCTTCGCTTGGCTCTACGCGAGGTGGGTTTTGGTTCGCGTGGAGTATCTCGCTCCTCCTCTGCAGTTTCTAACCAATGCGTGCATCGTGCTTTTCCTTATTCAGAGTATGGATAGGCTAGTTCTGTGTTTAGGGTGTTTCTGGATCCGGTTTAAGAAGATCAAGCCTATTCCCAAAGGTGGGGATGCAGTTGTAGATCTTGAATCTGGAGAAAGCAAGGGTTTTTCGTTTTTCCCAATGGTTCTTGTGCAGATCCCCATGTGCAATGAGAAAGAGGTAATGTAACGTTTGAATGGGAAATTGTGGGAAAAATTATCATCGTATTTTTTGTCAGTAAGTTTAATTTAAGATTGGTTGTTTCAATTTAGTTTATGTTTTTTTTGTCCTGTGCGTTTGTTTAGGTTTATCAGCAATCGATTGCTGCAGTGTGTAATTTGGATTGGCCGAAGGGGAAATTGTTGATTCAGGTTTTGGATGATTCCGATGACCCAACGACGCAGTTGCTAATAAAGGAGGAGGTTCAGAAGTGGCAACAAGAGGGTGCCAACATTGTGTACCGACATCGAGTGATTAGAGATGGGTACAAGGCTGGGAATTTGAAATCCGCTATGAATTGTAGCTACGTTAAAGACTATGAGTTTGTTGCAATTTTTGACGCAGATTTTCAGCCTACTCCGGATTTTCTCAAAAAGACGGTTCCTCATTTTAAGGTGGGTATCTAATGATTTGTTCAATGACGTTTGTGTTATTTTGAAGTGATGAATTGTAAAATCTTGCTATAAAACTGATATTTGCTTTTGATGTGATTGTCTTGTCGCTAGAAGAGCAATGAAACGGTAACTGTGTTTGTTTGACTTGATTGGTGTGGGTGGTGCAGGATAATGATGAATTGGGGCTTGTTCAAGCAAGATGGTCCTTTGTGAACAAGGATGAGAACCTGCTAACAAGGTTGCAGAACATTAACCTGTCTTTTCATTTTGAGGTAGAGCAGCAAGTGAATGGGATTTTCATTAACTTCTTTGGGTTCAATGGAACTGCTGGAGTGTGGAGGATAAAGGCTTTGGAGGATGCTGGTGGTTGGTTGGAGAGAACTACTGTTGAGGACATGGACATTGCAGTTCGAGCTCATCTTCATGGATGGAAATTCATTTTCCTCAATGATGTTGAGGTTCGTCAGTTGCCATTCACATTATTTTATTTCAGTTGTGTTGGTTCAATAGTTTGTGTTTGCTAGTAATTCACTCTCGAACTTATTTCAAGTTGCTTTTTATCAATGTTTGTAGTGCCAATGTGAGCTTCCCGAATCTTATGAAGCCTACAGGAAACAACAGCATAGGTGGCATTCTGGGCCAATGCAATTGTTCCGCCTTTGTTTGCCTGATATCATACGGTCCAAGGTATGCTTATATGCTTGTGTGGTAATAATTTGGTAAATCTTTCTGTTGTTGTGGTTCTTATGTAGTGTTGTTGCTATGATGTTTTTGCAGATAAGTGTATGGAAGAAATTCAACATGATATTTCTCTTCTTCCTTCTGAGAAAGCTGATATTACCATTCTATTCATTCACCTTATTTTGTATAATTCTACCTATGACAATGTTCGTGCCGGAGGCCCAGCTTCCTGCCTGGGTTGTGTGTTACATCCCTGCTGCCATGTCCTTTCTCAACATTCTTCCAGCTCCAAAGGCCTTTCCCTTTATTGTCCCTTATCTCCTATTTGAGAACACCATGTCGGTTACCAAGTTCAATGCTATGATCTCAGGCCTGTTCCAGCTAGGTAGTGCATACGAGTGGGTGGTCACTAAGAAATCTGGTCGTTCCTCTGAAGGCGATTTGGTTTCACTGATTGAGAAAGGACCAAAGCATCAGAGAGGGTCCTCAGCACCTGATCTTGAGGAAATGAAAGAGGAACTTAGAAAGCAGGAGCAGCAGAAGGCCTCTAAGAAGAAGAAAAAGCATAACAGAATATATATGAAGGAACTTGCTTTGGCCTTTCTACTCCTAACAGCATCAGCAAGGAGTCTCCTCTCTGCTCAAGGGATCCATTTCTACTTTTTGTTATTCCAGGGAATATCATTCCTGTTGGTTGGTCTTGACTTGATTGGTGAACAGGTGGACTGAAAAAAAAATGAAAAAAATTGACACGATTGTGACCTTTTACATGCACTGGACGGAAAGCAAAAAGGTGGGAAAGCCAGTCCTTGTGAAATTACTGAAGACATTTATTTGGGAGCACTGAAGAGTGTAGAGGACCCATAGTGCTGCTTTTTCTTGGTCATGCTCCTCCCTCCAGGCTCATAAATCAAATCCACCCAATACGATATAAATGTGTTATATTATGGACCGAAAAGGGTTTAATTTGGAAATGGGTGCGGTTGAGGCCAATTCCATGTGTAAGTTTAGCCTTGTTTCTTTTGTTATTTGATTCATTTTTGTAATTTTATGTGGATTCTTTTGTAAGAAAACTTGTGGTTCAAACTTTAAACATCCATTGGGATTTTTTCTCTCTTTTCTAAAAAAAAAATTCATAGCCATTGTCAAGAGCAACATTATTCTCCTTGTCATGGTTCCAGCTACTTCCTCCACCGCTTGGAATGCGGTAATGCAAATTGAATATTTTGAATTTCATTTTTGTCAACTTTGATGATGGTAGAGAGCAAGTGGGTTTTGATTTCTGGGACCCTTGGAATGTGATGCTGGTAGGAATTTGAAGGTGGTCCTCTTCCCTCGCTTTAAAATTTGCTTGTAGTTTGTTATCCTCACCGCTTTTGAACATTGAGCTGGAAAAATTACTAGATGTGCACCACACTGCTTTGATGAAGAGTCTGTCTGTCCAATTTTGTATTTGGTGAGTGCTGCTGCCCACTGCTCTTATCCAAAAGCAGATTGAAATTCAAGATTCCAACTTTTATTACAACTGTGCCGCTACAAAGGGATAATACCCTTTTTGGCCCGAAACACTGCTCGATAAATGCAATCCCAAATAAAACCCGAAGACGTACTTAGTGAGGTGGGTGGTTTATTAGAGGGGCACGTGGATGCTTGCTTAGGTTACTCTTCAATTTGGTTGCTATTGAAGCTTCTTCAAGAAGTTGGCTCAATAGAATTCGCTTGTGTCGTTTATGGTCTTGTGTGAACTATCGTGACCAAACCAGCTTTTTTTCCACCATTAAAAACCCGTTGTTTTTTGGTATAAATCAGTTACCAATGGTTACTTCATAGATGTCTGATAGTGCCTATCTACTTCTTTCATGTCTTTTCTATGCATAGATTTGCTTAATATGACAAAGAAAAATGTCAGTGCTGTGGAAGTTTGATTGACCTCCAGCTGGATGTTTCAGTATATTTTCTACTAAAACCATTTAGATAAAGCTATTTATAAATGTTTTCAATAAAAAAAAACTAGTTTAAAAGTAAAATTAGTCGAGTTTAAAAACTCTTCTATTTGATTATTCAAAGTCTTCTAACTCAATGATAACAAGTAGTTACAATTTGATGGAACTTTCAGCTCCTTCACTTTGTTATGTTTGTGAAGGTAATTTCTAAGGCTTTTACAGTTGCGCGGTGGAATGAAATTTGAAAGCAATGGATGGAACACGGTGTTTGACCTGGGAATTTGATGGAAAGGGAAGTAGCGGTGGCAAACGGTTTTGTGGGGCTACATCAAGTTGGTAGCTTGTGGCGCGTTTAGAGGCCCCACTCTATTTGTACTTAGTTGACAGCATTTTGCCAGCTAAATATCCAAACTTTTCCTCCCACTCAAAGAAAGAAAATCCAAACTTTTCCCTAATATCATATATCATATTTTTTGCAAGCTCATTGAGGAATCACTTGTACTTGTTGCATAGAAATAATAAGCATGATCAAGGATTAGTTGTGCTTTTGCTTGTTTGCTTCTTAAAACCAGGACTCAGAATTGTACGCTTTTGTCCTCCGACAATTGATTTTCGTTGTGTTTGATGTCATTCTACTATTCAGCCTTTTCTTTTACCAACTTAACACACTCATCACACGGTCTTGGTAACAGGATATGGTTTGATTGTATTTTTAATCTCTTTTATATCATAGCTGATTTTGGTAGATTTAAATTTTTTTTGTATAGCAATAATTATCATTACATAAACATGATATTTAAAAGATTCAATTTATATCATTAAAAATACAAATTAAAAGTGTACAATGATAGGTGACCTAGAAATGATAATTCTTTGTAATAATGATTTTTAAAGTGGTGTCTAAAATAATTTGAAAGGGATGGTATCAAAATGAATCTTTACATTTTAGTAGTACTAATTTAGCAAATCCAAATTATGAAAAGTTTCATTAAAATTATTTGGCTCTGATTTTTGATGGCTTCAGGTGGTCTTTATGGTAACTCCCATTCAACAAATTAACCCAAAAGCTGCTACTACTTTTTCTTCTTATCACTTTATCTATGCAATGAAAATGGGATTGCCTAGATCATTAATATCACAGACAATGGGTTTCCAGATTGTAGCAAATAATAGGGCAGATGTGCAACTATATATCTTAGTGCTGTCTCCTGTCCTAATTAAATGAATGATTGATCCAGCCTTTGCATACAGCACCCACCCAATTAATGAGTTATGGCAGTTTGTTTCAAAATTTACATGCAACTGTGGTTTATAAAGGAAAATACCATTTGTGATGCAAGTAATTTATTCTTTCCCATCTATCATGTTGGACCATTTCTCACTTACACCCTGCGTGAACTCGTGAATCTTTTCAGACGTCACATACACTATCATTTCAATGGGTTTACACACTTACTCATAAAATTAAAGATAACCGTACACTGTCTATTTGTGGACGGGATAAATTATAAAAAATAAAAAAAATATTATAAAATATTATTTTCATCACATAATTAGATTATTATCGATTCTATTTATTTTGTGATTTATGACAAGGTTCTAATATTAATATTTATTTTTTTCTTCTAATAATTTCATTTTTTTATAAAAGATAAAATTACATGATATTAGATATTAATTTTTTTTTTAAATCTTGGTTCTATATTATTTATAAAAAAGAAAAATATTTACTTATCAAAGTTGGTAATTTTTGACAGAATAAATTTTAATTTTGTGAAACATAATTAGAATGTGCGTTTCAAATAGCCATTTTTGTTTCATCAAATCCAACAAAAATGTGAAATATACTTAAATAATTATTAATTATTTAATTGAGTAAATTCAAGTTAATTCAAATACACACTTAGCATACCAAAGAGTTGGCGAATCTCTTGAATTTCTAAAAAAATACTCACATTCAATATAGCACCTGTATCTGAAAAATATGGTCTCTTATGTCGAAAACAAAAGTTTATTTTTGGGATAAACTTGTTTCTCATTCTGAAAGTATTATAAAAGTTTATATTTCATCTCTTACATCTAACTTTGTGAAAATATGTAATGCATTTTTACTATTAAATAGTAAAGAATTTTAAAGTGTTGAATCAAGAGTTATTCAAAATTTATAACCACATTATATTACAACACAGTTCATGCTGGAACAACTTTTGCCAAATGACAAACTGGTTAATAACAGAGAATGGTATAAATGGTGAATCAATGATTTAAACTAAGCAGTGAGAAGCCCTTGGCTTAATTTTTCTTGTTACTATATATTTCATCGACCAAGTATGTGTGGTGTTTCCACCAACTGAGTCATTATTTATGAAATAAATGTTTGCAACAAAAATTAGATGTCATCCAAAAAGAGTAGGAGGAGAACTGTAGATAATAGCTGCTACCTGTTTGGTTACAAAATCACTTTGATCAAGGTTTAGGTAATTATATTTAGCAATTGGTAACAGTTTCTTTTTATCTGCACAGCAATTGGAAACAGCAAAACCATGAGGTTGGCTCCAATATATATATATATATGCGTGTGTGTTCGGAGTGAGGCCATACGTATATAAATAGTAAATTATTTTAATATTTACACCGTTTAATAATTTTTAAACAAACAAATTTGTTCCAAAACTCTCTGAATTATTTTTTTATATATACATGGTTATATAATTAAAAATATCTCCGTCTTTGAATGAATGAGATGATATCTTTGTGCCAAAAAAATGCATAATTAAACTCTTAAATTTTTTTCTAAAATAATTTGTTAGCTTAAGATGAAAAACTTGTTTCAAAATAGTATTTTCTTTTTACATAACTATACACGTGATCATTGAAGCATCTAAGAACAGTATCATTCATGATTCAACCAATTACTGACAAATATGTTTTGTTTATTGTTTCTAACTTCGAAACCATGATAGCAAGATTTGGCTAAAAATTAAAGAAGATTTTGACTGAGTAGAGTTTGCACGCTTAGACAATGCTGATTTTGTAGTTTTTCTTTTTTATAATTGATTAGGGAGATTGTTTGCTTTTTAGTTTCGGGTGCTTCAAATTTAGTGGGAAAACAAATTTAGCTTTGTGACATGTTTGATTATTCTTAAAACTACATCTGTACGTTCAAATTTTGTCTGAAATTTCCAGTTTTGTAAATATGATTGTTAAACTCAGTTTGCTAATTTAATTTTAACCCTTATATAAGTTTGTAAAATTGAATTCAAACACGCATGAAACTTATCACTGCTAATTGAGATTAGATTTTTTCTCTGTAGATATCAATATTGATAACGATTTATTCTTTTAACCTTATTTTATTTCTCAAAATTAATATAACATAACAAATTTAAATAGAATAAAATTTATTTTAAAAAAAGAAAACTAGTACGATGTAGTTTTAGCTTGGCCTATCTTAGATTTTGTGGTTCCTTCTTCATCTGATAATCTATCATTGACAATAAAAAATAGATTTTTCCTTTATAGATATCATTGATAATGAATCATTTTGTGTTTTTTAAACCCAGTGTTTTATTTTGTAAGGTTCCACAGAATCATCAGCTTGACCTTTTATTTTGTAAACCCAATGATATCCTATAGTTGTTCTGTAATGCGAAGTGAAGTAAGAATCCAATAGTCATGCTTAGAAGCCTCTTTATAAGATTTGGGTACAGTGATAAAGAAATAAATAATACCAACTTTATACTAAAATTTCTGTGATGCTAAAAATATTAACCTGTTAAGACTTTCACTTACATTTGGAGCGGATCTGATCTGCATTAAAATTCAGTTATTTTGTCTAAAAAGGTCCGATTCATATACAAAAGCTGTAAAATATATGTTTAGGGTAAGTTGAGGATTGGAATCATCATGACATTAGAGTTGATTTCTTAAAAAATATATCTATAATTTTAAATCCCTATATTTAAGAGAAATTAGTTTATTTTCATGTGGTTTGTTTTAATCTTAATCTTTATATATCAATATTATGTTTTATATGGAGAAATGAAATTTAAGTTTAATTCAATAACTTTTAAAATAAAATTTATATTTATTTATAAATTATTTAAAAACTTTATCTTTAGTTAAGATAGGTTGTCCTATAATTCAGACAGAAAAATAGATGAAGAAATAATATGCAAATGTTCAGCGATGACAAGCACAATCATGTCAAGAAACCTTGTCTGATCCTCGAACTAGTTCTCAGAAAAACCAATCTTTTCCCTCCTTACCTGCACACAGATACTTTTTAATTCCTAGCTATCAATAAAAATTGGGTTTCTGGTAACAACATTTATGTTAAGAGGGTGATACCCTTTCTCCAAGGCTAAACCTTTGTAGCTTGACTTCTTTTGGCATCTCACATGAAAGAAATTTTCTTTGGGAGCTTCTCTACTGTCAGAGTTATTTTTCTTTGCTTCTGAGATTAATTTCTACATAAATTTGCACTACTATTTTGTTCGACTTTTGGTTTCTTTTTACATTGTTCCTTCACATCACCACAGTTCTTCCCAGCAGAATCCTTAATTGCTTCCCCCACAGCATTCTAAACAATGTTTTTGAAATCATTTCACGCATTAGCTTCCTCAATCGAACAAGTCAATGAAATACTCTACATCATAACTGAGTTGGATAGAAACATAACACAATGGACCTACCTTATTTGAACCGAAAATAGAATTATAGTTAGCTCCTAGCTTTCTTTTATGTTCACCAGGTGCGGTTTCCTTTTCAGAAGTTGATCGTGGTTTCCAAAACAATAGGGTAATAAGAATATACAAAGTAAACTGTAAATTTATAGGTATTTTTATCGGTTGCTCAAGTTTCTTATTACCTTTAAAAATTTGACTGAATGGAACCAGTAGATAGAAGAAGTAGAAGCAAGAAAAGGATTAGCAATGCCTGAAGGCATAACTATCATTTCTGAAACACTTTGATGCCCCAGTGCATTTTCAAGACCACCCATCTCTTAAATCCGTGGTGATTAAACACCTAGAACAGAGAAAGTAACCTACATAAATGTATCTAACTTCATATCAGTCAAAGAGGAAGATCCCGTTCGAAGGTGGTATGTGTAATCTAGATAACACTAGAGTTGAAAATAAACAAGTGCATTCATCATGATTAAAGGAAAAGTGAATTTTGACTACGTAGGCACGAGAGATATCTTGCAGGAGTAAACAGAAACAAATTTTGGCAGCTTTAAAGACCCAGAGAACGATAGAGTAAAAGAAGGCACTCATATTGTGGCAGCGAACAAAATTTGGCAGCTTTATAGAAGCGATAGAAGGATAGAGTAAAGAATACACTTCTTATTGTGGCATTGACACAAAGCAAAAGGAATAATAATGTTTTCGTGAGTCACTAGCTAGTTACTTTTCTTCCTTCAAAGTAGGATCAGGTCTAACAGTATAATCTTCAGGAAGAAAGCTCCTGCACAGACAGAAAAGCGAACCTTCCAGAGCATAAAGTGGACATGGATAAGGAACGTGATAAACTGATAGCTAAGCCTTATGGCCTAACCAAACCTAAACAAAAAAATAACTAAGATTCTCATTCCTCCATTTGATTCAATACAACTATAATTGGGGCAAGACCCGAAGGTTTGAAGGTTCAAACCAAGTGAATCTCCAATAGTTCTTACATGTGTTCTTTAGCCAAAGAAGTCATGTGTTTTCCTCCCGTCAGAGAAGAGAAAATTGGATATCAGGTTTATAAAAATAACCCCATCAGAATTGTTTCTTAATAACATAATAAACAAAAATGGAGAACTTAGTTTTGATTTAAAAGAGGACAGGAGAGGAGAGGAAATCTTGCGGTGAATTATGAGAAAACGACCAAATCATCAAATCCTTCACAATCCTTCAATGACTTGTGAAAGGTACATGATTGTGTTGAGTACCCTTCGCCGTGTGATCACGTGCGTAAACATCGAGGATAACACAATAATCCACTTTTTTGTAAATTATTACAAACAACACAAGCTGATAGTGAACTAGAAAGAGAAAGACACAGACAGAAATCTGACATGCATCATTTTAGAACACAGATAGCAACTTCCAACTACTTCCCCATGTATTTGTTGCTGTTAAATAATTCTGCATTAATATTGCTTTTCCCCTCATTTTTATTTGATTTTTTTTTAATTGTATTTGGGCATTCTTGCAAAATACATATACATGTATGCCTATGTTAGGTATTTGAATACTTTAAATGAAAAAATAATTGAATATTTTTTTAGAGTTTAATACTTTACATTAGAGACACATTTTGAAGATCCATTGTTTTAATAATACAAAAAAATTATTCTTTAATAATTGAAGCTCGAAATAATGGGATCTATGTTTGAGATTCTTGTTGTGGTTTATGCAAATATTTGGAAGAGTCTTGACACTCCATTTTAAGAATTAAGGGTATGAGCATCCTTGAGCCTCTCTCCCTACAGCCATTGTGTGATGCATTATAATCTTAAAAATGAAGTACATGAAAATTAATCAATATAAATATTTAATACATTATTGTATGTATTTTAATTTATTTTGATTTTTATTAATAACATTTTTAACTAATAATTGTGCTAATATCAGTGATGGAAAATTCAATTGATCAATACGTATTCGATTTAATCATTTACTAGTGTCAATTGTGTAGTGCTTTTAAACTTTACTTAGTTATTTTATCTTTGGTTATTAGTCATATTAATGTTATGGGTTACATTACATAATAAAGAGACAACATTTTATTACACCATTAAATAGGAACTTGGTTGTATAGGCCTTAAAGAATCAATAATTTTAACTAAGAATTTCATTTCTCACTATTCTTGAAAAGTCGGTTATTAAAATTTGCTTCTAAAAGAGTTTCTCTCAAAAAGGTTCATAACTTTGATTTGCAAAAAATTTCAAACTACTTCATTCACATTCACTCGAGTTCATAGTTCCGATTTTATTACATGAAGGTGATGTGTGGACTTTGTGAATCCAAGCCTCACACTTCTATACTAGCCCATTTTTGTCCATTTTCTTCTGGTGGAACTATCCAGTTGAGGCGGCTTCTTCATGCACCTACATGATTTCCACCTGCACTCCCCCGTACTTCTAAAAGTATTAAAAATACCCTTCTAAAAGATTAAATTCGAGAATGATGGATCCAAGAACTTCCTAAATTACAGAATCCAAAACTTAAATATTTTAGATTTCATAATATATTTTCTATTTTAAATTACTGAGATACAAATTTTTATATTATGAATTATATAATTTAAAATATAATTTTTATATTTTGAAAGGATGAAAGAGTAATATTCTTTCCTCTGTTGGGATGAAGAAGGAAATCATGGAGGTGTAGGAAGAAGCGACTCCAGTCGATTTCGGGGTAATTTCTAAGTGGGACTCTTTTAGTATTTTAATGGGTAATTTGGTTTTACACTCCCATACTTTTCTTCTGCACTCCCATAAACACTAAAATTCATTAAAATTCTCAATTGTCTTTCGGTTTAAAATTTTTTTTGGATTATAAATTTGGAAATCTCTTAATTTAAAACTAAAAAACTATATATCGGATTACTTCCAAATTACCTAATCCTAATCCAGTAGTCATTTTTTTTATAGAAAATAAGCGCTTTCATATTATTCAATAGAAAAGAACTTTCCTATTGCAAAACATGAAATCATTTATAGGACAAAGGCATATAGAAATCGATCATAACGATGATAAATTCGAAGCACGAGCTACTTAGGTTTCACTTCACCTCTTTCGCGTGTTCTCTAAGCCTAAACGGGTCCTCCAACTTGTGCAACTCAATACCACAGTGCAACTTTTGGAGCATAATCAAACACGGGTTCAAGGGTATGGGAGGAACTAGTATATTGACAACAAGAAGTGGGAATTAAGTAACTAGAAAAAAAATATCTATAAGCCATTTTTTAATGACGTCGGTGCAAAAGGAAAATTTAGGAGTGCAAAAAGAAATCCCCTTAACTTATCAAGTTTAACACAATTATGGGCTTCACATTTATTGGCCCACAATTAGTTTAGAAATATGAAGATAGTTGTTATCTGAGAATTTCTTCGTACACCAAGAAAATATCGTGAGCCAGATTTCTCTATAACAAGTTTATCTCTAAATCACAACATTTTTTTATAGTTACAGAAAGTTAAGCTGTGTGACCTACGCCCTTTCAATATGGAAAAGATTGAGCATTTTGGAAATATTAAACAATGTCACGAATTATGGTTCAATTCTTATTTAGACATATGTTTGTTTAGCGTGGAATTACACATCACATAATATTGTATGTAAAGGAGGATTCTTGTAGGAGTTAAGAAAAATTTCAAAACCTCATAAATATACACATATTAAACAAGTGGTCTCTTCCAAAAGAAACCACCTTTCATAAAAGTTTTTAATCTTTATCTATTTATAATTACATCACCTCGTAAATTATATTTCCATTAACAGCTGTAGTGAACAGCTTAGATTAAACAATTTTACGATTATTGACTGAATAAAGATTTTGACACCTCATGTATTGTGTTAAAAAATTGTACAGGGTGACTTCCTAACTAACTTTTTATTATTTTATTAATCATATGCATACTTAGAATAAAGAACTAGCAACCACATAAAACCTTAAGAAGAAAATATTAATTTCAAAGCACTTTCTAATGTTTTGGATCATTGGGTGAGACACTTTCCATCTGAACACACACAAGAAAACAAGTTCAATGGGTGTAAAATTGGTAAAATTACAGTCATATTATTCGTAACGATACTATTTTTTACTCAAGACAAATGACATATTTTTCTATTATTTTTATTTTAGGTTTTTTCAGTAACATAAAAACTAAATTCTTAAAAAAAAATACAAAGAACAACAACCATGCCAAAACAATAACGAGATCACGAGGCAACTGTGTCAGTAGCCAAAGATTCTTACTTAGATACGTGACGTTGACACCTATCTATTCTTTCCCGCGTTTTTCTTTTCTTCTTCTTGATTACCTTAATTATTGATACTACCATCATACACTGTCTCACAAGTGTGTATTTTTTATGATAATAAACAATTAATATAATTTAAAAAATAGTTACTACTAAAAAAAATAATTATTATGATATTAAGTGTATAATTATAAAAAAAATATCTTCTTAATAAATTATATTTTTATAACAGTGTTTTTCGATCTGCACCAAAACAAATTCCCAGTTACGAGTATAATGATTTTCTTTTTGTCTATCAGACGATATTTTATACATACAATTTTTCTTGTTTTGTAAATAAAATTCCAATAACGTACAAGATGGGACTTTTTCGCAAAAATAAATATAAAAAAGATGACTTGGATGCGCTGAAATTCAAGTAAAACAACTTAAATTTACAATAGGATGTAGTAATAAAGTATTCAAAATCAAACAAATAAAAAAATAACTAAAATTGATTAAAACTATTTTTTAAAAAAAAAATGCAAACTAGTCTGGATTTTTATAAAAAAACAATATAATAAAAATATCACTGATACACACATTTTTTTTCAATACCCTTAAAACATAACTGCTACCATAATTTTTTCCATTGAACTTTCATTTGAAACAGATATTAAAGAAGCATAAAAAGTGTTTTGACTTACAAAGGAGTTGTTACTGCCATGCCCTATATCTTCACTTCACAGTTTTTGTTTGTTTGATTTTCCACTTTTGTTTGCATACTTATGTTCTTATTTGGTATGTGTTATTTAATTTCATAGAAACACATGGATCCCAGTTCTCCTATTGGACAAAACATGGTACAACAAAAACATCATCAAAAGAAACAGATTGATGTAGCACCACAATGTATGGGGAAAACGGTAGCCACTTCATTGCATGCTACCATTTCCGGAGAGCCACCTGCAAAGAAAGAAGGGACCAAATTGAGACGAGATGAGAGGTTTCGAAGAATGAGCCAGTGACTGTAACAGGGTTATAGTATCATAGGCCTCCCTGGAAGAAACATGGCTTGTCCATAGGAGACACACATTATACTCTCTCTTTCAGTAATGCCACAAAAACATTCACAACGTTATATTTTGGTCCCCTACTACGGTCCTATTGTTGAAGAATACGACATCTAATTTGGTGTTTCAATCAAGTTGTAATAAAAGATAAGGCTACACCATGTTTTGGGGACCATCTCTGTTACAATGCATGCACCTGTTTTTGTATCTCTATCTATATCTTTTGGGGGACCTTACAGCTCTTCCACATTTAAGATATTTACCTATAGCACCCAACCATAAGTAAAAAAGTTAGGTTTTCATGAATTTGGAAATTCATAAATTAATATTGTTGTTTAATGTAATTCTTTTTTTCATGCAACAGTGATATAGCATAATGAAGGAGAGCAAAGTACAAATAAGTAAAAGTTTTCACATTAAGAGGACGGTTAAATAAGATTATTTTATAAATTCTTTTAAAAGTAAAAAAAAAAAAATATAATTTCAAGTTAAGTGTAAACTAGTTTACAAGAGTTATTTTGTATTATTTTTTCGGAAACGTATTTTAATTTAAATGCAAGTTAAAGATTTATGAAATATTTTTTTTTCTTTTTAAAAAAAATATTTTTAAAAAGTTTACCCAAATACATCTTGAATAAAGATGAACAATTTAAACACTATATAAACAAGAATCATGAAGAAAAAACAGAGCTTTTGGGTTAAATATAGTAAGAATTCAGTTGTGTGAAATATGAGAATGAACATTGTGCAGCCTTATTCAAAGGTTATGTTAGAGAGCAACTACCAGCCTTAAATCATGCAAATGTTTTTGACTATAAGATACATTAGAAAAGGATATGGAATACCTTAAACTCAAAGGGAAGCTCATGAACCGTTGGTTTTGACCTATGCTTTCATATCTTGTCTCAAATGAAACATGCTACGTGCTAACTAGCTTCATCTTTCTTCTCTATGTGCCTTGTTATTCAACTTTAATTATACTCATTTTGAATCCACACCTACCGCATTCATGTTCTTTAATTGCATATCCAATCGTCAAGTCCTTTCAATGTTCAATGCAGCAACAATGGACGTACATATAACCCTGAATTTTTCTTCACTAAGTTTTCAAATTCTGATAAACTGGCACCATAATCTAGCTCCTGTGCAATTACTTTTCCAAAGTTGTCCTACGTGATTTTTTTTTTCGTGTTTGTTTGCTTAAGCTGTCCACAACAATTGGATTTGTAATCATATTTGTTGACTAATTTCTATGGATAGAAAGAAAAACAATAAAACTGAAGTGGATCTTACTTTTTTTTCCTGTGTCGAGAGTGAGGTACATCTTTTACTTTCCATTCTTTTACACAACACTAGCTAGCTTTTTGACCATCAATATTCTTATTCTAGTTTAGCCTTTTGCTTTTAGTGCAATCTACTTCTTGCTGTGCATCAGTTTTAGACATTCTTACTTTTGCTTTCTCACAGCAAAGATCTCTTTTCTATTCCGCACACATTATTTTGGGTACAGAAAAGATAAGATGAAATTAATTGCACCTTTTTTTCCCACAGCTAGGTTTATACCCCTCAAATGGACAAATGGCCCAGAATTTTAAATCATTGAAATAGTTCATTAATGAGAAAGGTACAAATACACTATTATTCCCTCTGCTTGTAAGAAAAATTAAATTGGACATTAAGTTATAATTTAGTTAGAATTTTCGAAATTGATGAAAGTGGTTAAGTTAATTTTAAATTAAAATGATTTATGTTAAATGGTAAAAAAAAAATCAACTGAATGAAAAATATTACATATTACTAAAATAATTTTTAATCAAACCAACCATGTTAAAACTCCAAGAAGACACAAGTATGGGGTCATACTAACAAATTACGAGTAAAATTGCTCAATACCTTTGGTTCAGTCGAGGGAACATGTGTGGAGAAAATTTATAAAGGGGAGGGAAGGAAAAATTGTTTGGTTTGTTTAGGTAAAGAGAAAGCTCACTTTTGTAGTTCCTCAGAGAAATATATATATATATATATATATATATATATATATATATATATATATATATATATAT
>Ga0099825_1002149_pt1 | contig 26067 bp, 11 predicted proteins | sample SiratroredBW_FD_76838 | JGI IMG/M metagenome (GOLD analysis project Ga0099825, IMG submission 76838) | Root nodule microbial communities of legume samples collected from California, USA - Siratro red BW | ecosystem: Host-associated > Plants > Roots > Nodule | place: USA: California | collected... | reverse complement strand
TTTTTTAATTAAAAATGTCTTTTCATGACTTTAATTTCCTTCAACTTTTACTATAAGAAATCTTTAAGTTATTTATTTTTAAATATAGATAAAAATATATAAATAAATTTAGTATTATTTACATATTTTACTTAAAGATATTACATACTAATAAAAATTAGTAGATAATATTAATAAATAAATTATTTACAAATATGTAGGTAATTTTCTTACAAATTTAAATATGTAGGTAATTATCTACGTCTGTAAATAATTTATTTATAATTTTTTATCTATAGGTAAATTACCTTCAGATTTATAGGTAGTTTACCTTTTGGTAAGTAATATTAATAATAATATTATAAATAATAATATTAATAATATTATTATTAATATTAACTACTATTACAATTAATATTATTAATATTTTTATTAATATCATTGATATTATTATTAATAATATTACTAGTGTTATCAATATTATTATTATTATTGACTCATCTTGAGTTCGAGGAGGTGTTATTAGTAGAAAAGACGTGTAAGTAATAAAAAATTTTATGTGTACATGTAAAATACATTGTAGATAATGCATGTCTAATATGTAGTTGCTTACTCTTAGGCATATCCAATAGTTTCGCCAATAATAATAATCTATTAAGATTATTATAATTGATGCAGTAAATCATATATTTTAGGTAATTAATATTCAAATACTTAAAGGAATATATGTTAAAGAAAGTAGATAAAATATTGGAATATTATTTCTCTAAAAGGGACTAGAATCAGTTGTTTTCTAAGAAACAAATTAAACATGCCTATCAAGGAATAAGTTACTAAAAAGTTCTATTTGAACTAGCTTAGCGAGCAATCAAAAACCTCCATAGCTAGAACAAATTAGCATCCATAGTGGGGCACGAAAGATATTCTTACTCCCACAGTATTTTTGTAAAACACTACCTAAAGAGTAAGAATGAGAAACCACAAACAACCAGTGCCTGCTGATGGCGACGCCCTAACCTTGCAGCAAATCCTCAATACCATGTAGGAATTGCAGCATTGCAACGAACAAATCAAAAAGCAAATTGGGGAATTGCAAGTTGAGAGGGAAGGTCAAAGTGAGGAGGCTCACATTGAACATGAACAATTACGAGAAGAAGCAGAAGAAACACGCTATCAAAATGGAGCTAAACCTCAAAGCTCATGAAGAATTGCAGAAAGTGAACGAAGAATTGTGGCAGATTTTGAGGAATCAGACCGCGAAAACCACGCTTGGAGCATTGCGCTCAAACCAAACACTCAATGATGCATAACCCTTTACACAGGCGATAATGGCGGTGCAAGTTTAGCCACATTATATGGTGCCAAAGATGACACCTTTCTTGGGATCAAGCGACCCTGAATGTCACTTGAAGGCTTTCAGGGCTCAAATGCTAATCTCGGGAGGATCAGATGTTGTTCATTGTAAGATGTTCGTTAAGACTTTCACTATAACTACTTTACAGTGGTTCAGTGGAATTCCTGGTGGCATTGTTGATTCATTATACACCTTCTCACATATGTTTCTCCAGTAATTTGCTGCAAATAAAGTCAAGCCGCCAAAGTTGGCTGACTTGTTTGATATCAAAGTTGGCTGACTTGTTTGATATACGACAATAGTAAGCAGAGCTTTTGAGGGATTATCTTAATCGCTTTCGCAATATAACTGTGAATACTAACCCATTCAGTGAGTCACTTCTTCGTGACAAAACGGAGACTATGGTTGAGGTGTGCAGGAGAGTTACCACCTATATTGAAGCAGAAGAAGTCATGAAGAAAAAACAGGCAGAGGAAAGACGCCCTATGATCAAATGCACCATCATCTTGGAGAAGGTAATTCGAGAAAAGACGGAGAGTGAGTAGTGTTCAGAAGGGATGAATGATGGTATGTGCCTTGCAGTGCTTAAACACCAAATAAAGAAGGAGTGTGGATGGCGGGCAGAGAGAGGACCAACTGCCCAAAGCTTACTGTATCAAAAAGTGCACTTTTGAAGGATCGGAAGTGATTGACAAGTTTAGGGGACCTAAATACCATTGTTGGAGGATTCGTTGGAGAATGATCATGATAAACTGCTCGTGAGGAAGTTTAATGAGGTCGCCAAATTGAATGTTCCTAAACTGAATTGGCCTCCGAATGGCGCGTCCCTAAATGAGACACTGAATGATGCGTCTCTAAAATGGCTATCGAATGGTGCTTCCCTAAATTGTCCTCCAAATGGCACGTCCCTAAAATGTCCACCGAATGGCGTATTGCTAAAATAATTGTCGAAAGACACGTCGCTTAAATGGCCACCAAAGGGCATACCTCCTCAGATCTTCGAGACATGACCTAATTCGGTCTACAAAAGCATACCTCATCGAATCTTCAATGTATGACCTAATTCATTTTACAAAGACGTATCACTTTGGAACTTCAAGACATGTTATCAAAACATCTCAACATAAAGTCATAGCTCGGAATAACAGGTATGTACCTTGTACATATACATTCAACTCGTTTGTAAAGATTTGATGTTGATAAATTTTCATCTGCAATTTCTGCAACTCAAAATGAAAACCAATAAACTTAAGCCACATGTAAAGGTGTCTTAGTAAATGTTATATTTGAACCAACTTTAATAGTTATTTTGAAAAACGTTATAGGTCTAATAAAGCCTATTCACCTATTGGACTTAAGGTTAGGGGGCTTGTGACCCATCCTGGACATGAGGGGGTTGTTAGCAAAAAAGGGTGTATAAGTAAAAAGTTTTATATGTCTATGTAAAATAGGTTATAGAAAATACATGTCTAATATATAATTGCTTACTCTCAGGCGAGTCCAACAGTTCAGTCAGCCATAATAATCTGATTATTATAAATTATGCAATGAATCAAATATCTTGGATAATTAATATACAAATACTTGAAGGAATATCTTTTAAAGAAAATAGATAAAATATCTAGAATGTTGTTTCTAAATAGGAGACAGACACTTATTTCTTAAAAAATAAATTAAACATGCTTATTAAGATATAGGAAATTGAAAAGTTTTATTTGGACTAGTTTAAAAAGCAATAAAAACCCTCTATGACTAAAACAATTATTAATATTATTACTAATACAATTATTAATATTATCAATAATAATATTATTAATATTATTTTTAATTATTAATATTATTCTTAATAATAATAATAATATAACATTAACAATGATAATGTAAAAATGTAATAGTAATAATAATAATAAATAAATAAATAAAATTAATTATCATATTTAATAATATTAAAAATAAATATATAGTAATCCATACGTAATATCATGAATATTACTTACAACCTAATCATACCTATGAATTTCGGGTTTGTTTATAATCCATAATAATTTGAATTATCTACGAATCTTATTTATTGCTTACAAATATTTTATTGAAAGTAAATACAATTTTTCTTTTAATTCTTTAACGTATCCTCATGCTTATATCTATCTATTTCTTGTAAATAAAAAAAAGTTACCTATTTCAAAACCATCTAATTTTTATATGATACATTACATCCTCCAAATGAATCTGGTAGCTCCGACATGCCTTTAGTATCTTGTTTTTTTCTACATTTTTCTCAAAATAGATAAAATAAATTTGTTCGTATATAAAATTTGTCATGTCTGTTCTTATAGTAAAACAAAATCATAACTAGTTTTAAATAACTCTCAAACAACTTTCATTTGCATATGCTTTAAGAAAATATTTTAATAATCTAGTTCTTAATAGACCACTGACCCCGTATTAATCTTTAAAATTAAGAAAAATCAAGTTCTTGAAATTTTGAGTTGCTTGCATCATTTCTGTTTGTTTTGAACTAAACTTTAATTCTTTTTCCATCTAGATATATGTTCACGAATTAACAAAAATGTTCAAAAGCTTTCATTATCTCTTTATCCTATGAATCTTCGTTTGTGCGTAGCTTTAATTCTTTTTCCATCTAGATATATGTTCACGAATTAACAAAAATGTTCAAAAACTTTCATTATCTCTTTATCCTATGAATCTTCTTTTGTGCGTAGCACCGCTACAAGATGGATAATGACGCAGCAGAAGAACCAAGTGTTGCATGCTTGCATTGCATGGTCATTACAACGTGGCAAATGATGGACGTGTCACGTATCACCCTCTTTTCTATTTCTATTAGATCAAACCTTTAGATTTTCGTGGCCACTTTGCATTCATATTTATTTTACACACTAAGAGAGAGATAACTGTAGAGGAAAAAACCGCGACGTAGGTTATGGCGATGAAACTCAAGTATGTGTCTTCCATTGCGGAGGACGTCATCCATAGATGTGCACAGTAATCTCTCTCTACTCTTAAACCCTCCAACATACTATATTTGCTAATCATAGTAATAATGTTGTACGAGGTTGTTAGAATCATAGGACAACTATGTAATGTGTTATTTCTTTTCAGAAAGTAGAGTTGTATTTTGTTCTTTTACTTTCTCCATGTTGGGTAGTTGTTTTCCTAGAGATTGGAACTATCTTGATAAAATGGAGCCAATTCCATGTTCTAGTTTTGTGGTAGATCATTATGAAAAGCCACTAAGATTGGTTAAGTACTACAATTTTGTTCGTGGTCCAGAATCTTGATCATAATACTTATAAACCTGTCCACATTTTTCACATTAACAGTGTAAATTAACTTTGCCATTTTGTTACTTAGGAAATTGGATACTTCAGTAGAGACTTTGGTGGAAGATTTTGAAAGAGGATGGAAACCTGAAACTGGAGATTACTGCATAAAATTAGTTGAATTTTGCAGTGGGAAGGCTGTGAATGAAATGTGCCACAACATAGAGGGGAATATCAATGATGGTTCATTTAGCAGGTTGACATATGACATGATGCTTGCCTGGGAAAAACCTAGCTACTTCGATGAAGAGCAAACGGTGTGCATATTTATTTTGCTCTGACAAATTTTACTTTTTTTTGGACAAAACTGAGATATGGTCTAATAGCATAATACCAATTCCAATCTAGATAAAATTTGGCATTTCATTTCAGTGATAATGATCTTTAATTAAAGGAATGATGCTTACAGAGAGAAGTTTTTTTTTTTTGTGTTTTGTTATAATGTAAAAACTAAGCTATTAAAATGGAAAATTTTGAGATATTTGACAAGTTTTTAAGGAACCCAGATTATCTTGCAGTGTTTTTATGCTTCACTTTATAAAGTGGCTATCAGTTCCAGAATCTATTTCTACTTACCAAATTCTCTTGATATATGAGAAATGTGAGACTACATATACTAACTCTTAAGTAGGCTCTTCAAGACTGCATGGCTTCAAATTATGGGTCATTGAACATTGGCCTAGGATCTGGTCCTGTTTGATCTGAAGCGCTATCACCTTTAACATGAAATAAGTTTTCACATAAAGGATTTTGTTTTTGTTTCTACTCATGTTATTAATTCGATGAGGCTTTTGAGGTTTGCAGGAGCCTATAGCAAAGGAGAAAGAAGAAAAGAAGATAATTAAGAATACACCTGAAGAACAGGATGATATCCCTCTCTTCTATTCAGACATCATGCCCCTCCTTGTAAGATCATTCTTTCTCCTTATACTTATTATAGTGAAGAATAGAGATGATGGATTTATAAGCTCCACCCCCACACTCTTCCTTTGTGTCAAGAATCAGTTTGAACCCAGCCCTCTGCAGGTCTTGTTCTCTAAATGAATGAAACTGAAATTAGTCTATATAAAAAGGATGTGTAATGTTTCTTGCTTTTGAACCAAGCCAATTGGATAGAAATAAACAAAATATTTATGGCTTTAGATGTTTAGATATTTTCAAGTGTAACTGGTCACCCTTTGTAAATTTTGTTTTCGTATCATAACTGATAAAACCATCTGGCCAGGTTAATGATGAGCCCAATGTGGGAGAAGATGCCTTTGTATGGTTGGGATCCTTAGTACCATTAGTTGCAGATGTAGCAAATGGAAGGTTTACTTTTGAAACTCTAACAGCATCAACAGGCTACAGGCTACACTTTCCGGCATACGACAAGTTCTTGAAAGAAATGGACAAGTAATGCATTCATCTGATGAATGTCTTTTTTTCCTGGTTCATTTGCAAGCATTTGGAGTTCATTAGTATAATAGCTAGGAAAATCCTCTGAAGCTTTTTAGCAATATATCTGATTTAGAATTTGATGGCTATCTTTGATTATTTGATAGGTGAACATATAAGATATGCAAGATATGAATTATCCAAATTGTTAAGAATTAGTTTGAATCTCATATTGAGTAGGAATTAGAATTTGAAAGTTGAGTAACTTCTTATTATCATTACTTTTTAAATTCATGATTCCATAGGTGCATACGGCATTTGCAGAAGCAGGCAAAACCAAATGGGGTGGAACTGGCTGAGGATGAATATATATTACATGTGGATGGAACAGTCGTCAGTCAGAGAGTAGTTCGCCACATTGGAACAACAAGTTGGCCTGGTCAGCTTCTTGGTCTATCAAATCATTCATTTAATGATGTTTTAGAATTTGTAAAAAACATTCTTAAAAACTTTAAATGTTGCTTTGGTTTTAATTGCCAGGTAGGCTTACCCTGACCAATTACGCTCTTTACTTTGAGGCTTCCGGAGTAATCAAGTATGAAGATGCTCTCAAAATAGACCTCTCCAAGAATGTTGAGCAGAGTGTTAATCCTGCTGCCACCGGTCCTTGGGGAGCCCATCTTTATGACAAAGCCATAGTTTATGATTCAGCTGATTTGTAAGGACACTAGCACACCAGTTTTATTTATTCTAGAGTTTTTATGAATTCTACATCTGATGCCTATTAAGATTGGTACCTCTCTAACATTTTGAGTGTTGTTTGTTATTTTTTATAGCTTTGGTCATATCCTTGTTCTGCCTAAATTTGTTAGTACCACCTTAATGTCATATGATTACGGAAATATATATATAATCTTCACTTTTGTCATTAACGTGAATAATTTTTTCTTTTCAAAATTCTAGATCAGAGACAGTTGTACTGGAGTTTCCGGAGCTTACAAGTTCTACAAGACGTGATCATTGGCTTGCTCTAGTAAGGGAAATAATGTTTCTCCACAAGTTTTTATCGAAGTACCAGATCAAAAACCCAGTACAGACGTGGGAGATGCATGCAAGGACAATGTTGGGAATCATCAGGCTGCATGCAGCAAGAGAAATGCTGAGAATATCACCTCCTGTCCCTACCAAATTCTTAATATTTTCCCTATATAACGAGATACCAAAAGGAGATTTTGTGCTGGAAGAGCTCGCAGATAGCCTCAATAAAAGCAACAATAGCCAGTCTTGTAGTGCAAGTTCTATCCTTAGTAGTATGAACATTTCTAAGACAATAGTTGCTGATGTAATAACAGATGAGAAAAGTCAAGCAGATGAAAGGGTTTATGATGTAGACGGAGGTCCCTCATTGGAGAGCGCTATCCAACAAGCTAGGGAGGAAGAAAGGGAAATTCTCATTGCTAAAGCTACCACTGAAGAATTAAAGGAGGAAGGAGTTATTGACAGTGTTTTGGTTATAACGGTAAGGATTTAGTTTAGCCTACACAAAGCCCTTAAGTATCCTCAATTGCTGAACTCTAGTAATGTGAAGTTCATGGTCAACATTTTAATGTTGTAGGCTGTGATACGGTAAAAGACAGCTTTATTTTTTGTAATAAACTCTTCATTTGAGAATCATATTTCAGCTTTGCATTTTTGGAGTTTAGACTGAATAGTAGTTTGCTGATTTCATTGTACAGGAACTACTGAAGCCACTCAAAAATGTGATCCCTTGGTTTAGACAAATCTTCTCATGGGAAAGGCCACTATATACTCTTGCTGTTCTTGCTGCATCCCTTATGATCACCTATATGTAAGTTCTTATTTCTTAACTTATTTATTTTTGTTACATATATACCAATCAAAATGTGTTAAGTGGGTTTGCTAGAATGAAAGTATGTAACATGGCCTGGACAATGACAGGGAATGGGTTGGCAAGGCATTTGCAGTTTTGTTGATTTGGGCAATAAGAAAGATGCTTGAGGCAAGAAAAAACAAGCTTTATGAGAAATGCAACGAGATAGTGATCAGTAGATCTAATATGTCTTCTGATCAGTCTACGATGGAGAGCATTGTCTCAGCCCAGCAAGGATTGTACACTGTTCATGAGATGATGCAGATAGCAAACATATCAATGCTAAAGATATGGTCAATAATTATTTCAAAGGCTGATAAGGTACACTTTCTCCTTACATTTTTTTTTTCACCACTTGTCAAGCTACAATTTATGGTTGTTTTTGGTTACTACATACATAACCTTGTTCCTTTTTCAGCATGCAAATTTAGTGATGGTGGCAATGGGTGGGATGGCAATCTTATTGGCAGTGATTCCATTCAAATTCTTCCTGATGGGTATGATTGTCCAAAGCTTCACTATGACATTAGGAAAGCCCTCTGAAACAGGAAATAGAAGGTTGAGGGAATGGTGGGATGCAATACCAATTGTTCCTATTCATGTAGTAGATGAGGTTCCTAACACTGATGATGAGACCCTTGCTTATTAGATTCTCTGGTATATGTGTTTACATTATGTAGCCTTTGTTCTGCAACACCCTTTTTACAAGGGGAACTCATTAGTGTACATAGCAATAGAAAAAGACTCTGAAAAGTGAAATAAAAGTATAAATAGCTGAGCCTATAAGTTGTTTCATTGCATTCTCTGCTTCAAGTGGTTTTGTACATTAAACTTCTATGGCATATGAATTGAAAACCATATAAAGTATTATCATGTCACACTTGGTTAGTTAATAAAGATTTGAATCAGTTTTGCTGAATCCTGTCATACTCAAATATTGTTAAAAGGGTAATAATTTTTCTAATCAACTAAAACTATACAAACATTTTCTAGTTCTTTGTCAGTTACAATAATCTCTCTTATAAAAAAGTACATATTGTAATCCTAGCAATGATAGGGGGTTAACATAATGTTAAGAATTATGTGGGTCGTAATATTTTTTCCTAAAGAGAAACCAGTGTAGGGAAAGAACATTCGAGGTGATTATGTAATTTGTGAGAAAATTCGGGCTGATTATCTAATTTACAGTAACAATATACTAAAAACAGTAACAATACACTAATTAATTGTTCCCATAAAATTAAAAGTCTATACAATACTAGATAAAAATTTAAAAATAACGTAAAAAATAAATAGTAGAAGAAAATTAAATAAGTTAAAAGAGTATTTTATAGTTTATAATTTTTTTTTTATCAATAACTTAGTAGTTTATAAGTTATTTTGATGAAAAATATTTTATAAAGTATTTCAAATTAACTTATTTTAGGAAATTTCAATAGCTTGCACTTTGAAGTTTATTTAATTTTATGTCAGCACTATTTTTATATTTTAATATTTTTTATTTTCTTTTTAACTTTTTTACCTATTATTATTCAAACTATTAGTGAAGGGAAAGATAAGTTATAGGACTATTATTCAAATAGAAAATAAAACTAAATGTAATATTATTCAAATAGAAAATAAGACTAAATGTAAAGTTAAGTTGTAAGAACGAGAATTGACTCGTTTAAGTAAAATAAACCTTAAAATTATCAAAGTATCAAATAATATAAATGATATCATTCAAATTGTAATAGCATCATCTTCATATCTAAATTTATCTATAATTATATCAACTTTACATTCAAATTATTTATCTTAAAGTTTTATTAAAATATAAATATTTTTTCTTTATTTTAAATATTTTCTCTCAAAGCAAATCAAAACATTCTCCAAATCAAAGTAGTACAATTTTTGCAAAATCTAAAAACATAAAAATTTTACAAAATCTAAAAGCAAAGTATCCAAGTATTACTAAATTTCAACAAATAAAATTATCCAAATATTACTAAATTTCAAGAGAATTTTTTTTCAGTTGATTTCATGAGAGAATCAAAAGAAAGAAATAGAATAAATAAGGAGAATATTTAAAGAAACAAAAACTTACTCTATTTAAAAGATGGGAAAGATCATTAACCCTTCAACTAATACATGGGATGAATTATAAAAAAGATGAATTATAAAAGTAATGAAATATAGAGAAAAAAAGAATTAAAGAATAGTTTAATAACAACAAGATGGGATGAATTATAAAAAAGATGAATTATAAAAATAATGAAATATAGAGAAAAAAAGAATTAAAGAATAGTTTAATAACAACAAGTTAGTAATTGATGGTGGAAAATAACCTTTAAAAATTTCCGGAAACAACTACCTATAAGTATAAAAACATTTGAAATTCAAAGAATTTATGTTATTACGGTTAATATTTCAAAAAGTCTCAATAAGAACATAAAACTTTCAAATATTTGAATAAGATTGCTCTATTATATATATATATTAAAAATAAATCACACAAAATTCAATTAACAAAATATTATTGAAATCCATACTGGATAATTTTTTTAGTCTTTTAAAATTTCAATAGAATACTACCAAATTTTATTGTACTATAGAAAAAAATTATACAACGTTTGTTTTATTAAATTTCATAAGATTTGTTAATCTTTAAAAATCTTGATTAAATACTACATAAATTAGAAAATCAAGTGAAGTTATTAAAGAAATAGCCTATATTATATAAATAGAACCAGCTTTTAGAAAATAGACCAAACACCTACCTTATAAAGTTTAATCTAGTCAAACTCATTTCAAAGGATATGATGCAACAAAATCTAGTAGAAAGAACTTCCCTCTTATGTGATGCAAATGAACTACAAATTAAGCAATGTATGCAAATCGAATTGAAGAGAGACTTTGTAAGCTATATTACGGATTAAGGCAATCTACATTGATTTACCTCAGCAATTTGGGAAGAAGAAGATCATTTTTTTTCTTTTTCTTTGGGGACAAAACTATATACATAAGAAACCACCAAACACATCATATTTGTCCGAATAGAACATAATGCATATATAATTTTCTATTATTATTTACCATAAAAGAACATCATACATGTATAAATTTTTTATTCAATATTGTTAGATGATTTTTTTCAATTTAATCTTAATATTTTAAACTTTTTCAATTTAGTTTTATTTTTTTAAAATAAATTAACATTGTGATTTTTAATTTGTCAAAGTAATAGTAATAATATTATAGGTGACATCAAATTGATTTATTAACAAAAATAACCTGATATGAATAACAAATATTAAATGACATTATAATGAATTTGATGAAAAAATTTATATTAACTAAAATGAGATCAAATTAAAAGGATTAAAATAATAGAATGAAATTAAAAAAAATTATTATTAAACTTCTTTTTCATAATTTACAACAACAAGATTAGGTGATGGTCTAGATGGTCTTGGTTATTCCGTTATGTTTGACTGGAGAGGTTTGTGAAAGCCATGATCCCCATTTGCTTTTGAAAGTCTTCTTCCCCACACATCATTTAAAGCATCTTTAGTAGATAACTCAATTATAGGTTCTTAACATATTTTTTTTTGAGCTATTGATCTAAAGCAAAGTTTTTAAAACACTAGTGTAACATGAAAAAAAAAATACATTTTAATAATTCCTATATTTCCATGTCATATATAAAAGCTTTATCCATTTTTTTTTCTTCAATGGTCAACTTATTATGTATTCAAATTTCGGCATTTTGTATAAAAGGAAAAGATTTTTTTTAATAATTCATTCTGCGAAATAAATAATTCTTATATAAAAATTATTTGAGTAGAACAATAATACATGATGATAATGACGATGAGTAATATATATTTATAAATTATGAGTTTATTTACACTTTTAAGTTATGATAACTTAACTTTTTATGTTTATTTTTTCATAAAATTACGAAAAGAATCTCCACATACTCTGCACCTTTCTACTTGTGTAACCACTAAACTAACGCAAATCACATCAAATTCATTCATATTCTACTTACCTCCAAAATCAAATTCATAACTTAAAATACACTCCTCGGCGTAACATTAATTTTTTAATTTAAAATTTAATTTAATTTCTTCAGATGCATTATTTAATAAAATACATATACAATATAAATATTAAAAAACATATCAAAATAAATTAACAAGAAAACAATATTTTTTAAAAAAATTGTAAAAAAAAACCTTTTTATTTGGAGTACCCATTGATCTAATTCAAATAATTATTAATAGAGTTAATTTAGTTGTACTTGAGAAATAATGTATCGAACCCAACGAAAACTATTTTAATCACGATCTATTTTAATATTTAAATATATTTAGCTCTCTTAAAATAAAATATCTGATACAGCCTTGACCATTGGGTAGTTTTACTTTTTCTTATATTAAAAAGTTTTATTATTATTTATTTCTCAAAAACTGAACGAAACTGTCAGCGGCGGTTCCCGTCCAACGCGTGTCGGCAAGTTTATAACCATCCACGCGTCATCTTCAAAGCGAATGAGACAAAAGAAAAGGTTCCAAACTACAGAAGTAGCTATCAACTATCAAATATTAAATATTAAATATTATGAAAATCTATTTATCTGCTATATTTTTTAAATAAGTACTTATTATTCTTAGCTAATTTCTTAGAACATTTACAGAAAAACACTTCTAAAAAAAAATATCATCTCATTTTTAAATAAAGATCACATTTAAAAACAAATAAAGAATCAATTTTTACTTCTTGCATTTTAATTTAATTTGAAATTAAATTATATTTTAAATATGTTATAAATTTAAGTATTTTTAATTAATTTTTTTATTAATCTTTTTCATTGAGTGTTTAATTTTTTTTTTATTTTCATCAAGTAACTTACTCATTAAATTTTACTCTTAACAAAATGATATGATCATCTATCTCTACTATATCGTCTTCAAGTGGTTGACTAACTTCTTCTTTATCTAAATCTGATCAAATTGTTAGTTAACTTTTTCTTATAAAATACAATAGTTATTCAACAATTTAAAATAATAGACGAAAATAAGAATGATATCATTCTTAAATGGAAATAAAAATAAAAATAAATATTGAGTAACCATTTTCTTATAAAATGTATTAAAAGTATTTAAATTTTAAAAGTTTAATTAAAAGGATTATTATGAAAAAAAAAATGTATTTTAAATTTAAGTCGGTAACAAAAAGAAAAGAGTAGTGGGTGGGAATAACGTTGTTCCCTATTCACTTTTCTTCAGATACGAAAAGTGGGCCCTTCTTATCCTCTTTCAGATCTTTCATTTATGGCCCATAATGGTCGGTGGGTCACCTTCTCCCGTATTCCACGCTACCCTAATTCATCCATCATGCTTTAAACTATTTTTAAAATATCACAATTATTTTGCTTTCTTTATTCATTTATTCTTCTCAAACTACCATTGTCTTTACCCTTTTATCCTCTATACTTTAGTTTAGGTTATATAATAATTTTATTCTCTTCTAATTCTTCATATGTGTTTTATGTGTCTTCTTTTTTTAAAAAATAATGTGAATTCATATCTAAACTTAATTTTATTTAAATCACTATTGAAACATTTAATTAATTGAAATAGAAAGATAAGTGTGTGTATAATTCATAATTAGACTAAATTACAATTTTTTAAATTAGGAGATTCAAATTGACAAAAATAAAAACACATAAGGTGGAAACAGTCACATGTAATTACTAAAATTGCAATGTATATATTATTTGATTTAGTTTGTGTTTTAGAGGACTAAAAACAAAGGGAATAATATTATGGATTTGGACTAAATTATGTCCTCATGCATACCTCTTTTTCTCTTGGGGAGGCTACTATCTATCATGGAGTTGCAACATTTTACTTGATTTTGATATTGGAAATGAAAGAAAAAAAATTGTTCAGAAAGTAGAATCCAGAAAATGCAGGGTTAATTACTTTACAAATATATAATATCCGATTGAATGTACCTAACCAAAATTTTGGACAGACATTGTCATGATTTGCATAATACATTGCCACATCCCAACTTTAAGATTTTTTCGTTGTCTCTGCAAATCGTAATGTTTCTCTCAACAGGTTCCGTCGTACACCAGAAAACCTACCATTAGCTTACAAATGCACAAATTTTAACGACACAATTGTCTGAACTCTAACCACTCGACACCTGTTTGCTTTTAGCTTTAAAGCTTTTTTCCCATGTCCTTGTCTGATTAATTCATCATTCATACTTTAATTTGACACCTCTTAATTTGTTCAAAATTGTTTCTCTTATATTTTCTTAAATAAAATATAACTGGTTTTCTGTTTACAGATCACATTAATCTCCATGACAGCACTATTCTCACTAATTCTCATTGAGTAAAACCTCACATTCTTATGGCAAAATTTTCAAAGATGTGTAATCTTCTATGCCATTTACAAAATGAATAATTTCATTTTTATTTTCAGGGTAAGCGAATCTTAAAATTATATTTTACAGCATAATTTCAATTATTTAAGATCAAAATCTCGTGACTCTAACTTGATTTTCGTATTAACGGCAAGATCGTGTAACTTGATTTTCGTATTGATCATAAGATCGTGTAAAAAAGATACAATTTCATTTGTAGTTAAGTAATATTGAAATTGTATACTTGGAGTATAATTTCAGTATTTTAATTTAAAAAAATATATTTTATAAAAAACAAAATTCATTTAAAAAAATAAAATTCAGATTTAGTAATAATTATCTATAATTTGTTATCTTTGAATATAATTATTTATGTAACGATCTTAAAATTAAAATTAATCAATACACTATAATAATAAAATCATGTTACCATTATACACTTCCATTAGTATGAAACCACGATTCTTTTATAATAAAATCATATTAAAATACATCTTTAGAACTTTAGCCATTCTTATCGATCTTGAAATTAAGGGGACATTACAGCTGTCACAATTATATGAAAAAGAAAATCTCGTGTGAGGTATATGATTGTATATTTTTGTTAATCTGTAAACAAAATAGTTATAAAGGAATACACGCAAAGAACACGCTCATGGTCATTGCAGTAATTTCAGCCGAACAATGGATTGCATATTTTTTTCCTAAGTGCTTTCTTCACTTTATACCTCACTTTCTTCCTATAAATACCCTTCATCACTTGGCCTAAGAACATACCAAATCCAAAACCAAAAGCATAAGAAGCTAAGTGAAAGAGAGAAAATGTCAGGATTCATTCACAAGATTGGAGAGACCCTTCATGTGGGAGGGAACAAGAAGGAGGAGGAGCACAAAGGGGAGCACCATGGTGAACACAGTGAGTACAAAGGAGAGCACCATGGTGAACACAAAGGAGAGTACCATGGGGAACACAAAGGGGAGCACAAGCCAGAACACCATGGAGAAGAGCACAAAGAAGGGTTCATAGAGAAGATCAAGGACAAGATCCACGGTGAAGGTGCTGAGGGCGAGAAGAAGAAGAAGGAGAAGAAGAAGAAGAAACATGAAGATGGCCATGAAAGCAGCAGCAGCAGTGACAGTGATTAGATATCACTGCTGCAGCATCTATATATATATATATATGTTAAGCTAAGGTGAACTTTTCTTTTATTCTTTGGTGATGAATTAGGAAATTTCTGATCTTCTTTCTTCTATTAATTTGATCTAACATTGGGACATTATACATTTTTAGCCTATATGTAATCACTTTTTCGATATAATAAATTTCTATTTTAGAACATGATTATCGATTTCTGCTATGTATAATTAAAATGGACAATGCATAGAACATAATGACTAAGGTTTGCTGGCATATATGTTCTGATTTGTTTTCCTCCTTGTCTGATGCAGGTGTATGTGACCAGAGCAGTGAGGGCTGTGACTTCTTTTCTTTCTTTCTTTCTTGTGATCTGCATTTATGAGTGAAAAAAAAAAGTGAGAGAAAATTGTGGTGTGTGGTTGGTTTGGTGCTATCAATCTGTGGTTTGGTTGGTGTGTAACTCCACTGCTATGGTTGTATATTATCATTAATGAAATAAAAATTTTAATTATATGTCTTAGTATCACATGTAGTGAGCTCTTTTTAAATCCAATCTTAAAAGAGAAGGCATCGTGTATCCAGATAATTTTATTTTATTTTTTCATTGGATTTGACCTTCTAGAAATATTAAGTTTTAATTTTCATTTACCCAAAATGTATTAAACACTACTCCGTTTCTTATATAGTCAAATTATGTAATTCATTGTGACAGCTTTTTTACAAAATTTCTATAATCATAATAAATAAATAAAAATATCAGTTCACAACAACAAAAGTAATAAATATCTTTATTTTATTTTTTTCACTTATTTTTATTTTCTTCTCTATTTTATATTTTAAATATTCTTTTTATAATTTGTTTCATTTTTTATTGTTCTCTTCTATTTTATATTTTGTCCTTAAATTTAAAAAAAGGTTTGATGAAAAAAACGGGGGTGAGAATAATAACTTCCTCGTTAAAGCTATGGACATCAATTTTAGAAGGCCCAAACTATGGACCGGCCTTTTATTTAGCCTCATTGGTTATCATCTTCAGACAATTGCTTTTTATCCCCTCAATATGAGCTTGTATTTTCATAATTTTTACAATTTTTAAAATGATTATTTTATATTTTTTTAAAGCGACTTCTGATTACATGTTTCCGAAACTTTTTTCAGAATACTTCCTCTAGAATTTGTGAAATACATTTTGAAATATATTTTTTACAGTAGAATAAAGTTTTTGGGACAAGATTATTAGAATAAAATTTTAATGAGAAAATTTTGCAGTATTTCCTTCTCTTCTTCTTCTGTGATAGCGATTGTGCACTAGTGTGGCAACACGGTGGAATGTAATGAAGAAAAAAAATTTAGTTATTTTATCCAATTATGAGGGTGTACGTTAAAAATAAGAAAGTATGGGAAGTAATTGTCACATATACCATAATTTTTTTTTTCACCTTAATAGTATGCTTTAGATACATTTATTTTATTATATATATATATATATATATATATATATATATATATATATGATTATTAACATTTTTTACATTTAATAATAATTGCATCAGTTATTTGTTCATATAATAAGTAATAAGTATATTTTTATTTTATAGTGAATTTATACAATACATAGTAATAATTACAATATAATAAAACTAGACTAAAAATTAATTTTATAATTTAAATTTTGTACGAGAAAATAAACTAAATATTTTTATGAATTCATGTCAAATTACTTGGTTAATATGAATATTTTTAAGATTATACTATACTTTCCTCTCATATATAAAAATAATTATCTTTCTTCTAATTAATATTAATGTTGACTCATAATAATATTGAAAACCTTAATTCTTTAAATAAATCAGCCTAAACTTTCTTATTAATCTTAAATTTTTGATCAATTATATATAGAAGCAAGACTTGCTTCTGTCATAAGGTTAAAATAATAAATAAATTATAAAAGACAAGTTTTAATTAGGGTATTTCAATTCATTACTTGATTATAAATTATATTTTTCAATACATTAAGAATAAATTATCATGCTATGAAATAATACAACAGAAATTAAACCCATAATTAAAATATTAATATTGAAAAAAAAAGACACACACACACATATATATATATATATATATATATATATATATATATATATATATATAATATTATTTCATTGGAATTTGGTAAATTATGTATAACTGCAACAATAAGAAGTTTAATTCCTTGTAAATATAAAAATTATAAATATATATAAAATAAACAATAGAAAAAAGAAGATTATTACACAAAAATCCAAAATTGTTAACCTTAAAAATAATATAATCTGGCGGTATTGGATCATTTATATCATCGGTTGAAAATGAATGAAAATCTTGTATTACTTTATATATTTTTATATCTTGAAAATTTGGACGTTAAATTTTGTCAGTAACTCCTTGTTCTTCAGTCAAAATTGTTCTCATGTCCTAATAGATTCCTTCATCATAAAACGAGATTCTTTATCCTATTTTATAATTTCTCTTATATTTACATGGATTCATTCACTTGCAGCCTCACCTCCTTATTTATTTCTCTTCATGATATCATACTTTTTATTATTTTTATCTTCTTTAATCTTTAACAAGAATAATTTTACCTAGTTATGAGATTATCGGACTCTTTAAATTTGAACATTTGTATCTTGTCTCTCTAAAATTTTGTTTATTTATTTAAAGATGTTAAAAATTATGGTATGTTATTCATCAATCTTCTTTCATTTTCTTATTTTTGTCATTGTTTTGTATTTTGTTTTGACTTTATTCCTTTAATAAGATATTTCTTTATCTAAATATTAGTCCATACTATAATTTAAATCAACATTTATTATTAAATTTTTTGCATTAATCATATGGGTAATAGAATATAATAAATCTCTTTTACTTATAAGTCATTGGATTAGCATGATCTTTACACCATAATAAAACCTATTGACGCTCTACTATAATAAAAAATAGTTTATTAAAGTGAAAGATAACATTCTTTTAACAATTTTAAGTGTGAGTCCGTTTCTTTCAAAAAAAAATTAAGTGTGCAATTAGAAATATCAAACAACACAATAATGATGTGCATACACCTCTATTTAATATACACATATAAATATTCATTTATTTTTCTTTATATCTAATCACATCATATATTTTACGAATTTATACTTTTATTTGGACACACATATTATTGTCCTAAACAATAAAAGATCACAGGACTCATAAAGTAAATGGGAGAAGAGTATTCAAAATCACTCATTTTATTGGATCATTGGATGAGTTTTTCATGCACTTTCATGTTTAACACGTTCCCACCATCAACAATTCAATTAACTAAATATTTAATTTAATTTTTTATGTAAATAATTTTTCTTTTAGTTTCAATTCGTTTCCTTTGTTTCTTCCCTCCTAATCGAACACAAGATTAGCTTTGGTGCAGTAGGCTTGACTTTTTGCCCACAAGAACCGCCAGAAAAATATTAATGGTTTCGTTGGTTTCTAGGCCAGTTACTAGTATTAGCTAGCGTCATTCACTGCAACCTATTTACCTTATCCTTCCATAATTCAAATAAAAAACCTTGGTCCCACTGATTTATGTGGTCCACATATATTTTTAAAATCCTATTAAATATATTTCTCAAAACCATGGATGTAATAGTTAACTACTAAAGGTATATTTTTATGTAGTTGATTATACGTAGAAATCAAATGTTGTAAAAAATTAAATTAATTAACAAAGTTTAAATGATATTTTTTCTTTCAAACATAACGTATTCAGGAAATGTTTTCTTCCATTCATGAGAAAACCTTTTGAAATCATATTTAAATTAATGAAATTTATTTTTTTATATAAAAAGAGAGAAACCAGCGGCAAGACACGCAGCTGAACAGACCAAACCACTGTTTTATGTTTTGGCTTTTACGAAACCGAGTCATATAAAACCAGAGCCAACAGAAACAAAAGTGCCTCTGTTTGTGTCCCCTTTATAAAGCTTTTCACATATTTCTTGTTCTCAGACCCATCAAAATCAGTTTCACCTTCAACATTCACCAATATTGAAATATTGTAGCTTCCTCTGGATCTTGAATCTCAATGGCTTCGCTTGTGCTTCTCTTTTCAGAGCTCGTTCGGAATCACGAGTGGGATGCTGCAGCTCTGTTAGCAGCATACCCTCCTCCCAATTTCACCATAACCTCATCATCTTGTGCTGCTGCTGCAAAAACAACATGGAAAGATGAGGGCTTTGTGCAGAAGAAAAGTAAAGACACTGTGGTGGAAAACCCCATGGAGTCGAGGGTGTGTGTGGATCTTGTATGGCCTTGAATCTTGGGTGGTTTCTCTCTCACGAGTCGTGTACATTGTAAATGCAACCCAGTATTTTTTTTTTTTTTACTTTTATTATTAGAAACCAATTTGCTGTGATGTAAAGTATTTTTGGTCTTTAGTCTTGTTACACTCAAAGTCTCTGTTTTTGATTTCTATTATTTGTGTGTTGTTTATAGAGAATCTTTATAACTCATTTGGGATTGGGAGAGGGAGGTTACGGGGTTTGGTTTTGGGGTGGATTTAGCTATGGCGAATATCATTGGGGTGATGATTACAATTATGAAAATAAATTTTAGAAAATATGAAAAATTATAATAGACAACGAGAATGTTCGGAAGCATTTTGTTGATATTTTGGATCTCTTATACACCGACTTCACAACTATACTCCCATGTCCCAAGAAAGAAATAAGAAATTTTAATTAATATTATTATTTCTGGGTTTGAGATGATAATTATGAAATGAATATTCACCGATTGATTATATTTTGCTTAAGTTACTTTTAAAAGTAGTTAAATCAATTATATAATTAAGAAAATCAATAAATGAAAGAGTAAAAATATTCATATATGAAAGACTCCACTAATGATAACCTGAAAAAGAAAAAATAGGAGTTATGAACTTGAGATATAAAAACACATTAATATTGAACGACCTGATTTGGGATCTCTTAAAGTTTTGACTACAATATTTTGACATCCATGGTAGAGAAGGTAGAACATAGCATAAACCATTACAGGACAACAAGAAGTATATTGTCTCAGGGGGAGTCATGATTGTGGTGGACGAACTTCTCGGTACCAATATCAACACAAGAATGAAGGCAAACAAAAACTAGATGTGTAGATCAAGGGCGTTATTGGCTTCATTTTATTTGTGGCTCAATGCACGCGCAAATGTCACTGTGTGAAGGCGTTCTCGCATGTGTTCGATGAAATGCCTTCTTTGGAGATTTTTCTTGTTTGACCACTTTGTAGTATCTTGTTTGTATTTATGTTGATGTAGATATTTGCTCTTCCCCTCCAGTGTTGTCGAGTCAGCGTTCAATAAAAATGGGCGTTTTTTTTTTTTTCAGTTCAATTTTACATTTTTTTCATAACAAATATGCATTCCTTCTTTCAGTGGTGATATTATGTTGTTGTTTTCATCAGAGTAATATAGTTTAATTTAATCAAATAGGCAGTGAATTGTACCAATATGAAATTTTCTAGTTGTGATACGTTTGTGAAATTTTCTTTGTGATATATTTTGAATAGAGAATCCTCGGTAATATTTTTGTTATGCTATTCAGGTTGTTGATGTCCTTGAGGCAGGGAGGGCCAATGTTTCCAAGGTATTGTCTTTTAAGATGATTATTTTTTCATAAGTACATGTACAATTTTAAACTGGTATTTGTTTGAATTTGTGTGTTAACTCGTGTTGATTTATTTAGTTTGTTGTGCTCGGTGTGAAGGTTGTGTATAAGGAGAAATTGACCAATGTAAAGGACGTTAATACTGTATATGTCTCCAAGTTCCGAACTCACTTTGGTGGTGGCAGTCTACTGGATTTGGTTTGATTTATGATTCAGTTGGCAATGTGAAGAAGTAGAGCCTAAGTAGGCTTATTAGAGATGAACTAGATAATAAAGTAGAAAAATCAAGGAAGCAAATGAAGGAGAGAAAGAATAAAGTTATGAAGATTCGTGGTGTAAAGAAGACGAAGGCTTCCAATGCTGAAAAAAATAACTGAGTTTTCAAACATTCTACTCTGATTTTAAAGTTCTATTTCTATTGATATTTTGTAATGGTTATTTTATTTTCCATTAGTTTGTTAAAAGAGATATTTTATTATTAATATGTTTACAACTTGAGATCAAATAGTAGAATGATTAATTTTGAAAATTCAGTTAAACACATTTTTAAATATTTAATTTCATAATAATGAATTCAATATTAGTTAAAAAAATATAGACATTTCTTAATATTTATAAGATTGTTTCTTATTACTTGTAAAAAAAATTATTAATATTTATCAAGAGAATTTTTATTATTTATCAAAATTGTTTATTAACATTTTATTTAAAATTGTAAAAAATATCATCAAATGCAAACTTATATTTTCAATATGTCTTCTAGTTCTAGTCATAGTAATTTAGTATAGTAAAATAAAAAAAGAGAAAAGGTTAAGAAGCTCGACAATGCTTGGTCAAGGAATTCTTATATTGTAGAATTACCTAGGTTGAGTATAGAGGTAAATCGTTTTTGTTAAGTAGCTGCCTTTACTAATTTTTTGAAGTGAAATTTTTTCATTCTTATGATAATATTGCAAGTATCATGTTTTTCAACGCGAACACGTGAATGTTATCTATTTGTGTGTTTTTTTTTTCAACTAAAACTATTTACAATACTATTTTAATATTTTTTAATTCTTATATTATCATTTTAAATTTTTTTAGTTTTTATATTATAGTTTTGTAGAAATAAAAAAATAAATAAGAAATTCTTTAATATTTTTAAAGATAAAAAAATTGTCGTATAACAAAAGAAGTAGATGACATGAGGACGCAAAGACACCTTTCAAGGAAGTATGTTAACATCTCTCTTTCTCTCTAGTTTATTTTAATATTTTGTGATCAACCCATTCCTATTGTGATCATTAATGTTTACTCCCCATGCTCTAACACTGAAAAATTTGAACTCTGGGGTGAAATTGAAAAGGTTATGGTTAAGTATAAGAATTGGGCGAGCTGTGTGATGGGAGACTTCAACGCTGTTCGAGTACCAAGTGAACATAAAGGCATGGGTGTTGAGACAATGAATAGGACAAAAATGGACAGGTTCAATTCCTTTATAGATAATTGCCGATTCTTAGACATTCCAGTTGTTGGAAGGCTGTATACGTGGTATAGACCCAATGGTACTTTTAGAAGTAGGCTTCACAAAATTTTAGTGTCTGAAAGCTGGCTCTTGAAATGGCCAGGATCTTCACAGTTTGTGCAAACCAGACAAGCATCTTATCACTGTGTAAACATTTTATTATCACACTTTTAGGAGAATGAAAATGAGAGTTAAAAATGAATTAACAAGATTTGTGAAAAGATGTGAAGCACATAATGATATATGGAGGCATTTAAATATCAAAAGTGATGGTAGCTGTTATTCATGGTGTTGGAGGGACATAAAAAAGGCAAGTGAGATAGAAAACAAATAAATTAGTGTGATGAAAATATATTTTGAAAAATAAGAACATAAATAAATATCAGTGTCTCGAAAGATATGTAACTTGAGAAATTGTTTCTCATACATAGGTTTTCAAGACTACGTCAATTTAAATTTTAAGGATGCAACAATTAGAAAGTTATGAAAATAGAAAGATAACTTAGGGACATCATGTCTAGAGTGGAGGAGAGAGTAGTTTAAATGAGAGATAATCTAGTTTCCTATTTTGTTGCAAGAAGATCCAATAAAAAATACTTTGAATAGTGAGATGGAGGATGAAAGAATATAAAAATATGTTGAAAAGCAAACATAGACGGTTAACTTAGCTTACAAAGTTCTTTTAAACAATAATATTACAACATTTTGCATAGAGTGATTGTGAGAGATAGTTTATGTGATAGACGGATAGAGATAAGAATAAGTAGGATGTAAGTTAGTTATTCTTCAGTTGTAGAGCAATAAGATGTGTGTGGAACATGTGCAATAAGTAAATAGGGTCAACCTATATCATAACTTAACAAAACATCATCTTCAACAATTTAATTTATTGAAATTGAATTGTAAAGGAATTAAATTTGGAGTCATGTGTCAATTATATGGAACATTTGAAACCAATTATATTTAGGAATGAAATGATATACTTAAACAATCTGAGATTAAAATATAGACTTAGATAACTAACAAACTTTCAAAGTAGAGGTTAACTCACTACAGGAAAACTATTAAATAGCGTGGGCTAAAAGTCCACATAAAACACCTAAAACCCATGTATATATGTGGGCATAATGTGGGGAAGAGACCCACGCTAGGTTGGTTGACGCAAAGCAAAGATAGCGTGGGTTGGTCAGATGGAGGCTACCTGCGTGGGCTACACCCACGCAAGCTCACGCTTAATTAAATATAATAAAGCATGCGTGGGTCAGACCCACGCAGAAGTTGCAGAAGCTTGCGGGGGCTGGACCCACACTTAAAATGTAATCATGAGGGCAGCGTGGGCTGAGCACTCACACACGTAAATTATTAATATTTTATTACGTGCAGTTTGCAGGAGCCTGACCCACGCTTATAATAAAATAAATAATTTATTTCGTAGCTTGCGGGGGTTTAGACCTTGCATTAGTCAGAAAAATAATATATTATTTTTATTTTTGCAGGGGCTTGACCCTCACACGATGTGAAATATTAAATATTTAATTGGCATCAGCGTGGGCTTAGCCCAAGCAAAGAGCAATTTAAAAAAATTATTTAAAAATTTGAAAACCAAATCCTGAAAATTAGAAAATATCCACTAACAAGAATGCACAGAATTCCACTATAGTCCATTTTGAATTAAAATACTAAATTCTAATTATAGTCCATTGAAATATTAAACTGTAGTGTTTAAAAATAAAATTATAGTTTTAAAACAAAATGGAAAAAAGATAAGTAGGCCATATTTAGAACTCATAGAAGGGGCTGGTGGTCATGAGCTTCATCATAGTGTGGGTGAACTTGACTCGTACCAGTTGAAGTATCAGCATGTTGACGCTCCATCATGGTGGCAAGCTGTTGCTGCATGAGCTTCATCTGGTCCTGTAACTCCCTAGCTATTTCCCTTGCCATTCTTGCTTCTTTCTGCTCTTGCTGCATGAACTTCATCTGGTCATGCAACTCCCTAACTATTTCCCTTGTTGTTCTTGTTTCTTCTTTTGCTTTGTTGAGTTCGTTTTGAAATTGCTCTTCTCGGGCCATCTTAACAAATGAAAGAAAGACTCGTTAAAAGTTATAGAAGAAAACACGTAGCTAACCCTACCAAAGTGGGAGATGGTTGTTGTAGTTAAAGAGTATAATATCAAAGAATGCATAATGTAATCCACAACCTTCTCTTGTAATTGTATGTAAAATAATTCTAAGGCTGGCTGAACAACAAGCACTACAAAAAAAATAAAAATTAACAACGAGACAAATCCATCGGAAACACTCAAAATTTGTCGATAAATTGATTGTATGTAAATTTACCGACAGATTTAGGGTAAATCCGTCGGTAATTACCGACAAATTCGAAATCCGTCGATAATGATATTTTACCGATGGATAAAGTTCCGTCGCTAAAATCGTCGATAATGATATTTTACCGACAGATAAAGTTCCGTCGATAATTTAACTTTTTCTTGTAGTGAAGGGAATCTAGAACAGATTGTGGAATAATCTACTGTACTGAAAAGTAAAGTCCAAAAAATAGCTACTGAGGAAAAATGCAAACTACAAATTTGATGTTGGTGTCTTTATACGTTTGGCTTGGCTATGTTTTGGGTATATTTCCTTACATTCATGTTACGCAAAGAACAATTGTTATGCAAAGAACACAGGTTATTAAAACACACGGCACAGGGTATTAAAACATTCCTAAACTACAATACCATCATCATTTCAAGCAGCAATGCACAGAGTATTTTCAAAATAGAGGGCAAACTGTTCAACTAACTTGTAGTGAAGCTCAGACCACAGACCATGCCCAAACGCTGACCACCACATGCCTAAAAGTCGATCAAAAACTGAAAATCAACAAATGTAATGATGAAATCAGAAATTAATCCGAATAATCAACCGAAATCAAACTTACAATGGAGTGAAGATGCAATTTGAACCAAAATGACGAAGAAATCGAACAACACAAGCAACAAGCAACGTAGTGGGTTATAGGGTTTAAGAGTTGATGTTTCTGAATGGTGAAGATGAACCCGCGGAATTGAAAAATTTTGGAAGTTTTATAAATCAATATGCGTGGGTTGTGCTTGGGCTAAACCCACGGTTTAAACAGTAGGCTATGTGGCGGCTCAGCCCACGCATATGTGGCATTGACCATGCGACGACTCTGTTCACGCATATGCCTTATACACTTCCTACATATATTAATTTTAAGAAAATATATTAATTTTTGAAAATATATAATTTTAAATTTTCTTAAATATATAATTTTTAATTTATTTCTTAAAATATTGTGCCATAAGAATAAATTTTCCCATTTACCCTTTCGATG
>Ga0099825_1002147_pt1 | contig 26073 bp, 11 predicted proteins | sample SiratroredBW_FD_76838 | JGI IMG/M metagenome (GOLD analysis project Ga0099825, IMG submission 76838) | Root nodule microbial communities of legume samples collected from California, USA - Siratro red BW | ecosystem: Host-associated > Plants > Roots > Nodule | place: USA: California | collected... | reverse complement strand
ATAAATATATATATATATATATATATATATATATATATATATATATATATATATATATATATATATATATATATATATATATATTTTGAAGGATTTATATTCATTCGAGTGATCTAATTTTAAAATATTAAATATAAGAGGATATATGCGGTTTGGACAAATTTTTCAAAGTGGTGTAATTTTTATTTGAAATTCCCAGTGGTGTATTTTTGTATTTATTTTTAGATATGAGCAAATCGTGTTTACCAGACACAATATCAATTGAAGAAATAAATGAAATCATGAAAAGATAACACGATTTTAGTTTATTAAAGGAAATAGTGCAATCAAGATTTGAATTAATGAGTTAATTAAAATCGTCACAATAGTGCACTATTTTATGGTGGTTAATATTCTCTACCCATTCCTTTTCTTCTATCTTGGCAGGTGTGTTATATTACTATTATGTAACTAAAATAAATGTAAAGTTACAAAACTGACTATTTTATTTATTGATAAATATATATTGGTTGAAATAAAAATGATGTCAGTATGAGATTTATATATTAAATTAAATTAAAAATAAATTTGATATTGAAAAAAAAAATTAAATTAAATTAAAATTTAATAATAAAATATATTTAGCAAAATTAAGTATAAGTTGGATATTTGAATTTAGTTACTAATATAGAAATAATTTAAAATAAAATTGAAAATTTAGCAATAAATTTAGAATGAAAAATTTGAAAATATTATATAATTTTTTAAATAAATTTATTGTTAGTTTTTAAATTATATCTAGGTAATTTTTCTTCACAATATGTAACCACTCTTCTATTCAAATTAACTTCACATTTATTCAATTACTTAATCAGAATTAAGTTCAATCATTACATATTTATCAATAAAATGACTTTGTAACTATTCATGTTCATTTATTTTAGTTGTACAATAGCAACATACCACAAGTTCAAAACAAAAGGGGAATAGACGGAGAATATTAACCATCTAAAATGGTGCAGTATTCTCACATTTTAATTAACTCATTAATTAAAACCATCTTAGCTGCACAATTTTATCTAGTAAACTAAAATTGTGTTCTCTTTTTACAATTTCATTTAATGTTAAATTAAATCGTGTAATAGGGTCACGGTTCATTTACAATGATATCATGTCTTCTATGCACAATTTACCTATATTCATAAATAAATAAATAAAATACACCATTTTGAGAATTTCAGATAAAAATTATATCACTTTGAAAAATTTGTGATGTGGTTTGATAGGTATCTACAATTTATTTCAGTACATAAATGTAATACAAAATTATTGTATTTTATCCTTTATGAAAATATGTTTTCCAAATAATAAACATTTGGTATAAGACGACTGTGTGGTCATAGAAATACCTAAATGACTTTTAAATATACAAGATAAGGTAAACTACATAGTTATATATCAAATCAACTTGTGTATATGAAAGGAAGCTAAATACATATCATCTTTTAACACAACCAATTGTTAATACATAACAAAAGAGACTATGAATGGACCAACAAAAATTAAAGGGACGTAGAAAGAAAGGCCCAAAAATTAGAACACACATGGTGTAAGAAAAAACAATATGAAAAATTAAAAGTGGTTCCCAGATGTACCAAAACTAAAGTTTCCAAGTGTATACAATTGGTTGATAAATTGTAAGAACATTTTATAACGGTGGAGCCATTACCTCTTAACAATTCCTATAATTACCTACCATTTTATACAGCGCTGCCTCATTCCAATTTTGCCACATAAATCTTTGAATTGCATAATGCTTATAAACCAAACTGTAAATTATCTACGCAAAAGCACTTCCAATCACACAGCACATAGATAATCAGAGTGTATCCCTACACATCAAAACGAGAAGGATGAGAATGTGAAATGGTGTTGGAGATGGTGGAGGGCACTTCCCTGTGTTTATTTGTTTCTCTTCCTTTATTTTTTCATTTTCAGGTTTTGTCTCTGCTCTAGCTTTCTCTATGCGTTTGTGTGCTTATGTGATCTATTCTGATTTGTAGTTTTCTTTTTTTCTTTATCAATTTTTTTTTAATTTTCTGTTATGTTTTTTTCATTTTTTACTTTTCTGTTTTTTTAGTTAAATAAAAGGGGTTCGGTCCAAAATTTCTTTAATATATAACTCCTTTCAACACGTATTTGCTTTAATTTTTTCTAATATTATCATGTTAACATTGTTATAATATAGAAAAAAAAACATACATCTAATTACATTTTTTTAATTGTTAAATATATTAACTAACATAAAATTTATATTCATAAGATTATTAGAAAATAAATTTATATTTTATTTAACTATCTTATAACAAAATAGACTTTTAGATAAGTAATTTATTATGTTATATTATATATACATAGTTCTATGATATATATATATATATATATATATATATATATATATATATATATATATATATGATATTAAAAATTAATAATTAATGACCTATTTGGATTAAATAAATCAATGAACTTAAGGTATGATAATAGAAAAGGTAGATAGGTAGGGTGCAAATGAAAATTAAGTTAAAATAAAATGAAAGAATGAGTGAAAAAAGATTATGAACATTACGAGGATATGTTTATTGTCTCTTTATATTTTTTTTTCTGAGTTTTTTCTTCTGAATTATTATTATTATTATTCTTCTTCTTATTTTTAGGTGAGCAAAATATGGATGTAAATTCTTTTATTTTTATATTATAATAAAATATCAAACTGGTATACTCATCCTAAATGTTAGTTCATAAGGTATATTAAAAGCATTTTTGGACATATGGCCGTGCATTCATTATATATCGTGTGAAATTTCAGTGAACAATTCCATATCCAAAAATTTCAACACAAGTAAATCCAAAACACAATAGTCAATGCCGAAATCGAATTCAAAATGGAGTTTGGATGGATCAAATGCGTTACAAAATAACGAATTCCGTAGAAGGATAGAACAGTTGCAAAAAAAACAATTTCCAGCGTAACATAAACCTATTCCAAAAAAGATTTCCGAAAGTTAATAAATTCATTACGAGAAAAACTTAATACGGAATACTCATATTAACTTTCGGAAAACAGTTTCCTAAATATGTTTATGCTATTCCGGGTAACATTTTTTTGGAATTGTTCTATCCTTATACGAAATTCCTTTTCCATAACTAAATCTACATACACCCCTCTTTCAAAAAAAATAATTTTTCGGAGTACAAAATCTTTGTACAGAAAAAGCTTTCTAAAATGATATTGCTACACCCCAATCCCATTTCGGAATTCAATTTCCGAAAGCCTATTTCTGCCACTTACCGCACTGGGCACACAACCTCCACCCCACTCACCCGCCAATCCCCTACACCACTCCCTTTCATTATTCTATTAAACACTGTCTATTATCAATAGTGTAACAGAAGTTATCAACCCCAGGTAACTTAATCTCTTCATATTTCTTATTTGCAAAATCAATAAAACCAAAATTACTAATCAAATAATAAAAAAACAGTAAAAGAAACACAATTTTAAAAGAAAATGAAGAAAGAAAGTCATAATGAAATCCTACATCATTCTCAAAAAACGACACAGTTTTAACCACTAAAAAAAAAAAAACAAACAGAATACAGAATCCTAGGATCTTTATTCCCCAAAGTAACTGTCTCATATAAGGCTTATATAGATCGACTTTCTTAAAATAAATTTTTAAAATTATTTTATATTAAATAATTTTTGAAATATAAATTAGAATTAAAATAAATTTAAAGTAAAATAAAAAATTATCATCATATTTTAATAAATAAAAGATCTATATTGAAAAATAATAATATATTAAAATAAAGTACTTTATAAAATATAAAATTTAAACTAATTAATTTATTATTTTAATTATTATTTTTCATAATATAAAAGCATATATATATATATATTGATAGAAACATATTATATATATATATATATATATGTATATATATATATATATTTATATGTTATTATTTCAATATAATTTATTATGTTATAAATATTTTATTATTATTTATATATAATTGTTGAAATTAATTAATTATGTTAATATTTTTTTGCAATTTTTTTATAACATGGAAAGTTTAATTCTAAAATTATATTTTTGTTTTTTTATTTTTATTTTTCTTTTTTTCGAAAACTATTTTCTCTGTTGTTAGCAGATTTTTTTTAACTTTTTGAACAGTGATATTTTAATAATTCTTATTTTATATAGAACTCCCTGATAATCTTACTATATATATATAATGACAGCAGGAAATCTGTATCTGTTTCGTAATTTTCTTGGTCGTCACTTTCCTCTCCATTGAGGACCTGAACTGAGTTTGCTGTAACCTGCTTCTGTCCACAGGTTAGTCTTGCATGCATGCTTGCTCTTCACCTCTTCCTTTTCTGTGATATGCAAAGAAAGCCATTTTCATTCTTCTCTCTTATTTGTTGTTTTTCATTCCATGAGATGAAGCACCAACACCCTTTTCAAAGAAGAATATATCTAGCTGAAATAACTCTATTCCTTGCAGTTAGTAGTTAATAGTAACTTTTTCTGCTTCTAAGATTATCATTGAGTTTCTCCTTCAAAGAGAATGTACAATGAATTATTAATAAATGAAAAGGTATCATCATAAATTCACCCCAAATAAAAAATGAACTTTTTTTTGGTAATAAAAGAGGAGTATTATTCTGCATATATTAAACTAAGTAATGTATATTCTTCATTACAGAAGCATTTGAGCAACTGCAGATGCTACCGAGAAACAGAACGTGGGACTGTGAATATGATATATACAGCCACATGCAAGAGAAGAATAGGGTCCTTAGATGTGGAACTGAAAAATTCAACTATTTTAATACCCTTTTGCAGTACTTTGTTGTGGCTGATGGAAAGGGTGATCCAGAATTGGTACAGTTCATGGATGGTTTACACAGCATTGTAAAGTCTCAGATGCTTCATTTTGAGTACCCTAACATAGAGAGCACTGTTGAGGAAGAGGACACCGATGATGATGGCTGTGACAATGAGGATAACGGTGTGATAGTGGATCCCCAGCATAAGTATTTTATGGATCATGTGAGGCCTCACGGAAAATCTTACGTACTAGATATCCCTGAGGATGGTGTCTATGTAAAGTATGAGCCTGAATCATCAAGTCCTGAGAGTCCAGTTACCTACACAATCGCTCATGCAAATCATGATGTTGAAGAGGCCAATGTGTGCTTAGACACAGATATGCATGTGAATTCTCGTGTAAACTGTAAGAGTCCTAGTGTTAATAGGAATCTTGTGAAACATAGGGGTAGGAAGTCAAAATGTACAAAACTCAGTGCTGTTATGAATGGCAATATTAAGAGCAGTGATGTGACTTCTAAGAGCAGGAATGGTAAGCACAGGAGTGAGAGGATGAAAATCCCATCTAGCTCACAAATATTGGTGATTAACGATAGTGATGATGCAGCAGAAGATATAAGAAGGTCCGTGCAAGGCCAGATTGTATGTATCCAAAATCATGAGTTCTTCCTTTTGTTCATGTTCAATGCTGTTCACTTGGTTTTTAACTATATATGTTATCTGTACTTCCCTGTTGAAGGTGGAACATTGTTGGCAAGAACATCGTAAAGGCAAGGCAACTACACTCTTCAAAGAAAAGTTAATGGAAGAACTAAGGGCTCCTTTCTGTGAGGAAGAGTACAAGAGGCTTTTACATGACATTACTGTTCGCAAGCCAGTCCAACACCATAGAGACCTGCGTGGACGAATCAAAATCTATGATGAAAAGTATCTTGGAAAGTCTTATCTTGATTTTAATTTTGGTAAGAAAGATATGACCCTTCTCTTTTACATTCCCCTTTCTGTGTTTGCATGATGTTCTTGGAGTTCATGTGCTTACCCAATTGGGATGGATAATTACATATATTTCTATCCATTTCTTGTTTATTCAACTCAAAACAGTTTTCTTCAAGTTAACTATGCTTAAAATAATTCATTCTTGGGACTTCTTTTTGCAGCATGTTTTTCTTGTTGAAGCAAACTTTGACCTTAATTATAACAGAAGATGTAAATCCATCTTGTTGGCTACATAAAAGCATTTTCGTGGTTTTATTATCTGTCATAGTTTTATTAGTGTCCATTTTGTCACTTGTGCATATTTAGAATTTAGAAGCAGAGCAGGTTGAGAAAGTACTTTTAGCAATTAGTTGCTTTCTTTGGTAAGGAAAATATGGAGGAAGCTGCATATTATGTTTTATTCACCTTGAGAATGTCTTAATTATGTGGAACATTAGATGTAATTATTCTAATCCTTATATCATTCTTAGAACTTTTAGTTAAACTGACATCTTATTGACTTTATTTATTTAACAGTAAATTGAATACTTAAAATAAATTGATCTTCCAAAGTTGGTTCTTTGAATAGTTCAAAACAAATTATATTATGTACAATATGTTTCTACAGTCACTTTTCTTCTAAAATCCACTTAGTCCTTTGTAGATACGCTAATGAGACTAAATTAGTGTCCAAAGATAAGCTAATGATTGATATATATCCATTTCACACATTGAGAGAATATATTGATCTTTACAATTTGTGAAAGATTAGTTAATTATTTTGAATATATTTAGATGACCAAACTAAAGAAATTTGAATATAAATTCTTACAAAAATCCTACCTACATTATTAGCAAACCAAACTAGTAGAATTCTTCTGACACAGGTGGATATCATATGACAGAATGCAAACATAGATTTTGTACACTGGCAAAGTTAAGATTTTTACAATGTTAATAAATTACAAATCATTTTAAATATGAAATTCAAAGTAATTGTCATGGAAGTCAATAATTTTACTATTTATAACAATATAGCAAAGTAAAAACCATTTACATTTCCAGGGCATTCTAATTAGTTTCTAAATGTTATGTTGCAAGACTAACTATGACTGAGATGTGTGCTTGTTCTGCAGATCTTGCCGAGAGAATAAACTCAGCTCATGATGATCATCCCAGAGTTCTGAATCTCTTGCGTGGATTTTTCTATTGGTTGAAAGTAAGTATCTTATGATATTTCAGCATCTCAATACACATTTTATTTTGTATAGTATTTCATGCACTGCTCAATTGATAATCTCTTCCCCTATATTCACCTTAAAATATTTGACTCTCAAGGCATCTCAAAATATGTGTTGAGAAATATGGCAAGAGCTAGAGACAGTTGAGTGAAGGTAGAGAGAGTAACTAATAAGACATGTATCCAACTAACAAAATATGTTCATAGTTGGGTATATCATATGCTATTGATTTTGATTTTCTTCTGTTGCTTCACACTATGCCCTGCCCTCAGTTTAGTTCTCAAATAATATGATGGGGAAATCATAATGCTTTGAAGATGCACATTGAATCAAAAGTTTTCTTAGAAGTCTCTTTGTGACTGAATATTTTCATTGTGTAAAATAATCATCATTATGCTTTTGTATGTTGGTCCACATGACCCTATTTTGCAACTCACTCACCTGTATCTTAATCTTCATCAATCTTGCATTAGTCAAAAAAAGTGGCAACTATAAAATTTTGTACCTTCTTTTAGTGTGTGTGTGTGTGTGAATTGTATCACAAAATCAAAGTTAGCCTAAAAAATTTACATGCCCTTATTAGTTTAGGTAGTTAGAGGCTCTATTTGAATGCCCCTTTTCTGATTTATCTATTTTGTGGTGGCAGAATTTATCACATGATGGAGCATTCATGCCATGGAAAGATCCATCGTGTTTGGAAGTACTGCCACAACAGTTGGAAGAATAGTTTACTTTTTCATTTATTTATTTAACTATTTTTTACTTTGAGTGAAGCAATTGATTCAAACTTCACAGAACAGAGACCTAGAAGGAATCAAGTTTGTGTTTGGTGTCTCTTTTCCTTCATATTTTCTTTCGTTTTGGATTTAACTCGTCTTATTTTCCTTAACATGATCACGATTATCAAGAGTAGCAAATTTTGACATAACCATATTCTCTCATGATCCAATTTGAGACATGATACAATGATAGCCAGGTTTAAGGAAATAATGTCTTCAATGTGGGAAAAAAATTTAAAAGAAAACTGAATTAAACGTGTTCTTATTTGTATGCTCTTTAGACATGGTTATCTTTTCAACAACTATGAAGAATATTAGTCTTTTAGAATCTATGTTTATGACTTTGAACTCTTTTTCGTCATATATACATAATGATGTAACATGTTTTCTTTATATATAATAATAGCTCTCTTGGTCACATCAATCTTTCGGCTTTGTTATTTGGAGATGTCGTATCCATGTCTAATGTTGGGTTCTTGACAGAGTGATTTTAAGATTATTTTTTTTTAGTTCTAGGCTCCTTCTTCCAATATCTCATAAAAATCTTCCTAAACATTTTTTCTTATTTTGGAAAATTTTATTTCCAAATTTATCTCCACATGCGTCTCTCTATGTTTTATATTTTGTAATGTTTTTTTTTTATATGCAAATTAGTGTGATTTTCAGAATTGGATATTCTGAAATGTTTCCAAAAATATTATTCCAAAATATAAATAGTATATAGTTTATTCATAAAAATTGAATCCATGTTAGGAAGTTTATAATAACTCACATTTTTCTTATTTAATTATAGGAAAAGATGAAAATAGTGATCACATTATATTCTTTAACAATAAAACCAAATGATAGATTAATTAGCCGAAAAGAAAATAAAATAAAATATTTTAAGTATTCAATTAAATAATTTTTTTAATAAGAATTGAATTAAAATTCTCATATATAAACAGTATCCACTCACTTTCGTAACGGTGATTCTCATATATAAAATAATATATTAAGCAATGTCTTTTAAAAAAAAAAACTACATTTTGAATTTGACAATTTATAAACATCAACAAAATAAGTAAATAAAAAAGTAGTAAAAAGAAAATATTGGTCTGTTTTGAACACTAAAATATATGTGGCTGCTGGGATTCGAGCCCAGGTCTCCACGGCCACAACGTGGAATTCTTACCACTAAACTACAGCCACTTAGTTGTTAAGGTACTTCTAACCGTTATATATCTACGTGATGTTGTGTTCCTTTGAGTTTAATTTTAACAGCATAAAAGCTGTTATTAGCTGTTGAGAACATAATTTTGTTTGCCTGATTGAAATTTAATTGATTTTTCACGACCAAAGCATATTTATTGAATATTTTCAACCCGTTAACCCATGCACACCATACAATTAGATAGAAAAAAAATTGGCTGTTCAAAAAAAAAAGAGAAAAATCATTTAAGAGAAAATGGTGTACTATTTATGCAAAATTCAATCTATAATAAGTTTATTAACTTTAATAGCTTCCATAAAACTGATGACAATAATTACTTATAATTCAATTATATAACTATCAAAACCACTCACTCTTAGTCCATGAATCAACTGAGAATTAATAAAATAGAGTAATTTCATGAATTGATACGATGAAGTCACAAAATGGAGGATAGATCCATAACTTTTTTTTAGAGGAAGTATTTAACACTAAAGTGTTATGGAGCTGTAGACAATCCCCATAGGTTATTATGGAGGTAATCAAGGATTGCTTTTGTCCTTTATTGTCCTAAGTTAACATAATTTTTTCTGACATTTCTTGAACACAGTATTTATAAAATCTCAACTACTTAATTTTATCACAACTATTCAATTTTATCATTGTCAAACAAGTCTTCCTTCTTCAGCTCAGCTAAAAAATTTTCACTTACCTAACTTATTATGTCATATTTCAGTCTTAAATAAAATGATCTGATTAACAATAAACGCTATTACAGCTTCCAAGGCATACAGGTGATTCTTCCCCACACCTTTCATCACTACCATGGACCCCTCAACATCTTTAACACTTCTTTCCCACCTTTAAACACATATCCTGTCTTCTCAAACTCACCAAGGGATAAATTGTTTTCAAGTACAAACCTAATTTCATATATTAACTTGTGTTATAAATCAATAGAAAATATTTTAGTATGAATTTTAAAATGATTATTATAAAACTAAACAATTTTAGAGAGTATTATAATAATCATGATTGGACAATGACGAAAACAAAATTACGTCATTAGTATAGTTTAGTTTTATTTAAATTTAAAAACATATTAGCTTAAAACTACCACTGACATATCTCACTAAAACGTTTTTTATCTATTTGGATAAACAATTGAAACTGAAGTATCTTTGTTATGGCTCAGAACCGTAACAATTTCCAAGCAAAGATGAACTTCAACTACAGGATATTGTATCCATATTCATATACCTACAATAGGGCCTTCTAATTAAATAATGAAAATTACATTACACCAATCAATATACATAGATTATATTTCTCATTGTAAAGATAAATTAATGGAGGGGAGGGGAACAGAACTAATAGAATTGGGGAAATGAATACAAGATGGGGGAACAATGCAAAACTAGATAATCATGGTGTCGCCGCTGCGGCAAACTCAAATATACATGATCCTACATGATAGGAATCAAGCTTTCATTTCATATGATACTTACTAATGAACAACCCCCAAGAAGAGAGAACTATATCCTCTCTGCCTGCACAATGTGATTGTCTTCGAATCTTGCTAAATGAAATAGATGGGGTTAGAGCCAAACCGTATAACACTTTGCCACATTTCAATTGCTTAATTTACAAAAACCTGCTGCTACGTTTCCTTTTCCAAGGGTAAGTCCCAAGAGCTCTGACAATGAGAAAAATGCGAGTCCCTGTCTTAATGGCAAGATAACGACAGACAGATTTAACATCTTTCTAACGGTCTAAGAATTCTGCATTACTTGAAATGATCTTGCCGGATAACTGTAATTAAATTAAAGGGTGATTCATCTTCTTCCTTCTGTTTCCAAGGTTCGCCATTGCCTTGGGAATACCACGATACTTTCGGAGATAAGGGACTATATAAATCTGCAGGTGTAGAATAATTAGGCAGTATCTCCCAGGTTGCTCAGAAGGGAGAGGGAAATTAATAGAATATGGATTTCTGAAAAACAACATTAGCTTCTAAACTCAACTTCAAATAAACCTAGAAACTAGTAAACAAATTCCAATCTCATAGTCTAAACATATTAAAGTTATGTTAACATATCTTTAGTTTGTCAATGCTGTCTATGTGCCCTCTACCCAAACATTTTCTGGTTTAACGTTGTTTGAATGCACCTTTTATTTTCAAAGCAGAACTCGTTTGTCATTGCATGTGTATACATCATTTATGCCAACTGCAATTTGAATCTCTAGATGCTTCTTGCAATAATAAAAAAAATGGGTTGTATTTAAGTTTAGGAAGTGAATCATGGAATGAAAAAAGCCTTTAACTGGGAAATAATGGAATCAGATGTACATAAAAGAATTCAACACTAAACATCAGAACTAAAAGTATACTTTTATCCCAGAAAATAACAGACTTTTAGTTCATGTCAAGGCAACCAAATTCAAACTTGAGCATCTTAAAGTAGGAAATAACAAATATTGCTACTATCGTTAGAACTTCACTTGAAAGTACAATTAACAGACAAAATTCATTGCATTCAATTTTCTGAAATTCAAATTTAATACCATATATAAGAATAATCCTTATCCACATGAAAGTATTCCAAAAAAGAAATATATGTTAGGCAGTACGAAAGAAAGAAAAGAAGTACACGGTCATAACATAAACAAATAATCCACTTTCTCTGCTACTCTAAAATAATGAGTATTTAGAATGAATGGCAAACAAAAGCCCAATATTAGTTTTACAGTAAATACGTTTGATAAAAAGTAAAACCAGTATGGAAAACTGAAGAACCATTGAATTAAGATTTTATTCCTGTATCTTAGTAGTTGTCACTATATTTCAAAATTTCTGCCAGACTGACTATTCTGGACAACTCTCTGGTTCAAAATATAAGTATCTCTTTAATAATCAAATTATTTTACAGAGACAGACATGTCTTTCGTTATAGGTTTTGACTTCTGAAAGGAATAGGGAAGCGGTGATCTAAATGCCAGTGTTCAGTAAATTATGTTCTTGTTGAGTTTGGTGGAACAAGAATATGACCACCGGGCGAGATACTTGGTTGGTGTTCTTCTTTTGTGTTAAGATGTCCCAGATTGACCAGTGGCCAAAGTATTCATTTTATAAGACTCAGACCATAATCCCCAGCGAGTCTAATCCTTTTCCAATTTGGTATCCTAGCTTTAAAATCCAGTTATTGGATTACCTATAAAAATGTCTAGTCCTACAAACTTAATGTCCTCAAAAAGAGTGTTAAGATGTCCTCAACAACTACAAATATGACCAAAGCACACCTTATAAGACCTTGGCAATCCCCCCTCCCTCCATTTGTCGTTTCCAATATAAAGCAGACTAGTGCACTTGTTGCTCGAAGGAAGTCTTATGGCAAGGTTTTCACTAGTTTCAGGAATGGACTCAAACAAACTCTCTGGGTTTGGATGTTTTACCTCTGCAGTCCAACAATTTAGCATGATATGAAGTGAAGCTGACTAGTCTATCTTCAACAAACATTCACCTCTAAGATGAACTATTTGGTGTGTACGCCAACCATATCATTTTCATCGGCAATAATCCCCATGGAATTTAGTATGATAAAACAGCAAATCAGCATCATTTTAGACAAAAGATCTTGGCAAACTTTATGCTGCTTGGGAATAAGAAGTGATACAGACCAAAGATGATACCATGTTCTCACAAAGGAAGTATGCCATGGATACCCTCAAGGAAACTAGTCTAATGCAAAACCAGTGGATGCTCTCATAGAGCCAAATACTAAACTCAAACCAAATTAGGGGGAGCTTTTTGGATCTAGGGAGAAACAAAAGGATGGTTGGAAAATTTAAATACCTTATAATTACTTGCCCAAATATCTCATTCAATAATTTATTTTTAATATGATATCAAAGCCTACTTAATCTTGACATCAAACCACCCCACTTGATACTTAGTATTAGAATCTTACAGATATCATAACTAATGATATTAGGATTAATTAGATTGATTCTATATTTATGTTATAAGTCCAAAATAGGTAATTAAATAATTTATAATAGTAAATAGTCGGTTTAGTACAACAAATATTGTCATGTTTCATTTTCATTACAATAAAAAAATTACAGTTTTATTACAAAAACTTTAATTCCATTAATTTTGTTTAAACTCTGTTAATGGTTGAGTATTGAACACGTATCTGAATTTTCACGTATGTTTATTAAAGGAAAAATTAACATTAATATGCAATTAACCTTGAAGAAAGCCTTTTACCCTTTGCTTTTCGCTTTTAAATTTAAAATCCTTAGTAGTTCCTTCAAGGTTAATTGCATATTAACGTTAATTTCCCTTTTAATAAACGCACATGACAATTACTAAAGACCAAACATGTGCTCAATTATATTAACCATTAACGAAATTAAAAAAAAAAAAACAACATTGAAGTTGTTGTCCAACATTGTAGTTTTTCTTTTTTTTTTCTTATTGTACTAAAAATGAAATATATCAATAATTGTTGTATTGCACTACCTATTTACTCTTTTATAATTATGTTATCTCCCTGATTGATTAGATTGTAACACTCCCCTCAAGTTGATATAAGGTTATATGGACCATGCTTGTTACACATATGGTTAATCAGAGGACTCCTGGTGTGAATATATGTACTAGTTGATCATTAGAATTGACAAAACTAGTAGATATTTCCACGAATATCACTTTCTTTGACAAAATGACAATCAACTTCAATGTTTCACATATAAGTTCCAACCATGTAAAATTCTAACTTTAGTTCATGAAGCAATTGTTTGAGCCATATAAGCTCCCGATTGGCTATAGCCATAACTTGATACTTTGCCTACCTAGCTACAACACTCGCTTTCTATTTTTCCAAGAGACAAATGTTGTCTCTACGAAATATAAAAAACCCAAAAGTGGACCTTCTGTCAATAGGGGAGTTGGCCCAGTTTGCATCAAAACATCCCACAACTTGAGTGTGTCCTTTGTCTTCATACAAAAGACCTTTTCCTGGACTCCTTTGATGTATTGAACAATGCAAGCCATTATGTCCTAATGTTCCTAACATGGAGATTTGAAGAACTAATTTACTACAGTTCTTCCAGAGAAGATATTAGGATAGATAACAGTAAGGTAGTTCAACTTCCCTACTAATCATTTGTACCTTTCAAAATATGAAAGAGGCTCCCTTGATTTGGCAAGAGTTTGACATTGGGATCCATGGAAGTATCGAATGTCTTGGAATTTTTCCATCACACTTCTTCCAAAATATTCATTACATACTTCCTTTTTGATATAATATCCCATTTTTGGATTGTGTTATCCCCAACCCCAAAAGTATTTTAGTTTGTCAAGATCTTTCATTTGAAAATACTTTAAGAGAAGTTGCTTCACTCATGGGATGGCAAGATGATCACTACTTGTTATGAAAGTGACATCGATATAAAGAACCAAATAGATGCAACCAACAAGTGAGTGGTGATAGAAGACAACATGGTCAGTCTCGCTTTGAATCATACCAAATTGTTAAATATAGTACTAAATCTATTGTATCATGCTTTAGCTTGTTGTTTGAGGTTGCATAAGCAATTCATATACAAGACTAGAAAAATCCTCGTGAACAACAAAGAAAGGTTGTTACATGTAGACTTCCTCGAGTTAATCACTATGTAAAAAGATATTCTTGATGTCCAATTGGTAGAGAGGCCATGATGAATGGCAACAATAGGTAGGAATAGTCACATAAAAGACATTTCGGCAACAAGAGAAAAATTACTCACACAATCTAACTTGAAGATTTGAGTATAGCCTTTTACGACAAGATGAACCTTAAGTCAGTTAACATTTGTCTAGACCAACCCTGACCATATACACCCATCAACAAACAACAATTGACTTCTCGGCTAGTAGAGAAACAGTGACGGAAAAAAAATTGATTCTGATGAATAGTGTAATCATTGGGATATCCCGAAATCAAACTCTTGTTAGGCTCTAATACCATGTTGGAGAGAGCAAGAAAAAAGAGAGCATTAGATGAATTCCGTGTGCTTAGACTATAGAGGAGATATTAATTTATAGGGTACAAAACATAATTACAAAATATTGAGGACATAATTACAAAGTATCAAGTTACCATATTTTAGGCTAATAACATACATATATAATCAACCTAATTGATGCTAACATCCACCACCACTACTAAATTTACATGATTCTAACAAAAACTCTATACATCATTGTTCTATGTGGGATCAAAGCAAAATCACCAAGTTGCCCGATATCAAGATTGGTGAGCTTTGTGTTTTAGGCCAGTGAATTCACAAGTCAGGTTGTGCAACTTGGAAGGGAATATATTTTATGAGGCTTTTTCCCTTAACCTTTCTTCTCTCCCATTTGCACTAACGTGACATTTTTTGACCACCTCTACTCAAACTCTTCAAATTCACCTCAACACTTGCAACCTGTTCTTTGAGTTCTTTGTTCTTTAACAAAACATATTTTGACTCCCGTAGGATCATTCTGTGTTGAGACTTTAGTGAGCTTCACATCTACTACACTAGTATTTCCCCTCTAGGTGTTCCTTAACAAATTTGTTCTTTGCTCCACTTTTTCGCTTCTATTGAACTTGCTCAATTTCCATTTGAGCAACTCTACTTAATGCTCAAAATAATGAAACAAGTTCTTCAACTCAAAAGGGTTCTTCTAGGTTACAACATTTTTTCTTCTTTTCTATTTTTTTTTTTTTTCCTTTTAACATGTAATATTGTGCTCTCTTTTTCATTTCCACCTTTCTCCTTTTTTATTGATTTCAAATTACGATTTCAAATATCTTTTTAACATTTAAGCAAGACTAGGTGGAAATAAATTTTTTCTTAAATACTATTTTTTCATGAAACAATTTGTATTTTAGGTAAGATCTTAGTACCCCGCAATTTGTGTTTCACCTCCCTTTCCAATCCCAAATAAGACTTTCATTTGGAAACTTTGCTAGTTACTCTAATAGTTTATACAAAAACTAAAGTATCTATTCCGTGGGAACTACTTATGTCAGAATAGAGTAAGAAGTCAACATGAAAATATGAGCAGTTTTACATGATTTAAAATTTAGCCTCATTCTTTATTACAGGCCCAGCTACCAAATATTGATAAATTTTTTATTGCAGCTCAATACAATGGCACATACAATGAGGACCTCTTACATCAACAAAGGGCTCCTCAAGAAAGTTGGTGATTCATTACCTGTAATGACTGGAGGATCTGGCTCTCTTGTGCTGTGTAATACAGTTGTTCCAGATAACACAGTAATGAAACCACATAGCTCTGATGCGATACTACTTACACTTTGACCAGAATAGTCCTAAATTATAAAAGCAGAAGAAGCAGGATACAACAAATATTTAAGAACTTGATCATTAAGATGTCTCTTTAAATACAATTTTCAGTTTGTTTCAATAAAATACGTACCTTAAACATAATTGCACTAGCTAATATTGTAAAAGATGTGAACAAGGCATAGTAGATCGGAGAAACAACTGCTGTGTTAAAAGTATCCAATGCCTGCAGTCATGCAAGAGTTGGTGAACACAAAAGCCCAGTTTGAAAACTGACCAAATGGTCACTGAAAGCCACGGAAACAACTATCTTGTAAATAGAAATCAGGAATTTAATACTATCAGTTATGGTGGCGCCTAGTTCAAGTTCCTTAAACTTCTAAATCAGCTCATAACTAAATAAATTCTTCTTTAATTGATATAATGATATGCAAATACTTTGGATGAAAACTTTAAAACATGCATGTTGACAATAGGCAGAAGCTGAAGAAGAAAACAAACACCATAAAGCCTTCAAAAGTATGCTTCCCTTTCTTCTACAATGATTTCTAACATAAATTCTTCTAGAGAAATCCAACACAGAAGATTAATATAATTTCTTCTAGAAAAAGGATAAACTTAGGATTTAACTTTATAGTTCAAGTAGCGAAATTATGTTCACACAAATGTTAAGAGCGATACATACCATATTAAGATAATTTAACTGAGTAACGATGCAGGAAATAGCAACCATTGTAAAAATCCATGTTTGAACGTGAGCAAACTGGTCTGCACCCTCAATCGTAAGTCTTATAGCAATGCCAATAGCTTTTATGCTCATGACCTGAGAAACAATACATTCTATCAGAAGTGCAAAAGAAAAGGTGAACCCTTGCATTGAATTGTTTTTACTGCTATATTACAACTTCAAAGGTAAAAGGTACGAAGAATGACTTACAGTTAAGGATCCAATTATGGAGCATATTCCAATATAAACTAAGATATTAGTCTGGCCATAGCGGGGAGCACAATACAAAATCAAAAAGAACGCAACAGCAATCACCGAGGCCGCATACAACAGGAATTCTGGATGAAAAAACAGAAAGCAGAAACATCAGCCATACATAACTGTTGAAATGTAATGTTATTTTATTATTATTATTTCTTTAGTATGTATTCAGCTTTAGGGTTAGGGTTTTAAATAAGTCTCCCCGATTACCAAACAAAGCTCAACCGGAAAAACTATTTATCTTGGTCTGGATCTGTGGAGTTATGGTTCCTCGGTCAAGAATATCATGACCATTTAGAGAAGGATGTCACTGTTGTTTCAGATGAAGAAAAACCTCAGTGGCAGCTGGACTTCCAGTTATGCGTTGTTTTATGGCAATTAGTTGAACAGGGTGTCTTAGAGATTGTTTCAAACATGTTCTTTCTTTTGGAAAAAGACACAAGATATTTTTGCTAATGACATTCAATGTCTCTTTGATACAACTCAAAGAGTAGTCTCTCTCACACAAACCAATCATGATATTATATCACATGTAGCAAAGGCTCAAGCTGCGGCGGTTAGGGATGGCAAATGAACCTGTCCCAATGGATATTATCTAAACCGGTCCCGATTTTGATGGGGAATCTCTAACGTTGACTGAGTATAGGTAATACCTGACTTTTTTAAATTGTGTACGAGAATGAAGATGGGTATGTACATATCCGCCTCGTCCCCACCCCAATATCTATCATTATCCTTATACTCGTCCGAGTTTTAAATTACTAATACATCTTTAATTACTAGGTAACCTAAAAAACTCATGTTAACTTTTCTTTGGTCCTTAGTTTGGTAATTTATTTTTAACTCATACATTTGACATTATTACTTTTTTCTATATTTATTTGATACTCTCATTTGATATTTATATAATTATAATTTCTTTTTTGATATTTGACATTGGATAAAAGAAAATATGTATCATTTTGACATTGAATATTTGATAATATCATGTTTCATTTATTGTCATATTTTTTATAAAAAAAAATTATTGAGAGGATTCATACCTGTTGGGTATGGATATGAGGATGGGGATAAATTCTTACTTCGGGGATGGGGATGGGATAGTCAAACACACCCACCATGCCCCGTTGCCATCCCTAACTGCATTAGAAGAATTGAAGAGATAAAAAAAACTTGATAAGCTATACATGTTCCTAGTTCTGAGAAGCCTACACTCGAATTTTGATTATGTATTGTCTAAATTTTAGCTAGTAATCAGATTTCTTCGATGGATAGCTTAGTCGCTGGACTTCTTCGAGTGCCTACTTAAAAAATGAAAATTTAGCTAATGTTATTGAAACATCATCAATGGTAGAACCACGAGGAAGAGGAGGCGGTTGTGGCAACCGAGAAGGACATGAAGGCTAGAGTGGGCGTCCTCAATGCTCATATTGTAAAAGAGTAGGTCATACCCGAGTAAACTATTATTTCTTGCATGGTTTTCCAAACAAAATTGCTCGTGTCTAAATCTGAAAATTCAGAATCCAAAATTTTCTATGAAGTGTACCAAGAATTTCTGAAGTACAAGTCCCACAAATCAATCACTCTTGGTCAATCCTCTTCAATGTAAAGTGTCATTGCATGCATTTCCAATTTTGGAAAGTCATACTCCACGAATTCTTGACTCAAGTGCCACAGAGCATATCACTAGTAACATTTCTTCTTTTTCCTCCATTTCTTCCCCAAAAATTTCGTATCTTATTACTGTTGCCAATAGATCCAAAGTAGCATCTCAGGGAGTTGGTCAAGTTTATTTATCCCCTTCACTAAATTTAAATTTTGTCTTGTTCATTCCTTATTATCCTAACAATTTAATCTCTCTGAGTCAGTTGACTCGTTCTTTAAATTGTTTTGTGACCTTTACTGCTAATTCCTTTGCTATACAGGGACATGATACAGGTCGTCTAATTAGAGAAGGACATGAGTCATGATGAGGTCTTTATTATCTAAATTTGAGCCCCTCAGTATCCTGCTTTGCAACTTCAACCCCAAAACTTTTGCATGATCGTTTGTGCCACCCAAGTTAATCTAAGTTAAAGATGATGATTCCTAGTCTCACACATTCAAGCTTTAGATTGTGAATATTGTCAGTTGGGAAAACATGTTAGATCTTCTTTTCCTAAAAAGTATGAAACACGATGTAATTCTATCTTTTATAATATTCATTCTGATATTTGGGAACCACGTCGTATGACTTCTTTTAGCTTTAATTATTTTGTAACCTTCATTGATGAATTCTCTAGATGTACTTCGGTTTCTTTAATGAAAGACAAATCTGAACTTTTATCCATATTTATGTCTTTCTTCAAAGAAATTAAAAACCAATTTCAGAAGATAATTAAAATTTTCAGAAGTGATAATGCTAAGGAATATTTTTCTATTGCATGTTCTTCATTCTTATCTTCCCAGGGAATTTTACATTAATCAACATGTCCTCACACTCCACAACAAAATGGTATTGCAAAGAGGAAGAATAGACACCTTATTGAAATTGCACACTCTAATTTTGAATACCGATGTTCCTGTTCATCAATAGGGAGATGTAGTCCTCACTGTCTATTTTCTAATCAATAGGATGCCTTCTTCCTCTTGAAAATAAAGTTCCTCACTCTATAATTTTTCCAAATGACCCTCTATATCATGTCTCTCCTTGTGTGTTCGGGTGTACTTGTTTTGTTCATAATGTCTCTCCCAGTCTTGACAAGTTTTCTGCAAAGGCTACTAAGTGTGTTTTTTTGAAATATTCTCCTCTTCAAAAAAGATATAAGTGTTATTCTCCCTTGACCAAAAGGTATTATATTCCTACCGATGTTACCTTCTTTGAGGATACACCCCTTTTCTTCTCCTCCATGGAACATTGTTCATTTGTTCAACATGTCCTCCCTGTACCATCCTGTGATTCATTGATTATTCCTACTTCCCCTCAAAGTGCAGATGACATTGTTCCACCACCTCTTCTCTCATGTCAACATCAGGCACAAATAACTCCTTCACCCTTGCCTGGAGATCCTTGTGACTCATATCCTCCACCACTAGATTCCCATACCATGGATCTTTCATCCTGCTCGCCTTCTCCTGACTCAGATCATGCTTGACTTACTGTTCTTGGAGAAGGTATTTCATCCACTCATAATCCATATCATGTTTATAATTTTTCAAGTTATCATTGTTTGTCTTCATCATATTCCTCTTTTGTTTTCTCCTTATCTACCATTATTGTTCCTAACAATGTTCATGAGGCACTTAGTCACCCTGGATGGCAACAAGTGCTGATTAATGAAATGCATGCACTTGAACATAGTAGTAATTGAGTGTTTGTCGCTTTTCCTCCTGGTAAGAAGCATGTGGGTCGTAGATAGGTCTATGCCATTATGATTAGTCCTACTAGTGAAATAGATCGTCTCAAAGCTCGTCTAGTAGTTAAGGGATACACTTAGGTTTATGATCTTGGCTACTGTGACACTTTTTCTCCTTTGCCTGAGATTAGTATTGTTTGTTTTTTCCTTGTTTTGGTTGTCATTCACCACAGGCTTCTTCACCAACTTGACATTAAAAATTTCTTTCTTCATGGTGATCTAGAGGAGGAGATTCACATGGAACAACCTCCTGGATTTGTTGCTCAGGGGGAGTCTGATTTAGTTTGTAAATTATATTGGTCACTATGGCTTGATGCAATCACCTCAAGCTTGGTTTGGTAAATTTAGTCATATGTTCAGATTTTTTATTGAAACGGAGCAAGGCATATCATTCAATGTTTTATTGTCATACTTCCTCTAAGAAGTTTGCTTTTCTTATGGTCTATATTGATGATATTGTTATTACAGGAAATGATATCACTAGAATTGCTCAATTAAAGAAGTATTTATTCAACCACTTTCAGACCAAAGATCTAGACTATCTAAAATATTTTCTTAGGATTGAAGTGGCACAATCAAAAGGTGTCATCATTTCACAAAGAAAATATGTTCTTAATATTTTTGGAGTAATAGACCTGACAAATTGCAAGCCCATTGGTAGTCCTATGGACTCAAACCAAAAGTTAATGAGAGACCAAAGTGAACTTTTCTCAAACCCTGAGAGATATAGAAGGTTGGTGGCAAAACTCATTTATCTCACTATAACAAGACCTGATTTTTCGTATCCAGTGGGAGTTGTGAGTCAATTTATGCAGAACCCTCACATTGATCACTAGAATGTTGTGATTCACATTCTCAAACATGTAAAAGGGAACTCAGGACAAGGATTGTTGCATGAGAACAAGGTAAATACTCAAGTTTTAGTGTATTGTGATGCCAATTGGGTTGGTTGTCCCATTGACAAGAGATCTAGGACAAGATATTGCGGTCCTTAGAGGGAGCCTTATATCTTGGATAAGTAAGAAAAAAAGAATTGTTGCTCAATCTAGTGCGAAATGAATATAGATCTATGGTCCCAGCTATATGTGAACTTGTGTGAACTAAACAACTCCTTCAAGAGTTGAAATTTTGTGAAAATGAGCATGAGTTATATTGTGACAATCTAGCAGTTCTTCATGTTGTCTCCATTCCAGTGTTTCACTAGAGAACTAAACATATAGAAATTGATTGTCATTTTTGTTAAAGAAAAGTTGTTGTCAAAGGATCTTATTATTGAGCTTGTCAGCTCTAGTGAACAACTCGCACACTTTCTAGCTAAATTTCTAAGAGGACCTAGGATTCGGTATATATCTTTCAAGCTTGGTGCATACTATTGAGCTTGAGGGAAAGTGTTGAAATGTAATGTTGTTCTATTATTATTTCTTTTGTATGTACTGAGCTTTAGAGTTAGGGTTTCAATCAAGTAAGTGTCTTTCCTCTTTTGGTAAGAGCGTAGGTTGAATACACGGTATTTTCTCCAATAAAACCTGGGCAAGCAACTGCATACCTGGTTGAAGTGCCAACTGCCATATTTCATCTACAGAAGTAAGGGACTTCTCTTGAGGCGCATGGAGCACAATCTCAGTGGACCCCACAATGCACAGAAGACATCCAAGCATGCCCATTTTCTGCAGCTTCTCGTTCAACATGCAATGCGCCAAGACAGCACTACACATTCCCACATAACAATAAAATTAAGCAATTTTTTCTAGAAAAAGAATAAAAAAAAGCTCCAAGCATTTTATCTTACCTAACAATAATACTCAAAGCACCAAGCGGTGTGACAAGCACAGCAGGGGCATACACGTACGCCACAAAGTTTGCGATCTCTCCTACAATCACTAAAACAAAAACAAAGATCAAACCATGAAGAATAGAAAAGAAAGCTGAAAAAATAAATAAATAAAAGACTTAATTACATTTGTGTCCATCACAAACAATTTCGGTCTCAAATTTCTAACTGTGTCAATTGCTCCTTCCAGTTTTCTCAATTCTCTTCATCTTTTTTGGATCCAATTAGTGACGTTAGCTAATTTCGTTAAATATCCAATGGAACTGTAAACGATAAAAATGTAGAAGAGCTGGATTGACACAATTAAAACCTGAGATACCAAAATCACACAATTTAGGTAATTAGGTGAGTATAAATGTAATTAAGCTTAAATAAAATTAGTTAGGTACTGACTGGTAACCATTCCGAGCCACCAAAGAGGTTGTAGCAAGTAACCGTAGCCTCCACCACCTGAAAATAGGAATTAGGAAGAGCAAAATGGCACTGAAAGCGCAATGAACAAGTGAGAGAGAGAGAGAGAGAGAGCGAGAGGCAACTGGCACGTGAGCCGTTGAGAGTGGCACGTTGGAGGCCTTTCTTCTTGATGATGAAGCTGGAGCCGATGAAAGCGCTGGAAACGATGGCTAAGACGAAACCAATGAGATTACTGGAGAACATCGTTTCTGTTCATTGAAATGACCACAAAATGAAGAGAGTGATTTGAAACCCTAGATAAGACTTCAAATTACAAGAATGAATGAACAAGATTGAATGAAGATGAAAGTCGTGTTTTGGTTTTCTGGCGGGACGCGCTCTGTTATTTTACTGTCCTTTTTGGTCAATGTGGTGGAATTGACGGGCGGTTTTGGTTTTGAACGCATTTTGCGAGTTGGAGGGAGAAACAGAGAGAAAAGTGGTTTTTGTTTTTTTAATTGGTGATGTAATATTTTTTTTTTTTTTACTTGAGTAGGTAGTTTTTTTTTAATGTTTTGTTTATCCTGTTTTTTAAAAAAAATTATTTAATATTTCTTTTTACTTTATACTGTAAATTGTATTTTATTTAATGTAGGTTTTGTTTTGAAGTTAAATATCTTGTTGAAAATTTTGACATAAGTATATAAACTTTAATTTTAAATTGAAATTTTTATTTAATATATTAAATTTTAATTTCGAATTGGTAATTGTATTAGAATTCGTAAGCACGTCTAATAATTTTTTTCATGCAAGTGAGTTTATTGCTTAAATTAATGATGTTACTTGAGTGTAATTTAAGAGATAAAAAATAGGAAGTAGATTATTAATATGGAAAAGGAGCATTATGGAGATCTACAATTGAAAAAATATATATTTGATACAAAAATGTTTCATTGTTTGTAGATGTATAGATTTCATGTTGTGATATTCGTTCTGTTAATAGGAATGTTTTTTTATTTTTTTTTAATTGGTTCATTAATAATTTCGTTGTAGATATGTATAATAATTGGTATTTTTGAACGAAGTCTTTGTAGGTTAAAAATAAAATTTGGTCATTATAAGATGATTAGTAATCTTCAAATTAAAATGAAATAAAGTATACTTAATGAGTTTTATAAATGTTTTATAAACTATATCTCAGATTAATATAGATATCAGTAGTTACAAATGACAACAAGGGAAGACAGACCGTTTCAAAATTAAAATTAAGACATTAAATACAAATTTTAATTTAAATTAAAGTCTGTATATTTATTTTAATTTTTCATTTAGACATTTAACTTAAAAACAAAACCTATATTAAATAAAATACAATTTACAAAACAAAAAACATCAAATAATTTTTTTTAATAAAAGAATCAACATAAACAAAACATTAAAAAAAACTCCAGCCCACAACTTCTATTAAAAGATTGAAAAAGGAAAAAAAAAAAAAAAAACATCCACTAAAGTTGTGGCTCAACTCATGATTTCGTATAAAAATTAAAAAAAATAATATATATATTATGCTTTTTAGCATGATTTCAATAATAAAAAATAAAAAATCATAATTATGCCTATAAGAATCTAAAAAATTATTTGAAAAAATAAGTGTTACAATTAAAATAAATTGTCAATATTTTAATATTAAAATGAGAAGTTTATAAATAAAAAAATAGTTTTTTAAATTTTATTTTAAAAGTACTACATACTCTTTAAAATCCTTTCCAATTTTTCTTTTTTGTCTTTTTTTTAATATTTTAATCAATATGTCCATATTTGTAAAGATCACAACCTGTTATAGGATTTCTGATAAATAATAAAGTAAAGTTATTCGATCATAATTTCCAAGTAAATTCATTTTTATCACTTTTAGTTAGTTTTAAGAAGTATTGGATGCTTGGGGATAAGGGTGTTTGCATATGGATTTTCTTGACCTAAGACGAATCTCAATTAGTTTAACATTATAAGGATATTCTCATATCGTTGGTCATAATTTTTTTTATACATGTTTAGCTTTCATGTGAGCTATGTAGAGTTGAAATTTCTGGTTTGGTTTTTAGCACTCTAAATAGGTTAGGGAAGCTAGTTTAGTTTCCAGTAAAACTTTAGGTTAGGTTAGACGATTGATATGTGAAGGTGACTTGGTCATATAAATTTGAACAAGCTCTCACAAAAATTGATATTCTTATTGAATTTAATTTAAATGTGTTTATCTTGATTTCGTTTGTAATGGATTGTGATCTATAACATTCATATTGGTTGAATTGAAATGTAAAACTCATTGTTTCCAAATGCTTTTGAAACGAGCATACACATATTAGTTTGGTTGTTAGATTTATACAATTGAGGTATATTAGTACAAGATGTAGTTAGTTTAAGACAATATATTCAATTTTATGCAGAAATAATGAAGTTAAATTTCATCTTGAACCAATTAAGATTTGTGTTATGTGTGGTTTTTTTCTGTGCAGACTTTTTGGACGAACCGTCTGAGCAAAATTCATTTTAACAAAAATTTGAGAGTTTTGGTCAATAGACAAACCTTTTAAATAAAAACTTCTAATAGTTTGATTGTTGGACAAAATTCATGGAATTAAAAACTCATGAATTTTAGTAATTGAATGAGCCAATAAAACTCGTAGTGTTTTTGTCGCTAGGCAAGTAAATTCTTGTTGGGCGAAATACTTTTATGAAAAACTCTCCCGTAGACATAGGATAAACACTTTGTTCATTAGACAACTAAAAGTAGTTGACTATGGTGATGCCTTTGGCTAAATAAGTATAATGGTGGTCAGGGGTGGTTCAAGGCCCAAGCAAGTAAAACAACCGCTTTAGGCCTCAAGGTCTCAAAGGCTTCAAAAAATTTTAATATGCTTTAGGCCTCAAAGTCACAAAGGCCCCAAAAAAATTTAATATGCTTTAGGCCTCAAGGCCTCAAAAAAATTTAATACTCACATATTATTATAAAATAAAAAATATTTAATTTTAAAATTATACTAACAAAATTTTAATT
>Ga0099825_1002146_pt1 | contig 26088 bp, 13 predicted proteins | sample SiratroredBW_FD_76838 | JGI IMG/M metagenome (GOLD analysis project Ga0099825, IMG submission 76838) | Root nodule microbial communities of legume samples collected from California, USA - Siratro red BW | ecosystem: Host-associated > Plants > Roots > Nodule | place: USA: California | collected... | reverse complement strand
GTTAAAGTGAAAGAGAAAAAAAAAAAAAAAAAAAAAAAAGTTAGGGAAATAAAAAAAACGGAAAAATAAAAAAAAAAATAAATTTTTTTTTTTTAAAAAAAAAAAAATATATTTTTTTTTTTTTATTAATTTTTATATTTTTTTTTTTTTCCTTTTTTTTTTTTTTTTTTCATTTATTGGTCACTGTTGAAAAGTCAGCAAATTCCGTCATTTCAAACTTAGCAATACTTTTAGAAATGTTTTCTTTAAAGATATTTTCAAACATCAAACGAAATGTGTATTTTACAAAATTTTCAGTTTTTATTCAAATAAAAGTAGAAACAGAATAATCAAATAAGAGTTTAGCTTTCATATTTTTAACAATAATCTTTTTTTTTTCATCACTTTACTTCTATTATATTCATGTTGTTCAGATATTTTTTTTCTTAACAAAATATAAAACAAAAACATACTTTTGATAGGTTAAAATACAAATAACTTTTAATTGGTTCAATTCAAAATTATCATTATAAATATAATTAAAATATATTATATATATATATATATATATAATTAAAAAAAAAACTAACATCTTTAATGATTTTAAGATTAAGTATTTCTTATATATGAATTGGAAGGAGTACTACCTTGCCTTTGATAATCATGCATTAATGAATGAATTGAAAAGGAGTCAGTGTTACTATTTGATAAGGACAAATCGTAGACAAATCTAATCCAAATTTAATGTTAATTGATATCCAAGATTCGATTTGGCTTGGTTGCATCAATTCTATCATTGTTGCTTCGTGCTTACAACTCTAACTCCAATAATAACATCACAAAGATGTTAATAATTAGGCTTGAAGAAGAAAGGAACTCCTAACTTTGCACATTTTTCTTATCAAAGTAGGTCATTTAGGCAAACTTTATTTTCAAGTTGCCTTCTAGGAAATTGATCCTTTTCACTTTATGTATAACAAGAATATCGTACATGGAAATTTTGAGTTATGTGTAATTTCCATAATTTTTGAAACTTTAATAAAACACCTCCAAAGGTATTCCAAACACACGTAGTGGAAACATACTGCATGACAAAATTGTGAAAACAGAATAAGAGCTCTGTTGCTAGCTTTAAATGTTCAAAAGTCTCCCTTCAAAGGTAACCTTTTACCACAACTTTAGCAAAAAACAGACACCCACGTCTGTTGTTTGCTTTATGCCATAACTAAAATGAAACAGCAAGTTTGTTCTTTCTACTTCTTATCAATAGGACACCGAACTCACCAAATCAAATTGCTACAAGCTCAACATTTGAAATACATTTAAATAATCATAATAAATCAAATCCATGTCTCTCTATATCTATGTTTTCCAAGGGGAACAAACTTTCTTATTCATATTATCAAACACCGTAATAATATTTCACTTACAAAAAATCTATCTGATAAGATTAAGTTCTTCAATCTAATTATTAGATAATAAAAGTTTTATTTAAAAAATTCTAGAACTTTGGCCAGTTTGTGAACTCGTAGATCCAATACTAGGCAGCTAATAAATTAATAACATTGATTTACCGATTAAACTTTACATCTAGCTACACTTGTCATCGTCAAGATAACATGAAACATAAAGCACTATATTTTATTTTCAAAAATTATTGGAAAATTAATGTAACATTTCCCTCTTTTATGTGACTCTAAATAAACTCTGTCCTATAGTAACATTATCGAAGTGTAACAAGTTAATGGCTAGTGAATAACTTAGATACTCTTTTCTTCTTTCATTCAATTACCTTGGTCATTCTTCATTTTATATAGAATCAATTGAGTAAGAAGAGTTGATAGATTATTTCTTAATACATATTAATTCTATAAGAAATTAATAATAGTCCATAACTATTCACCTAGCACTTATTAGATTTTTAAAATCAAAATATAATAGATAAATTGTTTACAACCATAATAATGTGGTGTAAAAAAATATCAAATATCTTTATTACAATTTTATTTTGGCAATTTAAAAGTAAGGTTAACGATTAAAAATTCCCCCTTAAATAAAATAAATGATCGCCTTCTCACGTACATCGTTTATATATTTATTAATCTTTATCTAATAAAGATAATCATCAAGTAAGTGAGTTTTTTTAATAATTTTATGATAAAAAAATTCAACTGAAATTTATCAAAAATTTGCTATAATGTCTTTTATAATAACAGTTCTCTAATTTTAATTTATAAGAGCCTTGTCATATTAATTAAATAACAAATATAATAAAAATAATAAATACGACTTTATCAATAGAAACATGATGAATTGGACGTACCTATTTATCCCCAACATCTCCATGATCACAAAACCAAGTCAAACTTTTTTACTCTTTATTTACTGAAGGTGATTTTACATCCACCAAAGCTATATCATAATCTCACTACTTTTTTGGGCTATATGAAGTTACACATTCACTGATAATATGCTCTTTACCAACCTATTCAAGGCATCATAGGAAGAACCATCTTTCACAGCTACCTTAATTTCATTCTTCAATTTCAATGCTTTCTGCCTCATCTCCTTTCCTTCAGGATTCACCATCAATCTTCTCACTGCACCTTCTATTTCATCCCTTTCCATCACATTAGACCACTCTAGGCCTACCTTCCATACATGGCTCAACAACCTGGCATTTACCTTCTGATCCCCAAAATGAGGTTGGCACATCATTGGCACCCCTTCACACAAACTCTCCAACGTAGAATTCCAACCACAATGGCTCCAAAACCCTCCCACAGCTTGGTGTGCCAAAACCTCACCCTGAGGTGCCCATTTCACAATGCAACCCCTTTCTGCTATGGCCACTCTAACATCTTTAGGCAACGATTGTAGCCATTCCGAAACATCACTGATTGTCCCTGGTCTAATCACCCAAAGGAACTTCTGCTTGCTATTTGCTAAGCCCCAAGCCACTTCTGTCAGCTCTTTCTCTTCCCAACTAGCTATACTTCCCAAGCTCACATACAACACAGATTTTCTTGGTTGGTTTTTCAGCCAACCTATGCAGCTATAATCTTCTTCCACAAAGCTACTGCTAGAAGAATCTTCTTCAGCAATCATGTGTAATGGGCCTATGGGGAAGAAACTGAATTTGTACACTTGGTGAAGCCGAGACAAGGACTCCTCTTCAAGACAATCCACTGTGTTGCAGATAACACCCAAAGAAGGTCTTACTGCCATTGATTTAGCAATTTCTTTCTGCATATCACCCGAATTCAACATTGGCAGGTCTTTGAATCGGAGTGGTTCAAGTTCTGGCACCAAGTCCAACGACATAGAATCTGCATGCAACGTGGTTTCGTTACCACTAAAACCATGGTGCTGATCGACAAAGGGAAAAGAGTTTTTTTGATTGGTTTTTTAAGTTTTCGAATCATTTGGAGAAAAGTCAACTTTTAGATGTTTCTATGTAGAATTATAGACGTACAATTTACTGTAATTCATTGAAAAAAAAAAACTTTTTCCAATCTATCTTTATGTAAAATATTATTTTCAACCCCAGATCAGTTTAACTATTTTCATAAAGGATTACTCAATTACATTAATATCATGGGGCAAAGTCAAACGAGTTGAGAATAATTAATACCTTGCAAGAGAAGGCAGCCACTGCTTTGTCTCTGAACAAATGCATGATAAGTGAGAAAATTCGTAGCACTGGTGGTTCTGAGGACTATGCTGGGTAGTTTCAGTTCTGTGGCCACAGAATCAATGGAATACATTAATCCATCGTAGATGACGCAAGCGATCTTTTCATGGTTTATATTTGCTTTCTCAATCTGATCAACCAATGCATCTTTGATTGGAGATACACATTTTTTATTTAAGGTTGCAGTAATATCTACAATATTCTTGGAGGAGATGTGAGTATCAGATAAACCATAGAACAAGGGCAGAAAGCAAAAGTCAGGGTGATTAGAAGGGTCGGGGGAATTGAAATGGGCATGTGCCACGGTTATGAAAAACCCCTTTGAATGAAGGATGGTGGCTAGCTGAAGCATCGGAGTCAAGTGGCCTTGAAACGGTGGTGGTATCAGAACCAAACGGTGCCTTTGAATTTCCATCATTTGCCTAACTTAGAGAAGATGGTCGTGTGTTACTATGTGTCTATGAAATTGGCGTAAAAAAACATATGGGTACTACATCCCTTATAAACAAATTCGGAGGTGCATGTATATGTCTGTATTGACTTGAAATCAACGACTTTGAAACTTTAATTATTAATTCCACAGTATGGATTTCACACGCAACACCTATTACCTTGGTTTCAACGAGCCTATGCTATGAAGCACGACTCTGAAAACTCGTGTTCTTCTGTCATTACAATTATTTGACCAAACCCAGTCTTGAGTTGTTACTATCTAGACTGGTGACATTGACATCGACATCGAAGTTCTGGTCACATCAATACTTTTAGTGTCCCTAATTTACCCAGTGTTTGACCCTGTGTCTCGTTAGAGATGTTCGCAAAACCAGATTGTAACATGGGTATTTAGGTACTTATCACATACCTGATTAATTAATAAACTTATAGTTATAGTTAATTATGCCTTCCAATCTTAATATAATCTACATGCATGTATGTGAACATGCCCTTCTGGTGTTCCAGGTGGCTCTTTTCCATTTGCTTTCATCCTCTTTTCCACCGACTTGTAGTTAGGCTTTCATAATTAAGTAAGATGTAGTTCCGGCAAGATTTTAAGGTAAAGGGTGTTTTCCTTACTTTTTGTTAATTTCGTAATGATGTTCAGGATATGACCAAGATTTTTCTCTATCCTTACTGCTAATTGAGCTTTCCACCCATGCTGTTGGAGAACACAGGTAACTTCAGGTCAAATGGTGTAAAACTTTGAGTTACATTTCATTTATATTATATATATAGTCAATTTTAATGGCTAGAAATTAGGTTTCGCACGTGCAGTTTACAACCTCTAAAAGCTAAATCTGACAACTATTTGTCAAATTTAAATAATTTTATCATACAATAATTTTCTTTTAAATTATTAAAATAATGATCCCACGGTTACAATGAAGAAGTTATAGTGTCATGTATAATTTCAAAGTTTTCTTTTCAACTATGTTAAAAGTTACGACTTTTATAGTTGTTTTTTCTATGAAAGTTGTGTTTCATGTATTTATTTTTTATTTAATTTGTTATGTTTTGTATACATATATTTTTCATTCAATTTTTTTTTTTTAAAAAAGGTTGAAGTTATTGAATGTACTTTGACATAGTAAAAAAAAAAAAAAAGAAGTTATAGTGGTATATTAGATTACAACTTATTTATAAAATCTACCTATTTTATCAGTTTTTAAAAATAATTTACACTTTGTGTTGTAAATGTATAATTTTTTATCAAGTCGTTATCTTTAGAAAAAAAATATCTACATCCAAAAATTAATGTATTCTTTTTTTCTTACAAAAATTAAATTATTGATGATTCAAATAATTTATGTATGTCTAACTGTTAAGTTCCATTTTTTTGAAGTTAGAAATAATGAAAAGAATCATCCATATTTATTTGTAGAATAAAATTGGGATAACTTTCTTTAAAGCTACAATACTTTGATGCCATGATTTGACAAGTACTATAATGATGATTTTGGTATAGGGAAAATTGTGACACTAATAACAATAATTATGTTGATAAAAAATAAAAAAAAATTATAATAAAAGTAATCATTATAGATTAATTAATCTTCACGTTTTAAATTTTAAATAACTTTAAAATAGAATTAGATTGTAAATAAATTGATTAAAGATTGCTTTATCGTTCAATATCATTTTACTAAAAAATAACATGTTTTTTTTTTTTTCGTTCTCCATCTTTTTTTAACAGCTTTCATTCTCCACCTAACATGTTATTATCGATCATAACTACTTCTTTTACGGGATTTTGGAACATATAATAATTTCTTGTAAATATTAGCTATAAAATAAGGTCACCTTATTAATTAATCATATATGAAATAATTAATGATAAAATGGTATTAAATTAAAGTTTAATAATCATATAGTTACAATCTACGATAGTTTTGCACTCTCATCTAGCTAAAAATTACAATATTAACATGATTTTTATTTTAAAAGTCAATAAATTTATTATAAATACTTATTTGTGATAAGATGTAGATGTAAATTTATTTTACAAAGGAGATAAAAAAAAAGTTCTATTTCTTTCCTCCTACCTTTTGTTATGCTGTGGAGATGTTTCTCCTTTTCACTTCTTTTCGTGTCTCTTCTGTCCCTTAGGTATCACGATTATAAAATTTAAACATTTCTTTACTGATGCTTTCTTCATTGATATTCTCTTAGTAAGAATGAGTTTGACGTAAGAACATACATATAAAACTGATATCAGTCAAAATTGACACCGAAGATAATATGAAAATGTGAAAAAATATTGCGTAGCTTGTTTTATACATTATACATACATTGAAATATAATCAATAATGTACATTCCACTATTTTTATTAATTAATTATTATATTTTTCTTTATCAAATATAATAACTTAAAAGTCTTTGTATAAAAACATTTCAAAATAAATGTCAAAGTTTAAATAAAATATTAAACATAATCCAAAATATGCTGTTTAAAATTATTTGAATATAAATATATCCAAAACAAAAATTAAAAAAATATTTTCACGTAATTTATCTATTAAATCATTACAAACATCACTAACAATAAAAATAAGATTAAATAAAAAATCATATACAATAAATATAACTATTTATAAAAACTTAACATACAGCTAAATATTTCAATTACCATAATTATTTAATAAATTAATTAATTTATCGATTTCCAAAAAAGTATAATTTTAAGAAAAAATTTACGTTAAAGATTATTTATTATATTTCTGCTGTGACTAAGAATATTCTACATGGTACTTCCCAAATTAGAGCTGCAAGTAAGATATGTTCTTCTCACATAAAAATTATAAACTCTTATTTAATAATAAAATTTCATACTTAAGATATCAATTCCCATAATTTCATATATAATAATGTATATTAACTACAATAATTTAACATATGTTAAACACAACAATATAATATGTTTATCATAAAAACAATTTAATATGTATTAACCAAATCATCAATTTAATATGTATTAACCACAACAACTTGTGTTAACCACAATAATAATTTCACATTAAGACCTGGTAAATCAGGTATAACACACTAATGTATTAATCAATCTTTTGCAATTGTTATAACTCAGTTTTATTTCTAGAGTCTCAAAAACTTTATAATCTCTATGTCTAGGAGGACCATTCTACTGGTTTTACTGCTTGAACATCTTGATAAATTTATTCAACGTGTTTAATTAATTTATTTAAAACATCATAAACAAGTATTTGAAAATAATAGAAGGATAAGATGTATTCAGGAAACTCTCTCGTGTAATTCTTATCCTTTGCTGGAGGAATCAGAGCTACCAAATAGGTCAATAATATGTTATAATTCAGTCGAATTTATCAGTCAAAATATAAAAAGTGCAGGTTCGACTCGTCCATCAAAAAAATCTTCTTCAAGTTATCTAAAAGAATTTTTCTGTAGATCTTTATATTGTTTAACTTTTCTTAAAGGATGTTGTCAAACTTTTTAACAATATATAAAATATTGTAATTAAAACATTTCAAGATCATTCAAGAAATAACACAAACCGAACTTTCATTACAGCTTACAGCTAGGTAACGTTCAACGTTCTCATCTTTACTTATTATGTCTTTTTTATTTCCAATGTAAGTAAGTGACAGTCAATGAATTAATGACAGTCAATGAATAACTATATAATCCAAATCAGATCATAACTCTCAATAGGTTCATAATGATTCATAAAATTAATTAATTTCGTTTATGTTCTGATTTAAAGTATCATAATGATTCATAAAACTACGTTTATCTTCTCATACAGAGTAGTGACTTTAAATCATAAAATTAATTTCATATATATTCTGATTCAAAATAATAACTTTAAATCGGTACAAATGAAAGTTATTTTTTATTGAAAAACTATCTTATTTATAGATTTTCTTCTTTTTTCTTAAAAGAAATAACAAGTAATTAATTATTATTTAATTAAGAAATATCAAGACTAATTTCATTACTTAGTATGAAAAGATTAATCTTTATCTAATATTTTAATATATCATTACCATGTCATTGTTAATAGATTTATATTCTTTCAGTCCATTCTAACTAGATAAATATCTTTTTTACTTAAATTATTACTATTTGTATTTCTTTTTTATACTAGAAATACCTTTTTTTGAATTCAATACGGATCACAGAATTAGATAATAAAAATCATATTTAGGATTTAAAGTAAAAATAATTAATTAAATAAATTTGTATTAGTGCTCACATGGTTTTAAATAAATTATATAAACAATTAATTTTTAACTCGGAATTTCAAAGAAATTAAAAAAACTTAAATTTTATATGTTCAATAAAATAAAATTCTCAAAATAATATATACTATAATTAATAAAATAATTAAATATTGACACTAATTAATTAATAGTATCATATTTATTACTATAAAACATTGAGTAAATATAAACCAATTTAATAATTAAAATAAAAATAAATAAATTATTTATGTACTGTAAATATCAATCTCCATTACTATATATTTTATTACAAATTATTATATATATATCACAAGTTTCATTTAATCACCAAAAATTAAAATTTAATCTTTCTTGGTTAGAATGTAATGAATTATTGAGTTAAATTTATGACGTGGAGGTAGGAATATAAAAATAAATAATTGTTGACACCATAACTTCGTTTTTCTTAATTTTTTTAAAATTTTATCTTAATTTTTATCAACAATTAAGACTTGGTGTTACATGAAATTGATTTAAAAAAAATCAAACTTTATTATTCTTAAATTTATTATGAATTAAAAATAGATACATGATAAATATTATTTTTTAATATTCGTGTAATATATATGTAATATTGGTTTAAAAACATAATTACTTTATACTTTTATTTTATTTTTAATCATTATTTGAGTGTTACATTTTAAAATTTTAAAATGAGACCGGGTCTTATTAGTGTTAATGCATCCAAGCACGTAAAAAATGTATAAACACACTCAACATACATACGGAATCACAAATATAGCTTATTGAATTTTAAATCTTATTGTATAAGTTATCTAATAGAATTTTTTTGTATAAATCTTTATGTTGTTTAACTTTTTTTAAAGGATGTTGTCAAACTTTTTAACAATATAGAAAATATTGTAATTAAAACATTTCAAAATGATTCAAGAAACAACACCAACTGAACTTTGATTACAGCTAGGTAACATTCAATGTTCTCGTCTCAACTTATTATGTCTTTTTCTTTTCCAGTGTACATGACAGTCAATGAATAAGTATGTATATATTTCAAATAAGATCATATATCTGGAAATAGGTTGATAATGATTCATAAATTTTGTTTCAAAGTATTGATTTTAAACAAATCTAAATAAAAGTTATTTTCTCTGTTAAAGCTACTTTATTTATAAATTTGTGTCTCTTTCTCAATATCAATAAAACTAACAAATAATTAATTATTATTCTTCAATTAATAAATATTCAAAACATATATTATTACAGAGAATGTCGAAAGGATTAATTTTTGTTTAATAATTTAAAAGATCATTACCACATCATTGTTAGATGCTTCTTCCTACACCTCCAAACTTTGTTCTTGTACCTTCATACAATTTTGAATTTTGAATTTCGCGTTTGTTCATGTAAAGGTTTGTTATATATTTGAAACAGTAAAATGGAGATGCATGAGGAAGGTGGTGTAGTTATGGTGACCGTGGCGGTGTGGTGTTGTGACGGTAGCGGCTGTAGGTGGAAAAGTTGGTGGTGGTTGCAGAATGTAGGATCGTCTAAGGGATAGAGGTAGGTTTTTCTCTATATTCCGAAATGTAGGCTCCTGAGAATTTTTGGAATTTGCTTTCTTAAAGCGTTTTTTTTGTTATATTTATGCTTTGGAAGAGGCCATTCCAAAAGCTATTTTTACGTTCCGTAATAGACATGAAAATTCAAACTATAAAAAGCTTTTGAAGTAGTTTATTTTAGGACATAAAAATTGGTTTTTGGAATAACTTCTTTTCAAAAGTGATTTTATGCTTTATTTTTTGAAGATAACCTATTATGATTTTTATTATGATAATAATTATATTTTTTAGTCTATTTAGAATTGATTTATTCATTTTCCTTATATATTCGAATTGTAACTGATCTTTAGAATTTGTTTCGTTTTAAGTCGAGATCGAATAATTTTTTTTTACTTCATCTCAAGTTAAGATTGACTGGATAAGGAGACTAATATTATATTCAATTTTTATAAAATTATTATAAAAATATTCATATTATAATATAAAAATAATATTATAAAAGTATTTTAAATATTTAAGGTATGGAAGTGTAGAATGATATCATGGAGGTGCAGGAAGAAGCTTTCCATTATTAATAGGTCCATATTTTTTCTGTCCATTCTAACTAATAAATATTTTTTATTTAAACTATTACTACTAGCAATTTTTTTTATCTTATACGAATATTTTCCAATGGCATAATTAGATAATACAGATTATATTTAGGATTTAAAGTAAAAATAATTAATTAAATAACTTGTATTAGTGTTCACATGATTTTAAATAAATTAATTATATAAAAGTAATTTTTAATTCATAGTTTCAAAGAAATTAAAAAAAATTATATGTTTAATAAAATAATTTTCTCAAAATAATATATACCTTTATATTTTGTAATTAATTTTTTTATTGATTGATAAGTAAGGAATTGTAAAATTTAATAATTAGTTAATTTAAAACCAAATTTATAATTACTCCAAAATAGTTTACTGTATAAAGTAAAACAAAAAGCTTTTATGAAATAAAATAAAGTTATAAGTGTTAGATAAATAGATTTATTGGACATTTATGTTATTTTCCTTCTTATCTTCACTTTTGTATCTTAACCTGTGCTGAACCCTTTCTCATCTTACATCACATTATCTTCCTCCTCTTCTTTTTTCTTTCTTTACGTGAGCATTGTTCACAAAAAAGTTTAACAAATTAATTTAACCTACAAATTTCATTTCTTAAATAGTTTTTCTGCTTTTATTTATTTTTTACAACATAACATTATATTTCCCTCCTCTCCATTGAGTACTGTATGACTTTTACTCACAGTCAAATTAAAGATAAAAAAAAAAAGGTATCTCTTACTTTTACGTGATCCATTAATGCTTATTATAAACTAGAAAGTATTTTATCAATATCTAATACTCTGTTCGTACAAAGTTACAGTGACAATTTTCCGTAAATAATTCGTTTTTAAAGATCAATATAAATGTTTGAAACGTCTAAAATAAACAAATTAAACAGTTCAATAGCAAACCTTGTCTACTATCTGAGAAAACAAGGTAAAGAAATCTAAGCTCAAGTAACTCTACGTAAATATTTTGCACACTTGTAGTTATTAAGAATTGCGCTTCTTAATATATAAGTATATATGCTCATTTTAAAGTGTTTATAAACACTATTTGGAATTGTTTTTACTGTCACTGCGTGAAATTCTTTCAAAGAAAAATTAAAAATTACTATAAAAATAAATATTTAAGGTCGATGGTAACAAATAAATATTGACACTAATTAATTAATAGTATCATGTTTATTACTATAAAAAATTGACTAAATATAAACCAATTTAATTGAGAGGAGAACATAAAAAAATAAAATTTAAGAATAGGAGTAGACTTTTATTTATTTTCTTATTAATTAGAAATAAATAAATGTTCATGTTTATAGGCTTAATTTTTAAAAAAATCTAACTTCACTAACTTAGTTTTGTTTTAATTAACTAAAATATCTTAATAATTTATTTTAATGTTTTTTTACTGTTATAATTTGAATTAATTCTAAACGTACGTAAACATATGAATCTCCATTATTATATATTTTGTTATAAATGACAACCATTTTTTCGGAAGTTCCATTTAATATAATTCAAATTTAATCTTTATTGGTTAGAATAAAACGAATTATTGAGTTAAATTTATGATGTGGAGGTAGGAATATAAGTATTGACACCATAACTTCGTTTCTCTTAATCTTTCTCAAAATTTCATCTTAATTTTTATCAACAATTAAGAGTTGGTGTTAGATGAAATTGATTTAAAAAATTTCAAACTTTATTATGCTTAAATTTATTATGAATTAAAAATAGATACATGTTAAATAATATTTTTTTTAATATTCGTGCAATATATATGTACTATTGGTTTAAAAAAATAATTACTTTATACTTTTATTATTTTTAATCATTATTTGAATGTTACTTTTTAAAAATTTTAAAATGAGACCGGATCTTATTAGTGTTAATGTATCCAAGCACATAAAAAATGTATAAACACTTTCAACATACATATGGAAACACAAAAAACTTATGGAATTTTAAAACTTATTGCATAAGTTAGCTTATGAAAAAAAAATGGCGCACGAAATATTTACTGTTATGTCTTTTATAATTTAAAATTAAACAAATTCAGTGTATATTAGATAAATTAAAATAGATTTCAATGTCAACTCCATACTCGCATCACCTCTTTATTTATATACCGAAAAATATAAAAGATGTGGTTAAATATGAATCACAAAAACTTTTCGAATATGCCCTAAAATATTTAATCATCACTGCTGAAAGTCGTGAAGGGATGGAGCATGCCTTCTGTGTGTACCTTTCATTTAAAAAAAAAAAAATGAAATATAAAAAAGGAGAATATCTTTTAAATGTGGAAAAAAATATTTCGTATTAATGGGTAATTCTTTTCAAGAGTTGAAGTTATTGAAACGATTATTGTCTTTTACCCAAAATCAGAAGTGAAATATAATTGGAAAGGAGAATATTTCTGAGAGCAGAAAATTTTTTTTTTTAGTAACAAGAGGGTGTAATTCTATTAAACAACTGAAGCTATTGAAATCAAAGTTTGGTAAGAAAAATTGACTGGGAATTGAAATGTGATGAAACCCATTTAAAGAACAGACACATATTTTAGAATAAAAGTGTCATAATGTAAATTAGGAAAATGTAAATAATTTTGTGAGTATATACAAATATTACACGCATATAATAAATGTAGATAGGCATAAATTGAAAAGAACGAGAACTCTTTTGGCTCATTAGTGGCTTGGTCGCTTCACATCCACGTAAAGCCATGCCCATTTCTCCAAGTATTGCCCATTCCAAATTATGTTAACCTTTTTCTAAAAAAAATGACCCCATCAATATCTAGATATATATTTAAGTAATATTTGAATTAAAATAAATCTACATATTTTATATTAAAATATCAACCTTAAAAGTCCTTTTCTTTGCTGTTTTCTCATTATAGCTAGAAAAGGAAATAAACATTAATTTCAGTGTTTTTGAAAATAATTGATTAAGTTAATTAAATTGCAGTGTGAACAGTAGTACAATTGGGAAATACGTTTGTTTAGAGAGTAATATGTACTACCACATGGTTGTACTATTTCCTTCACCAATCTCATTTAATTCACCCACCACAATCAGAGCCACCCTTGCTTCTTCTTCTCCACACTCACAAATCAATTCCAAAACCTAATCTATAGCCATGGATGAACACATGCACGGCATGGGAGGGATGGCGCCGTCGCCGCCAGCCACAAACGGCACCATGGGCATGATGATGCACCGGAAGATGATGATGCACATGACCTTCTTCTGGGGCAAAGACACTGATATTCTCTTCCAGAACTGGCCCGGAGGCAAATCGGACATGTACGTCTTGGCCCTCTTTGTCGTCTTCTTCATGTCGCTTTTCCTCCAGTTGCTCTCTCACACCCGTTTCATTAAACCCGGTTCCAACCATATCACCGGCGCTCTCATCAAGACCCTCTTGTTCGCTTTTAGGGTTGGTCTCGCTTATCTGGTTATGCTTGCAATCATGTCTTTTAACGGTGGCGTTTTCTTGGTTGCTGTGCTAGGTCAGACCTTGGGGTTTCTCATTTTCACCGTTGCCTTCGACAAATCGCCGCATGACGGTTTTGATCTTCCTCCAATTTCTTGTTAATTAGACCATGTTGTCTGTTTTTTTTTTTTTTTTTCTTTTCTTAATTTGTTATAGCATTTGCATATGTAATGAAATTGGAACTGTGTTGTGTTTAATCTAGATGGCAATAGGGTTGTGTTAATGCGAATTGGTCGGTGTTGATGTTTTTGTTAAACAGTTCATTTTGTGTGTGTTTATTCACCTTGCGTTAAACCCATTATTCATTATTGGGTATACCAACAGAAGCAAAGATGCTGACAATATAGTGAACGGTGCAGCACAGAGAAGCATGGTGGTACCACACCTTTATTTTGAATGATTCTCTTCTATCCCCATCCATTGGTGAGTATTTTCATCCTGTGACTCACGTCTAAATTTATTGTTGCTGACAACGATGACCAACTACACTGAGAGAGAAAGCCATGTTCTGGTCTTTCTTGATTACTGTGATTTGGTCAAGCATTTGTGTCTGGATATGCGATGGGATGATTCTCCACAACGTTTGGTTATTACGCTTTGGGGTTTATGTTTATGTTTCTGTTCGATAACAGTGTACTTAGTTGAGATTGAATATTTGTCTAAGATTTTGTAAGAGGATTCGTGGTTCTCATCTCCCTCTTTATTCCCTACTGTATAAAAGATACATATATATATATATATATTTTTTTTTATCTCAAACAAAAAATAGTTTAGTGACTACAAGTATAAACATATTTGACTTTTAATATAATAAGAATAAAATCTATACTCTTCATATAAAAATTTTAACTTTGTCAATTTTATTTGAAATTTTGTTAATAGTTGAGAGAATTAAACATGTATTTAGTTTAGAGTAGTTATTATTATGTATGTTTCTTAAAAAAATACTATTATTTATATGTAATTAATCAATATGTAATTAATCATTAAAAATTATTTACAATTTTAAATTTATAAAATAAAAAATAAAGAGTAATAGTCTCTTGAAATTAATTGTATATAAACAATAACTTTTTTTAATAAATAAATCTAACAATTACAATTATAATTCTTTTCTAACAAAAGGCAAAATATATCAATATTTATTGTATTAATTGATATTTATTTTTTTACATTTTAAACTAAACTTTTTAGTATTACATGTGGACATCACCTTAGTACCACTAATTTTATTAAGATTTTTTTGTTCGGGAAAATAGTTTTGGATAATTATATTATAGATTTTATATTGAATGATCCAACATGTGAGGTAATGTGAGGTATTATCTGTTTTGGAATTTAAAATTCTATTAGAGTTTTAAATTAATTGTAGTTTCCATTTATAAGTGATGTGAGACTATTGAGGATATCATAACAATAATAAATTATTTTAGGCTGGAATCAAATATGGTTAATATAATTAACTACTTTATGGTTATGGTTGAATTCATTTATTAGTCTTTCCTAGTCTCTAGTTCAAAGATAAAGTTATTCCAAACTAGAATATTAAGAATTGAGTATTAGAATTGAGTATTTTTATTTATAATGAGATATGTATTTTATAAGTCCTAGTTAGTTGTTCTATTATCCTCCAGATTTTAATTGGTATTATCTAATTTTTAAAATTTGTCTTTTTCTCAATCTCAAGTACTATTAGTAGATATTTTTGTGATTTTCACTTAAGATTTTAAGTAGTTTTAATCAAGGTAGTTAAAATTGAGATTTTTAGTAGAATCGTAGAGAGTTTCTAAGATCGTAAAATCGTAACACGAATTGTAGATTTTACTTTTTTTAAATATATATAAATATATATATAAATATATATATATATATATATATATATATATATATATATATATAATAATATTTTTGTAAAAAAATAAATAAATAAGAGAAATTAAAAAAAGTATTTGAGGAATGATTCAACCTTGATACAAAACTATTTAAGTTTATATAGTCACATTTTTTCTATTTTACTTAATATATTACATGAAAAGTAATTAAGTAATTAAAAAGATTAATTGATGTGTTGGATATATTATGAAGGAGTAATAACAATATAAAATCTATGTAAAAACATCTAGTGTCCAAATGAGATCCAAATTAAAGTCACGAACCCTATAAACACAAACCAAATATACACACATAACTAATCAATTCATTTGTTAATACTTCATTAAACAAGTCTACAAAATCAACTACTTTGACAATACTTAATAAAACTTAAGTTCATCTAATATAAATCACTCACATTAAAATAAAAATTAAAGAAATTTTCATTACTTTTATCTCCTTCACAAAGCACGTCAATAAGAATATTCTCCTCCTCTAAAATTGGGATGACAAGAATATCATCATCTTCCACACCACCTTGGACTTGACCTTCAACCAAGTGTTCATCATCTCCATTTGAATTAAGAATATCATTTAAATCTATATTGCCCAAGTGTGTGAGTTGTGGAGTGTGATTTTTTTTTTGGCTAATAAGGAGAAGTCCAAGAAAATCTTGTTAGTGTATGCTCTAATGACTTTGGATGTGTGAGTGTGACTGAGATGTTAGAATTAAGAGATGGTTAAAATATCTTAATTAAATTAATTTAGTTTTATTTTAATTAAAATTGAAATGAAACCCAATCAAAAAGAAAGAGTGAACGGAGACTATTTTTTAATGAATCTCTTTGTTAATGATTAGCAAGTCTTTTACACTATAAATAAAATGCTTTCAAAATGGGATGTTTTTCAACTTTTGGATGTTCAGCTTATCCATCCCTTAACCTTGAGTCAGGTTAGATGAAAATACTTAACTAATATTAGTTGTGGAAGCTTCCATCGAGACTTTCGAATGTCACATTGTCTTCAAAGTGAAAAACTCCTCAACCGTCATTCTTTCTCATGTATATTTCCAAGGAATTAGGAAGGATCGGGGTATTGTTTGAGGGATTACTTGGAATAAATTCAAATATAATGTACAAAGCTTTAATAAACAACTATAAATAAAATGCTAAAATGCATACGTAGGGCCTAGGTTGGCAGTAAGTCGAGATGCACATAAATATAGAATGTCTTTGCCCCTTTATCTTTTAATTTGGGAAGAATTGGAAGTTTGTTGTAAATTGAAAACTAACCTTTCGTAGATTGCTCAAATAAGTTAATCCATAATCCATCTAAGGTCAAACCCAAGTCGAGTTGGAATTGTTTTATCGTCGATCTCAATTCATTTAAAGTTGGACCACAACAAAGTAGCAAAGCTGGAGTCATTTTATCATCAACCTCAGTTTATATAAGATCATACCTCAGCTGAGTGAGAGTCGTTTTATTATCAAAATCAGTTCATTTGAAGTTAGAGTCTAGCCGAACTGGAATCATTCTATCGTCAACCTTATTTCATATGAAATTGAATTCTAGTAATATTAAAGTCAGTTTATCGTTGACCTCAGTTCATTTTGAGACTAGACTCATTCGACAAGTTTAGAGAATATAAAATGAAATAACATAAATATTTTAAAAATCTCTTTATGATTATGTAATTATCTTCATTGTCACTCTATATTGTATGTTTTAGCTACCAAATGAAATGATTGCTAATTATGACCAAAATAATCACCAAATTAGATTTTGGTTGCTAAATAACTACAAAATAGAAGTAATGATTGAATTTAGTGACCAATTAAGTCAAGATAATTGATATCTAATATTAGCTATCAAGGTTTTAGTGACCTATGCCATTAGATTCTAAGTTAGTCTCCAACTTAATTAGATACCAATTTAGAATCTAATGACATACGTGACTAAAACCTTGGTAGCTAATGTTAGAAACCAATTTTATTGACTTAATTGGTCATTAAATTCAATCATTACTTTTATTTTGTAGTTATTTAGCAACCAAAATTTAATTTAGTGACTATTTTGATCACAATTAATAACTATTTCATTTGGTAGCTAAAAATTAATCTCTAAATAACTTTTTTCTTATAATGCCTACCATTATCTTTTTTTTTTTTTGATGTCATAAATGAAAAAACACTTTAACTTTGATCCTGTACGGGTGTGTTTCAAGAAAAAGTAGTTTCATTCCTTCACTTAAAAGTTATTATAAAAAAGTTAGTAAAAAAGTTTTGGTGGAAACATAAAAAGAAAATCACCATTCTCATTTATATCTTAACTAATATTATCTAATTTTTAAAAACTTATACTTTTCTCAACTAATTTTAATTATATAATTTTGTTGACGATTTTTTTCTTTGTTCCACCTGTCATAGCATAAGTTACATATTCTGATTATTCTTTGCATGATTATTCTTTGCATTTTGTTATCTGCGGTCGTCTTGCTAGCGAAAGTTCTAGATCTTGCCCTTCTCTTGTCCTGTGGAGTTAGTCAAAGTAAGAGAAACCTAAGTAGAAGTTACTTTGTCTAGATCGGGTTGACAATTTTCGACAATCCAATTATTAAACAAGAGAGATTAAGCCCAAATTATTGAGAATGCAGGTCCCCTTTGATACAATATTTTATTCTTATTTTTTAATTTCTGTATGATCCTTGATCACTAGTAAGAACTGTATAACAGAAACTTTATTGATCCAGCGTCTTCAATCTTTATTTGTTTCTCCTGCAGAAACTTCCAAAATGTTACATCGCAAATGTGTTGAAACAAACTAGGAAGAGTGGTAGCTGTGAAGGCACGTCCCTCTACAGTTTACTTTGTGAGTCGAATAATCAATAGGTCCATTCTTGAGGCAGAACTATCTCATTCTGGATATCATTCTGGATCTGTGCCAGTTGGTTCCGTGATTGTCGGTTTTCTAGTGAATACATGCCATCCTTGTTACTCACTAAAACATCTGCAAAATATAACAATAACATAGTAACTCAATTAGTTAGATTTGCATATTACCTAATCAATAACTGTGAAATCTCCTCCTCAATTGTTGCCACTCAACTTTTGAATTTTTATGCAGAGTAACTGCACCAGTTTCCGAAAGCAAAATCTGATAATCCAATTGTTTTACAATTCCTTATAAGACTTTTAACCAAGCAGAAGACTTCTAACCAAACTAAACTTGGATAATAATAATAATAATAATAATAATAATAATAATAAATATAATAGGTTGGTTTGCAATATATGTAATGACTAACAAAGTTGGTTAAAGTCAACTATAAATGTTGTCTAATAACTATGGTGAATTACAGTTTATTAAAACTATGGTGAATTACAGTTTATTAAAAAGTGAAGTTTAACTTTGTTTTGATAAAGAGTTTTTTACAATTTTCAGAAAATTTAAATATATTAATTTTTAATTACTCTCATTTCAAAATTTTAATTTGGATAATAGGAATTTAAATTTATTAAAATTATTATTTTTATTTAAATGAAGTAATTCCATTACCACAAACTGTAAAAATATTAAATGCAGACTTAACACCAGATAATTCCTTCAAATATCAATAAAAGAAACAACCATAAAAAAATTTAATAAAATTCTTGACATTTATAGAAAATAAGTCGCACATGATTGCGCAAGAAATAATCCTAAACCTATATAATAAATAATCTTACCAATATCAATCGAAAAATAACGCGAACTAGCATTAAATGAAAAAAAATATTAATTTATATGACTGTAAATTTTTGTGTGGATAAAAATTCCTACTTTAACATTGGTAAAAAATTAGTTATGTCAATGTATAAATTTTTTTATTAAGATTAGCTGAGAAATAATCATGACATAGATTTTCATGAAGATTGGTCGAAAAAGATTTTCCACTTATATGTTTGAAAATAATCTCAATTAATTAATGTTAACATAATCATATGTGACACCAACTATAAAGACCACTTATATTAAAAAAAAGTAAAGAAAACTCTAACTAATGTAATATATAGCTAAAGAATAACAAAGGTTTATGTCCAAAGATAATAGTCTTAAAAATGACAACTAAAAAAATAATAGAAGTAAACTTCACATTTATAATAACTTTTCTTAACATCGCTATAATATCATGCTTCTCAATCTTAACCCAATGGACAACATTTAAATTAAAGTTTATTTAATAATGTATCGATTCAGATTGAAAAATATAAAAATAAAAAGTCAAAAATTAAAAGAAAAACAACTAACAATACCAATATTTATTCTAATTTTAAGTAAAGTTTAAATTTTAAATAATGAAATTCCTCTCTTGTATTTTTAAAATTTCAACTTGGAAGATTTCGAATCAGAACAAGTGTAAAACATTTTAAATTTTTTATAAAAATAATTACTCTACAAAATTTATATAAGTGTTTGTGTCCACGAGAGGATGATGAGAGAAGGAGGTACCATGCAGGGAAGGGAAGCCAGCAGGTTTAGTAGGTCCAGACGTGGCAGCCATTTGGTGAAAGTGAAATTGCAAAGCCTGGACTACTCTAGCAGGTATAAGAACTCTCGAACACCCTTTACCTGTTTAAATCACAAACGAACAACCAAAATATTATTTTTTTACCTGACTTTTAACTTTAGCCAAAAGCTACAACCGAAAGTGCCAAACATGTGAACCAAATACAACATGAATGGGAGAGTGAAGAATCTATGGTTAAAGGAAGCACTCTATAGTCGCAAAAAATTAAAACATGGTTGAAAAATGTGAACTAGTTCGCATGGTGAGATTCCATGTCAGGATTCACCGATGTCCACCACCAGTGACCAAACAACAACGTGAATCAAAAACGAAGGAAGCGCCAAAATTTCTCCGAACTGAAACAATACCTGTTTTCTTAGGTGCCTCGAACGGGGCACCAGTTTCTCCACGTGGCAAGAAAACACCAGTCCCAGAATGTGAGCCTCGTGAATCAGTTTGTTGGTTTGTAAGAGGGTTCTGCAATGGTGGATGAATCCTTCTTCCGTAATCACACCCAACGTTAACTCCTTTACCTTTCTTTTGAAATTGCTGTGATATGTGCCCTTGCTTTTTCGCCCCATATGCTGCTGGGCCTTGCTTCTCAGACAGAATCTTGTCTTGTCTGATCGGAGACAACTATAATAAGGAAACAAACTAGGTTGTTGGAATGGAGTTTATGAATTAAATTATATTATGAACTAAAATTTGGCTACAGAACTTGGTTGCATGGATTGAATTTAACTGAAAGATTAATGCTTTTAATTTCCTTATGGCCTTGCCAAAAATAAATAAAAAAGGGTGTCAAATCAAAGTTACTGTTATCTCACTTGAACAGCTCCAATTTGTTCCTGAAGGAGTGAGTAGTGTTCAGTGTTTGAGGTCTCCAAACTCTGATTCACATAACCAGAATGGCATTCGGAACTGTCCCCTTCGTCCACCATCATCTTTTCTAACATCTCCATCGTATCATAGGCGCTTTCCCAACAGAAGTCATGGCTGGTAGGCGAAGAAGAACCTTCAGAGCTCCCCTTAATTGAGCTGAAAGTTGACTGGGGCGAAGTATGCGAGTCCCATAGCTTCGGCAAGAGAAAAAGGTAAAAACACATGATAAGGCCAAGGCTATAGCTAGAAACCGGGAGAAAAAAGCATTTTTAAAAATTTTGACATGGTGGCATAGTAGATGAATGAGCAGAATTACCGATTCCAAATGATGAGAACTATTGTCTGAAAAATCGAATTTGCGTTGGTCTTGAAGCATGTTGTGTGGGCGGGTAGAGTAGGGGAGTGAAGTGGTAGAGGATAGAAATTCACGGGGAATGAGCTTGGGTGCGTTGGTGTGATGAGTGTCACCTGATGGTGGGAGAATAGCCATGATAAAGGGAGAGATTATAGTGATGATGAATGAAAATGAGATAGGTAAGGTGAGATTTTAATGAGTTGCAATTATGGTTGTCACTGGGGGAAGAGATTCAATGATTACATAGACTCTTGGTAGTGGCACAAAGAAGGTTTTAAAAGGGGTATTGTAAGGAGAGGGAAAAACAGGCAACATAAATTGAGATGGGTTTTAGGTTAAAGGTTAAGAATGGAATGGATGGTAGTATTAGGACAGGGTGGTGAAGTGTGGGCCCAATGTCTGTTGGGGCTTCTGGTACAGCCATTTCAGGCTCAAAGGTCGGGTTTTATGAGTGGAATGTGCTCTGAACCAGCTGTGAGTCTGATTGTCTTTTCTTGCCTTCACTTCAAATAGGAACCACTTCTACTTCTACTTACATGTATTTATTTTCTCCCTAATATACCTATTTTTGTCACTATAAGGAGAATGTTACAATAGAGTATAAATTGTACTTATATACATTACATCTTTATTAAGATTCCAACATTTTCATCACCAAATTCAATGAATAATTAAGATGACGATGACGTGATATAAAAAAGTTATTTTTTTTTATACTTTTGTTTATTTAATTTAGATTTAAGGAATAAATGAGTTTGAGATTTCTTTTCTATTATCTTAAACTAGAAATGAGTTTGTCTTTTTCTCTTTATATAAGGACATTTATTATATTCATTCAGGCAGATTTGAAATGAAATAAATTTTTAAAATTTTTTTGAGTGTGTCTCATGGAATTTTCTTTGTTTATTTTAGAATAACACTTTAAAGCTTATTTCTTGATGGTGTATATTATCAAAGGGATGTAGAAAGTTTATTTTTTCGGATTTCTTATCTTGTGAGCTAAGTCATAAGTGACGATTCATCACCTTGCTTATCTCAGATTTGAGTGTTGCAAGATTTTTGATAATTTCTAATATTGATTGTTATCTTATAGGGTAATTCACAAATAATAAATAATTCCTAACATTGATTCTTATCTTATAAGATAGTTCACAAGTAGTAAATCACCATCTTATGTGGATTTAGATGATGCAAGGTATTGTTCTAATTCCTAGTATTATCTTTATTTTTTATATTTTCATTAAATATTTTCATTTTCAAATTATCTGTAAATTTTAAATAAAATGATCCTAATTCAATTTCTTTTTCCATTTCTATAAACGTTTTCAATTTCTATTTTACACCTCCCACTCTCAACCTAAGGTACTTATAATTTTATTGTCCGAACCGGTATCTCAAGATTTTGTAACCAGTGGTAATTGCTATCTAATTAATTTTCAAAATTATAAGTACCTTTGAATATTCAAGCTTTGGAAGTTTTAGTCCTATTTAACTGTTCTGCCTCTAGATCATGTCGGTACAATGCTCGAAGGATCATCAATCTCCATCTATAATACTTAAAGTATAAATTAAGTTGACTATCTGAATGAGAATTGAATTAAAGATCTTAATAAAATATTAACTTATTAAACAAATTGTAAGTATAGATTAATAAAAAGATTCAACCTGAGCACAGTCCATAACGATAACTGTCCATTGTAAAATAATATAAATAAGTTGTCATACAAATAAAAGTGAAGTTAAATAACATTTATAAATCATGGATATTATTTCCTTCCAGATTAAGAAAATACCAAAACCTAGATGAAGAAATTGTGGAAAGATTCTGGCTTATTAAATTCATTCTGACCTTTTTGTTACGAAAAAGTCATCTAAATGTTGATATGTTAAAGAGCAAATTTTAGAAGAAAATCTTATATATTGTGAAAGAGTTAAGAGTTTATGACTCGAGGTCCGCACTTGAAAAGGAATCGAAGTGAACAAGAACGAAATTAAGGAATAAGAATGAAACATTATTTCAAATGTTTCGGCGTTAATTAATGCTTGACTTTTATTAAGCGTCCCTCCAACTGGAGAAATTTGAAGTAAAGGAAAAGGCGTTAATTAGCCCTGAGGAATATTTAGCACTAAAAGAGAAGGTTTAAGTTTAAGGTGACAAAATCACCCACTTAAACTACGCCTGAATTCTAATTAATAGCAAATACTTGTATTATACTGCTGCTAAACTCCCTTAATTTAACATCTAAATTCCCAATTAGTTTACAAAACCTGTATTATTGTGGACTGGTCGTGTTGTGTACTCCTTTAAGATACAAATAAATTATTTAAAAGAATTAGGCTAGGAAGATAATTAAAAAATGAAAAATTTCATTAAAAAAATTCAATATAAAAAAAACAATTAACTTATTTTTAAACATGGTCTCTTTACCTTTTTTCAATAATATAATACGTTATATGTATTTAATTTCAAACACAATAAAGTTTTTCTTGTATATTTCAATTTTAGAAATTTTTTCTCATTTCAACTCAAGTAAATCACCATTCTTCCTTCTTTTTCTTCTTTCCCCGATCTCCTATTTTTATAATCCAGATTGAGTGTTAATGTCTCTCAATTGATCTCCTATTTTTATAATCCAGATTGAGTGTTAATGTCTCTCAGTTGTAGTCTCTCTTATTCTCATTGCTCATGTTCAATATGCAAACAAGAAATATTCAAGATAATTGAAAATGAATCAATTTTCAAAAATTAATTTAAGTATACATAATTGGAATTGATAATTTTTGTGTTTGATTCCTAATATGTATGAAAACTAAAAGACAACACATCACCGTCAATTCACTCTTATTTTTGATAGGTTTATCAAAGGTGATGATATTTTGACACACACCAAAGAAAAAATACTTACTTTGAAAACTCAAAATGATATTTTTTTAAAATAATGTCAAAGTCTTATTTTTTTGTCTATCAGTGAGGACTTTTATCCCCTTAGGCTATTATACTTCTAATTTTTTTTTCTTTTCTAAAACTTTCAACTCTCTCTTTAATGTTTAGAAAGACCTTTTTTTGATCTTCAAGACTTCTCATCCCTCTTATTCACCATCCAAAGGTGAAGATAGAGTGAAGAGTGATTTGTCCACTATCTCTTTTTTCTATTTTTATTTATTTTATATATAGATAATTATTTTTCATATGTTCATTGATTAAATTTTAGGAGGCTCGCACGCCATTGTGTTCAAATTAATTTTGAAGAATGCTCCAAAGTAAAGAGAGACCATATAAAAATTCTTAAAGTTTTAAAACATAAAGATAATATTTTTTTATCCTTTTTTCTCATCTTTATTTATTTATATTTTGTTCTTATGGACTAAATGTTGTTAATATCCTACCCGGATTATTTTTAGAAACTCTATCTAAATAAGGAAAAGCTTCTAGCAATTCTTTTAAAATTTCTAAAATTTCATAAACATGTCATCTCAAACTTATATCAACATAAGTTGACAAATCCATAACTTATGTTCTACTTCAGAAAACAATACAAATCTTTCCAAACTAAGATTTATGATTTTGTTTTTTCTTTATAGAGTATAAAATGACGCCAACCTTTTTTTCGTTTGTTGTAAATTATACATTATCTATACTTTGTATTGCTTTGTTTGTAGGTAATATATTGCTTGTATTTTTTTTTTTTTATCATCTCTGTTTTGTTTCATATATGGATTATATATTATCGCTGTTTTTTTTTATTTGTAATGATACGTCATTTGTACATATATCATGTGTTTTGCATCACTTTAAGATGGATACTCTTAGTCACTTCCAAATTAATGAAGTACGAATATTATTAATGTCGGTCCAAAAATAATTTCTATTTTGAAAAATAATGGAGTAGCCACAGTAATTTATTAAAGGAAAAACTATGGAAAAAAAAAAAAAAAATCAGATAAGACAAGTTTGCAAAATCGGATTTAAAGTCCGGGAGTCGGTTGCGTGTGGTGAAGGTACTAGCACCCCCACAATGCCCGCCCTAAGGCGGTACCTTTAATTAAACAAATAAAATAAAAGAGTGTGATTTTTAAAAATATTTATTTTTCCCAAAAAACAGAAATAGAATGCAAATAACAACAAACAAAAATATATATTTTTTTAATAGGGGATCCGACAAGGATTTGACCTCGCTCCTACGTATCTCTATACAGGATAGAAAATCAGAGTACACATAGTTCTGTTCTTGGGTATTTGTGAGGGGCGTTTTCGTCGAGATGTAGTGCTTGTAGGGTTCGCTGAAGGGTTTCGAAGCTTGCATTTTTTCCGTGAGTGATATTTGGTTTGTGTATTTAGGAAGTGGGGTTAACATGACATAGAAGGTGGTTTGGTTGATGATTATTGG
>Ga0099825_1002145_pt1 | contig 26088 bp, 10 predicted proteins | sample SiratroredBW_FD_76838 | JGI IMG/M metagenome (GOLD analysis project Ga0099825, IMG submission 76838) | Root nodule microbial communities of legume samples collected from California, USA - Siratro red BW | ecosystem: Host-associated > Plants > Roots > Nodule | place: USA: California | collected... | reverse complement strand
CTTTAGTCCTTTAAAGGGATCAAATACCTGGAAATTTCAAACATGTCATTTCATTTTGGAATTTGGTAGCCTTCTTCTTCACCACACAAAGACTTAAATGAGAAAATTCCGAAAATTTAAGAACATTAAATTCTGTATTCGAAATAGTACACGTACTTTTTTTAAAGAGCTCTTCTATTTTCTGTTTATAGAACATTAAAAAGATAAAAAAGAAAAAGCCATCACATGGAAACCTGTGATAAATATTTTTTATTTGTAAATAACTTTTCATATAATTGGATTTGAGAGAAATTTTTGACATCTCCAATAACTATTTTACCGGACCCTTGCCAGCCTCATACATCCACAACTTTCACGGAATGATGAATGCCAATGACAACCAAACTGGTTTGAAATATTTGGGTAATGATAGTTCTTATACGGATTCAATAGTGATTGTAATGAAAGGGCAGTGCATGGAGCTGGAGAGGATATTGACTGTTTTCACAACCATTGATTTATCAAACAACATGTTTGAAGGAGAAGTTCCGGAAGTCATTGGAGAGTTGCATTCTCTCATAGGGCTTAACCTTTCACACAACAGAATCAGTGGTAGCATCCCACTTACAGTTGGTAATTTAAGGAATTTGGAATGGTTGGACCTCTCATGGAACGAGTTGAAGGGTGAGATTCCGATGGCTTTGACAAAGTTGAATTTTCTGGAGGTCTTGAACCTTTCAGAAAACCAGTTTGAGGGAGTGATACCTAGAGGTGGACAGTTTGACACATTTGAAAATGATTCCTATGCAGGAAATCCAATGTTATGTGGAAAACCTTTGTCAAAAGCCTGCAATGAGGATAAAGAAAGGGAAGCACCTTCAAGAGTTGATGAAGAAGAATCAGGATTTGGGTGGAAAGGCGTTGCAGTGGGGTATGGATTTGGGATGATGTTTGGAATAATATTGGGTTGTAATGTGTTCTTCGCTGGAAAACCCCAATGGCTTGCAAGACTTGTTGAAACTGTGTTAAATGTGAGACTAGTAAGAACAAACAACAGAAACCATGCAAATCGTTGGGGAAGGAATTAGTGCTGTTTTAGTTTACTGTGGTTCTTTTTGTTTGTGCCTTTATGTCTCTTGTAATTTTAACTTCTCTCTACTCTATCTTTAAGTGATCAATTTCATGTTGTTAAATTTGCAAATAATAAAGAATTGTTATGAATGCTTAACATGACGTAAAATGTAAAACCTGCGTAAGCTTCATGATAAAATCTGACATTCGACAAGATTAATGCAGAATTGTCTGAAGCTTGTATTTTGGACTTACTTAGCATGCTTGAATTTTGTTTCTTCTATTTGATAAAAGATGAATAAGTTCACTCGTGATAGACTACTTACTAGTAAATACATTTTTAATTTTTAAGTTTTAAGCTTATAAATTAGTTTATTACTTCAAAAGTGTTTGGTAAATAAATTTGATAGGTTAGTTAATAATGTAAGATGATATAAATAGACATTACCATATAAGTTTTATTATATAAATACAATTTATATATTTTAAATAAAGATACATTGTTATATAATTATGATTTTTAGTTTTCTTAGAAACAATTAAGAAAAAATGTGTGATATACATAGCTCATCTATACAAAGAAATCGATTAATCAAGAATAGATATTTTTGTCACTTTTAAATTGAAAGTAAACAATAATAGATAAAAATATATTATGAAGAAAGAGGAAATAATATGTGTAACACCCCAAAAATAACATGCATAAAGCTAAACGTTCTACTAATCATTATTAAGATTCATCAACATACAGTAATCCTTTAAACTAAAATATTTAAAAATTCTACCTTCAGAATTCTACTAAAAATATAATTATAAAATATCTCCCAATTTTTTTTTTTCAAATTTAGCTTATGCCTAAAAACACCACTCATTCCAAATGATCCTCCACAGACCCATCTGCAACGCCATCCGCTTCCATGTCAAAAACACGATCATTGCAGACATATATCAAAAACACAAGTACAACAAAACAAAGGGTAAGCTAACCAAATTTTTAATAATACTTTGAGTATTTCAATTCAAACACAAATATTAACACCGCTCAAGTCTTTCATTCAGTTACATGCACTAACACAATATAAGACACTGACACACTTCAAACTTAACTCTACTTCCGGAAGACTCGTGCATTGAATAGACCTCGAGATATGAACTTGTCATACATCTCTACACTGTGAACCCACACAACCTCCACACAAATGAATCATCAATCATGTATGACAAGGTTAGTCTCCCTGAGACTTTCCTGACCAGCTATATTTCAAGCTGCAATCACCCAGTTTAGACCTCCTTCGACTTCACCACCTAGTAATAATCGTCTATTTGATTCATACTACTAGTAGAGTCAAGATATCAATCGTTCACCAGATCCTTAGACAATGCACTTCCTTAGAAAACACTATGCCTAGGCCTTGACCAACTTCATCAATACTCTATCAATATCACATCATAACATATATTTATACTAATTCATTCATTAAATTCTCAATCTCAAAAAATGAAAGAAATTCCTAAATTATCAATATAATTAAATTTGAATTACCAATTAATCTATCTTGTTAAATCTATGCATTGCATTACCAAAGAATCAATCAATCAAAACAGAAAGCCTAATTTTTTTTTTTTATTTTGGGATTTAGCTTGAGCGAAAATTTCTAGCTTGAGCGAGAATCCCTCTCGCTTGAGCGAGAATCCTTCTCGCTTGAGCGAAATTGGTCCAGAGAGCAAGGGTCATTTTCGCCTTGGCGACCATACCCTCGCCTGGGCGAAAATACTTTCTCGCCTGGGCAAAATTGGTCCCGAGAGCAGCTCTCAGGTTTCCAAGCGACTTCGCCTAGGCGAGATTGCCTAGCCTGAGCGAAGAATACAGAAAAACCAGCAGTATCCACTACATCAGAGTTATCATGCATGCATGAGATTACTAAATTCGGTGAAAATCAAGCCACATACACGATGAATGATCTACCCTTGCACAAATTATCTATTCAACAGATCAACATACCATCAATTTTCACACATCTATCTCATATACATGCAACATTCAATTCAACATTAATCCAACATTTCAGACCTGCAGAAAACTTTACCAGATACAAATTATACAACTACTAACTTCTCTATTCAAGACTTAAATTTATAAACCAAACAAGCACTAAGGTTAGCTTCCCTTACCTGAATTGCAGTCGAAATTTTCTATAATAATTCCAATAGCCTAAGGTCCTCAAGAACTCGAATCTGCATCAAAGGACCTCTGATCAACGATCAGACTAACAGACTACGAAGCTGAGCTCATAGAGGCACCCTCTGATGGCTCAGAGGCCACATGCAAGCTCAGTAAGTAGAGGAAAGTGAAAAACTAAAACTGACTCTAAGGGAAGGGGCAGAAAACGAACTTACTCTATTGGAGATTCTCATCGGATAGACTTGCTCTGTTCTCCGCCATGAAACTGATGGAAGACAGACGCAAAAGGTCAGAGGTTTTAGAGAGATAGTAGCTCAAGTGGGAATGAGACTTGATTACTAACTTTTCCTATAAATTTCCTATAAATAATCAAATGCTCAATATGATCTTGAGGGATCAATATAATATAATTTATGATGATGAATCATTCATATTCTCATTGGAAAATAATGATACATTCAATGGAAAATAAAGACAAAGATTAATTACTAGTAGGTATTAAAGGATACATAGTCTTGATTAATATAGAATGTAGAAGGTCTTAGGTATTATTTAGGTATTTTTCAGAAATGTAATTGGAGATGCATTTTGACATAAAATTGACTTTTCTCTTTGATAAATTTATGGTATCTTTTCTCATTGATAAATTTATGGTATCAGATGTAATTGGAGATGCATTTTGAAATAAAATTGACTTTTCTCATGGTATTTATGGTATCAGATGTAATTGAAGATGCATTTTGAAATAAAATTGACTTTTCTCTTTGATAAAAGTATGGATGTAATTGGAGATGCATTTTGAAATAAAATTGACTTTTCTCTTTGATAAAAGTATGGTATCAGAGCTTGGTTCTTTAAACCCGTAAAAAATCGAGTAACATTCCTGTAAAAAATCGTAACATTTCTTTCACCCTGTCAAATCTGTAAAATATTGAGTAACATTCAATGTTTTTGTTATCCAAGAAAGAACTATAACATTGCACCTTTCCCATGCTTCAAAAGAAAGATAACATTGCACCTTTCCCATGCTTCAAAAAGAGGACTACCATTTTCTGGTTTTAGGATACTTCCATCAACAAATTTTAGTTTATTCTTTGACAACAATGTATGTATAATATTTATACTCCATGTATGATAATTGTTTTCATTAAGAGGTAGAGAAACTACTGGACTTTCTCCAAGATGGAAATAATATGGGCTGATAGGATTTTAACTCATATCAATACCTGATAGGATTTTAACTCATATCAATCCTTAACTGTGTAGAATCCATATTTTCTTTAAATCAAGAAATTCAAAATTCATAAAAAAGAAAAAACAAGAACAGCAGCAGAAGCAGAGCATGCCTTAGCCTGCTCTCCCTTGAGAAATAAAATAACATGGAAAAGAGAGAAAAAGGGGTTAGGGTTGGGGATTTGTGAATGACATCGACAAAGAAGATCACTCCGATGGTGAGGCGTTCGAAGTGGTCGAAGTGGACGAGATTGTGGCTTTGGAGTCGAAGACGATAAAGCATATGATAGAGGATGATTGCACCGACAACGGGATCCCTCTTCCCAACATCACAAGCATGTTGAGGCCAACAACGCCTATGAAAAGCTTACAGGCTTGGGTTGATCTATTTCTTTTATATCACTTGGGTTGATCTTGGGTTGATCTATTTCTTTTATATCACTTCTATGTATTTTTGTGCATTTCTATTTAGTGTATTTTACAATGGTGATAACCCCTATATATAAGGGTTTTGGGTTTATCTATTTCTTTTATATCACTTCTATGTATTTTTTTGCATTTCTGTTTAGTGTATTTTACAATGGTGATAACCCCTATATATAAGGGTTTTTAGTTTTTTTTTTCTTTGTAACTACTCCAGTAATAATAATTTATTTACAACTTAATACCCTCCCCTCAAGCTGGTTAAGGATTTTGTAAATACATGAAAAGAAAACTACAAGAAGATGAATCATTCATATTCTCATACTAATAAAGACAACACTAATGAAGATTAATTACTAGTGGATATTAAAGGATACATAATCATGATTAATATAGAATGTAGAAGGTCTTAGGTATTTTTCTGAAATGTAATGGGAGATGCATTTTGAAATAAAATTGAGTTTTCTCTTTGATAAATTTATGGTGTTCTGATTTACAAGAACCCAAATATGATCTTATCAGGATATCCTGTGGCATCAACTCCATGACTTATCACTCACCTTCTAATCTTTATTGATCCTTTTCCCAATATCAAGATGGTCCTTTCCCCATATTTTTTTCTCATCAATACATCAACTATTTGATATTCAGATCTTATAGGCAGTAGGTGGAGAAATTCAGTTTGAATCTTCTCCTGTACAACATGACAGTTAATCTCAATGTGCTTTGTGCGCTCATAAAGCTAGGATTATATGCAATATGAAGAGCTAACTGATTGTCACAATATAGAGCAACTGAAGCAATGCTTTGGATGTTTAGGTCATCAAGTATATATTTGATGAACTGGATTCCACATGTAGTAGTTAGTATATATTTGATGAACTGGATTCCACATGTAGTAGTTGCTAGGGATATGTATTCAGCCTCTGATGATGATATAGATAAACACATGAAAATTTTGAGAAGTTCATCCGTGGATTATCTAAACACTTATAACACCTATTTTTTGAATGTATATTGGCAGAAGTGCAATATTTAAGGTTATACATTTTTGGGACAATAATTTCCATATTGTGACACTTAGGATTAGGATATTAAATGTTGTATATCCTATTTCTTGTTTTTTATATTAAAGTCAGAAAGTTTACTGTATTAAGTATGATGTCTTAATAAAATATGATAGGTGGAATCATTGATTTTTTTTTTCTGAAATTACATATTAATTTTAAATTTTGGACTTTTTTTAGGATAAACTTTTGAATGACTTAAATGAATTTTTTTTGTGATGTTCTGTGTGATTATTGAAAGAGACTGAGTAAGAGCGATATACCTATTAGAAATGAATTTTTCTTAAGTCTTTTCATCCAATTCACTTGGTCCGTAGTTTCATATTTATGACACTATATTACATGTTCCTTTTTTTAGAGAAGCATTAGGAATTGGAACCATGTAAAAGTAATATTTATGAAATTAATCAATATATTTCATAACTACGAATTTATTAATTAAAAGGAACATCAAATGTCTTACGTTTATATATGATTTTTTTTTTTAATCTTTCATCAGACTCAATCTTAGTGTAGTATGATAGTGTAGTAGTCATCTGTTCAATCTCAATTATGATATTCTTGATTCAATCTTGACTAAAATGTTGTCAATAGTTGACAATACTCATTTTTCGTTAAAGTGAATAAGAATCTCTTAAACAAAGTTATTAAAATAATTTGTTAGTTAATGTAAGTTAGAGTTTACTTAATGTTGATAAGGATATTTTTGGATTGACACTGTCGAAAATCAAATTTAATATATTTAAATTTCTTTGAAATTGTAAGATTCTCAACGCCCTTTTCTTTTTCACTTTTTTATGATGCTTACTCAATGGCAAAAGCACTTATCTATCAGTTTTAACACTGACCTAGCTTCTCATTTCAGTGACAATATGGGAAGCAAAACAGCATACATAACACGAGATGCAAACGCCAACAACACCAGCATTTGATCAGAGGCTACCATTATTCAACTAGTTAATCACCAATGGTCCAAGTCATGTCATTCTCAAAGATCCAATGGCACACCTCAATTAGCCCCGGACCCGACCCGAGGGCCAAGAAAGCCCCATGAGAGGGGCTCCAAGCTGACGTGTCCAAGTGACAGATGGCAACACCACGGTTGATCTTGCTCTTGCTTTTCGGGTCCAACAAATCCGCTTCGTAGACCCGAACCTTTGGAACCGAATGGCAGTAATAAAGCAAATAAGGAAACAGACTCTGGTGACAAGAAACTGATTCAGTAACTCTCCCACCGTTCATCCCATTCACCCTACCCACCATCACATTCCCCTTCGAACCCTTCACGTTCTCTGTGGTTCGAACCACCACGTTGGAACCCAACACCTCTGTGGCGAAGTCCACCATGTCCTCGATGGACCCCACGCACCTCTTCCTCTCACCTGGGCTCGGTGCTCTCTCGCACTCCCTCACTGAATCCATCACAATCTTCTCCAAACTCCAACCGACACCAAAAACCCGGTTCAACCCACTAACGGTAAACGGTAACTTAGACAAAATCACCCGGGGCAAAAACGACCTTTCAGGCATTTTATCTCTAATATCCGGCATAGCCATCACCGTTCCTTCTTTGAGCATAAACTCCCGAAAAAACTTACCCTCCTCAACCCAATTATTTACCATTATGCCACTTAAACTCTCGTTTTTGTAACTCGCAAATGTTCTAACGCCCTGTTTGGCATACTCAGCGAAAGAGGAGTTGATGCGGTAGCCAGAGAACCCAAACCTCTGTTTCTCACCACCCTTTCCATACCCAATGAACTTATCCGAGTTGCTATTATCTGATTTATCATACCCCGTGAAATCCACGTCAGCACCGTTAGATTCTTTTCCGTAATTCTGAAACGAGTCACTCCCGCCGTTGGATTCAACCCTGTAAGTAACGAACCTATCAACGGCGCCGTCACCACCGTCACCGTAGCTCTCGAACGTGTTCGTTGGATTGTTACCGTGGTTAGCGTAGTTCTTAAATGTGTCGTTCACTCTAACGCCGTCTTTGCCGTAGCTCGAGAATCCGGTTAGGGTGGGGTTGGAGCTCGTGCCGTAGTTTTGGAACGAGTTTTCCGTCTCGTTGCCGCGTTTTCCGTAACCGGCGAACGATTGTTCGCCGCCGTTACCGTTCTCGGTGTATGCGGCGAAGGATTGGGTTCTTTTTATGGCATCGTCGGAGTAGGAGGCGAATTCGAGGTCGTCAAAGCCGTTGACCGGTTCGGCGTAGTTTTTGTAAGTGGAGGTGCCGGCGGTGGCACCGCCGCCGTAGCTTCGGAATGTGTCGTTGATGATGTTCCCGAAGGAGCCGTAGGTTATGAAATCGTCGCTGTGGTTTGCGGAGGATTTGCTGTATTGGCGGAAGTCGTTTTGGGGGCCGTTTTCGCGCTGGTTGTCGGAGTAGTTCTTGAACGAGTTGAGTCCGCCGACTCGACTCGTTCCGTAGTTGGAGAAGTTTCTGTTGTTGTAGACAGCAAATTTGGCGTCTCTGCTGGTGCGTTCGGGGGAGAGAGAGAGGGGTTTGGAATAACAGAGTAAGCGTGCGGCGGAGCAGAAGCGTGGGAGATGGGCGGAGAGGGTGTTGTTGGCGGCAAGTTTGGCGAAGGTGGCGGTTTCCGGTGCGGTGAGTGGAGAGGCCTTGGAGAGAAGAAAGTGTGGCTTTGGTGATTTGTTGGTGATTTTGTTGTCCCAGTAACGAGTTAAGAAAGCCTTTGGGGAGAAAGGATTTTCGTTTTTGTCTCCGGCATTGCCAACCTGCAATATTGATATTAGTGTTGGATAATGAGTATGAATGATAGAAATATATAAATAGAATTTGGCATTTTGTTAATAGAGATTTAAAAGAGCTGAGTAAGTAGCGTTGGAAGAAAATGGAGGAAAAGAAAGGTGATTACAGTGAGAGATGAAAGGAGGAGAAGGAGAAAGATGCGGGTGATCATGTCTATGGACAGTGACAGAGAATTGTGAGTGACAGTGGTGATAGAGGATTTTGTGTTGTTGACTTATACTACTTAGCGGCGGCTAAACAGTGTCTCTGACACACACGTTCTCATGGCGGCTGAAAACAAGAACCAGCGCTCCATACCCATGGGACCTTGCATTTTACACTTCTTTTACTGGTACTTTTTTTCGCTATTTTTTCTAAAGGAATTTTTTTTGAAATAAATGATTTAGAAATTATTTTTTAAAATTTATTTAATAAATTTTAAATTTTAGAAAAACCACTATCTTAACACGTTCTAAAAACTAAATTTTAAAATGTTAAGCATTTTAATACTTCTCGAAATTTAATTTGAAATTTGTTAAAATTTAACACTCGCATGAAATTTGTTATAATTTGAAGCTTTATTATGAGTTGATAATGGCGGCTAGTGACACTGCTACGTGGTACATGAACTTTAATATAAAAGCATAATAAATCTGACTCGACTACCAATAACTTTTTCTAAATTGTTATTCTGAAAATATTTTTTGTTAGTAAATGAAAAATTTATTAATATTGGGCTAAATATATTTAAATTTGGAAAATTGGTGAACCAATGTTATTAAAGTTTTACAATCACTTTATCTACAAAATAAATCATATTAGAAAAGAAATAAAATGTGTTAAAGGTCCCATAATGTTAGTTTCAGCAGTAAATAATAATTAGTAACAATAAAAAAAGCTCTATAAGAATGAAAAGTGGATTTAAGCTTATCTTGTTAACCTTAATAGTGAAATGAAACAATTGTATAATTGTATTGTTAATCCACGAAGGAGGAGGCAGGGTATTCCCGCTTTGGACAATTGCTTTCTGCACCCTTTAATTTGAACCTGCAGGTCCATATTATTTAACTTTTTTTTAAAATTAATTTTTGGACTATTTATTCTGGAATTTTTTTTGAAATACACTTTCCATATTTATGAAATATATTTTGGAACATTTTGATAAAATTTTTGAAATAAAATTTTCAAAAACACGTAAAATACATTGTGGAACAAGTTTTCTATAATATGTATCATCTTTCGGAAAGCATTTTTTTCATATATGAGTTCTAAAACAAACTTTTCTGAACACATGAAATGTGTTTGTGAAAAAGCTTTCCAAAACAAATGAGTTTTCTGAAACGAGATCTCTTTAGTGTTCTCTTTCTTTTCTTTATTTTTTTATTTTCTTCTTCTTTTGTGACAGTAATTGTACACAGCGACAGTAGTGGTGATGAGCCGTAATGAGGTGCAACGAAGAAGATGAGATGAGTTAATTCGGTCATTTCGTCCAATATAGGGGTGCAGGTTAAAAAAATGGGGGCGAAAGAAGTAATTTCAACCGCTTTGTTGTGTTTGGGTCATCAATTATGGCTCAAGCCCATGATTTGCTTTTGCTAAATAAATTAAAGAATACCAAAATTAAGCAAAACAAAAGGAAAAAGAAAAACGCGCGATGTGACATGTTTGAAGAGCTTAGCTCCACATACTGATAATAATAATAATATTATTATTATTATTTGATTTTATTTTATCAATGGCCACTCTTCCTTACTACACTCTTCATCCTCTATCTTCTTCTTCTCCAATTCCTTCTTCCACATTGCTTCACCTCTGTTCATGCTCTTCCGCACGTTCTCCTTCTCTTCTCCAATTCCCCTCCAATCTCAGACGCAAACCCACCAAGAAGCCCAGGCTGTTGATGATCGTCCACCCCATTTTGCTCTTTAACGGCGTCGCCACCACTTTCTATTTCGACACCCAAACAGTCATCGTTACTGTCAGTGTTTTGGCCGCCATTGCTCTTTCTCTCTTCCTTGGCCTCAAGGTTCTTCATTTTCATTCTTTTAATTATGGTCTTCTCTCACTTTACATAAAAATTATAACTTTTTTATTTTCCTTTTTAGATGTAATCTTAGACTTACCATAAGACCCACGTGCATTTATAGTTTATGTATTCAGTTATCTATTATTTCAGAAATGTGTTCAATTTTGCATAGCATGGCTCCAGTTTTGCTAATTATTTCCTTTTGTTGAATGATGTTTCTTGGCTTTAATTAAGATAGTTACTTCTGCTGCTTCAATTTGGTTTTGGAAAATTGTGGATTGGGAATAATAAATGTGATAGAGAAGGTTGAAAGAAAAACAATGTACACTTGTAATTATCTTTTGAAAGTTTTGGGTTTTGATTTTGATAAAGTGATGTTTGGTAACGTTTTGCAGGGTGATCCGGTGCCTTGTGAGCGATGTGGTGGCAACGGTAATTATCTTTCTGCATTTGAACTTAAACATTGTTGTGCTTTAGTGTTGAATTTTAGGGAAATTATTGAGACATGAATCATGATGGTAACAATACAAGGAATATTTTAGATATTGGTAACGAGGATATCATTATTCATGTGTTCAGAACATTGACTTGAATCATTGTAGTTGGTGGGGTAAGGATTGTTTTGACTGAGGATACTTGGGGTCTGCTTGATTGAGCAAGTGAGAAGGTAAAATGAAAACAGTTTTGGACTAAAGTTACTGGTGAGAGTTGAAAGGAGATTGTGTTATTTCCCACTCTTTGTGTTTTTATCATACCAATCCAATGTATAGTGCTTTTCATGTGAAAATCTTCACCTCTTATTTTCCACCTATTCAAACAAACAGACATTTAGGGGCAATTGGTTCAAGTTTCAAAAACTATTCCCATCAACTACATGCCTGAGTATTTTCACAAGGGGAGTGGCTGAAAACTACTTTGAGAAAGTTTTTCAATCAGAATATTAAAAATCATACATAGACTAGAGATACATGAATTCATAGTATATAAGTACATGTAAATCTTATATATAAAGATGTAAAATTGAGTTAAACTTAAAGTCTAATTCAAAATTTTATCTCGTTATTATTGAGATTCCTCGATTTGGTATTGTTTTAGTATTGTTGAGAGAAGATACTATATTTTGAATAATATTGCTGACAAACAGGTGGGACAAAATGCGTGTTTTGTGACAATGGCAAGATGAAGCAAGATACGGGGTTAATTAACTGTAAAGTATGCAAGGGTTCAGGTATATCTTTCTGTTCTCATATGCCTAAAACAAATTATTATGATTGCATTTTCTTACATGAATATTTTGGATGCTCTTCCTTTCATTTACCACCTCTAAGAAATTGTCTGATGTTGGTATGAGAAAATCAAGATATTGTATCCCCTCAAGGGGAAAAAAGAGTTTATACTCTTCTCCCCCACGTTCAACGTTGGCTTACTTAAGGTCTTCACTGTTGTTTCTGTTTATGCATGTGTTTCCACTTTATAGGATTGATATTCTGCAAGAAATGTGGAGGTTCTGGCTATTCCCGTCGGCTATGAGCTGGGAAATTCCTGTTATATATAAAAACCATCTGTTCTGAAATATGTAAGAACTTGTAACAATTTTATTGTTCATAGTGTCTTTTTCTGTGAATCATTTTAATCAAGTTATTCTGAATCCCTTTGAGGTCTTGCTAATTGAATCAGTCAAATTTTGATATAACAGGTAAAAGATGGTTTTAGTCTTGTAAATTTGAAGAAGGGAGTGTTTAATCTGGTTTTTGGGTCATTACTTAATTCTTAAACATATTCTCACCACAACTTAAAGATGTTGGTAGGATTTTATTTACTCATTTTGTTGAGAGCCATTTTAAATTAACATGTATTAGCTGAGATAATATGTTTTTCTTGCAAAATATTTTGATAATTTTTATTTTTAGTACGATAAAATAAATTTACTGGTCTTCATTCAATAAAATTATTTTGTTTTGGACATTAATCAGATTGTTAAGTGTTTACAAAGATTTTAACGTGAAAAAATAAACTAATGGAACGACTATTTATTTGATATGTTTTGGTTTTTATAAAAGAAATTATGCAGTGATTTTTATCATTAACCAATTAGTTAAAATTGGACTAGTCTTCGTATCATATTTTGATCTCGTCTATAATTTTAAATATTTTTTTTTAATTATTATCATCAAGTGAATATGTAAAGTTAAGCTTAATAATACTTTATTACTTTTAGTTATAACTATCTTTTATTATGATTTTTATCTATTAAACATTAGTCGATGAAAATATTTACTAAAATTAAAAGAGTTGCCGATGATTAAAAATCACGAAAAATATTGATTATAAAGAAAATACTTATTTAATCATTTTATTTGTATTAGTCTTTTTTTTATTTAAGTTCTAAAATTAATATATCTAATACGAAGGCTAGAATTCTATGGGTTAGATTCAATTTTTTTTTTCTTAATAGAAGAAATTATCGACAAAAAATAACATTCAATCCTTAAGGGAACTATCTAAAGTTTATCTCATAAATTAATATATTATAATAAAAACTGTGAGAATATTAAAGCCTTCTGTTTTAATTTTAATAAAAATTTTTATCAAACATTATTTGGAAGAAAAAAAATCATCAAAACAATTAGTTATCATTACACTTAAATGTTATTAAATTTAACACGAGATTAAAATCATAGAATGTATTAAAATCATAGACAAACCAAAACATAATGTAACTAGGTTAGTCAAAATTTAGTTAATGTAATAAAAGAATTAAAAAACTTTTGTATTGGAAACAAAAATCGTTAAAACTTGAAGGGAAAATGACAATATGTTAAATAAATAGTTGTCACAATTTACTAGATGAAAATCAGTTAATTTTTTATTATTATATTAAAAATGATTTTTTCAAAAATATGAAAAACCATATTAGAGTTTGCGTTTAAAGTCAACTTCAAGAATTAACTAAGTTTTTAGGTTTTTGCTAGTCTTGCTGTTTGGATAATATCATGAACTATCTGTATGATAATGTCATCTTAATTTTGGGTTTGGACTTAAATTGATGACTAAACGTTGAAATTTTTTTGATAATGATCTAACAATAAATAATGACTTGATAGGTCAACAGAAACTATCATTAAACAAATTACAACTTATAATTAATTATATATCATACTTTCATTGTTATTATATTCGGAATTGCTCTGAAGAGTCCACATTTTTTTGTCCAATTCATTTCTCCCGTGTATACTGAATTAAGTATGGCAATAATATATCATTGGGCAACACAACATCAAGCATTTAATAATAAATGTAAGAAAGAAATAATTCAAAATTCTTCTACAACATTGTCCTACTAATTCACTTCTTTATATGATAAGTATGAATCTGTTTTATATTTTTGAGAACTTTAATTAACATTTTAATGACCAGGGCTGATTCTAGTATTTTATGGCAAGAGAAAACAATAAAGATATTTTACATATAAGTATTTTAAAATATATAAATGGAAAACACACAATTTAATTAAAAAATACATTTAACAAATAAAGGGAATACCTTATTTTAATAAAAAGACGAATCATATTTTTATTTAATTTACTCCTATGGCATAAAATTTTGTTATCATAGAACTTAGATTAAATCTTACATATATTTTTTTATTTCATTTTATTAATATGCAATCTTTTAGTTTTAACTAGTGTTTTATATTGTGTAATGTATAAGATAAATATTTATTTTTATGAATTTCTTATTATAATTCATAATAGATGTATAAACTAAATCTTTAATTTATAATAAAAAATTTAAATCGTGAAATAATATATTTCTAAATTAAAATGGATACCCATTTTTTAAAAAAATAAGTGTATATATAAAGAGATGATAGTTTGACATGATTGATAAGGAAAATTTTTGCCAAGTCAAAAAATATGCATGAAATGCACTTTCCCAGAAAAACGAGAAAGAATTGTAAAAATCCATTTTCTATTTATTGATAAGTTTTTTATAAGTTTGAATTTTAGTTCTTTCTTTATTTAAATAGTTGCAGAAAAATACATTAAATTTATTGGATAGAACACACCACCTGAATCGTAGTCTTATATCAGCTAACCCTCTCAAATCAATACCACGGATGGCTTAATGGAATTCAGGTTCAATTAACTAAATTTAATCTTCAATTAACTTTTTAAAAATAAATAATTAATGAATCCGACAAATAAGTCCTATTTTAATTATTTGACAATGACGTGCACTAAAATCATTTATTGAGTTTGCTTATTTTCGTGTCTAAATAGGGATATAAATCTGACAAACAGGTTTATTTTAATTATTTGACAATGACATGCACTGAATAAGTCGACAGAAAAAGATGATACTAAATTTTCAAACTACTTAGTACTAACTTTCCATCATTGCAAATAATGGAAAGTGGACACAAAGAGCAACTGATAACACAACTACATGTTTTCATACAAAAAGTATGTGTGGCCTAAAGGTTTTTTAATCCATTATATTTTGGACAGAGGAATGGTGTTAAATAAGAATTATAAATTTTTTCATATATCATCTACATGACAAAAAAAAAGTACTAGTAAATTTGTCACAGCAGATCAGACTGTCAAAATTTGACCTGAATATTTCTGTTATATACTTGATTGAAAATTCACCTGCCTTTGATTTATATACAGCAAAAGGTAGCAGAGTTATGATATTATATAGCAATGCTACCAATAGTGGACTTCAAACTTTCTAATGCTAGTTTTATTCTGTGCATTAAACGTGATTTTCATCACATTCAAACTCTCACTCAAGATGACATTGAGCCGCTATGTTTGCTTGGCAATGGTGTGTTCCTCCGGGACTGGCGTTTTGTTTGTACAACTACTGGCTCTTGCTCTTCCCACTTTTCACTCATTACATCACTATCACTATCATCATCACCTTTAAATACAGGATGGATATATGCATTCTGAAGGAACTCCTTCAAATTGAAGTTTGGCTCTCTTGCACGCTCCAATGTGTCCTTCATCATTGCTTCCTGAAGTTTCACCAAAAGAGAGGAAAATTAACACGAATTTGGTGAAGAAATGGGTGAGCTAAGATGCCATGATCAAGAAAAGGATAAAAAAAGAAATTTCAAAACAAATGGTTTCCAAAAAACATTTTTTTTTTGTTTCTTGCAAAGTTAAAAGCTAGTGTTGCAATATCAAGAGTAGAACCTGTAATGGATGCTTAATGAAAGCAGGTTCATATCGTCCCTTGCAATACAAATGGAAGGATATTGTCAAAACTGGGAGAGTGATTAGTAATGGAGTTGAGTTAGCAGCTTCTTTTGTACTCAGTAATCCCATTAACAGAAGCTGTGAGATCACTAATGCAAATATGATACGTCCATGGACATCAGGCCAAAATGCTGCAGCACTTTCATACTCTTGGTTGTAGACATTTATTATCTGCCAGCAAACAGGAACATACTTTTTGAAGTTCTACGTAGCAGTTGAAATTTTAATACACACTCGCTAAAAAATTTCAGACACAAACTATGATAAGCTTGCATTTGTAGGTAACATAATTTGTCGTTCAAAAGCTATGGTGTAAGTAAGCCATAATATAGTAAATAGTCATGCTTAAAAAATTTTTGTGTCTGTGGCCAGTTTATGGAAACAGGAACTAAATGAATAGAAACAGAAAAAAGTCATGAGCCAGCTTTTACCTGATGACGGTAGACGACATATGCCAAGCCAAAGAACACTATGATGTATGGAAGAAGAAAAGGTGTGACCACAGCATACACAAGGCCAAGTAAAAAATAAAGTTGTATTTGAGGTTCTCCTGTATTGAAACCAATGGTCCCGGGATCCATTGCTTCTTCACGATCCTTTTCAGTCTTCACTAAGAAGAAATTTTTCAAGTGATAAAATATCAATGGCTTCAACCTTAAAATCTCACCAGCACATCCAGCCCACCCATCCACCATTATGTAAGTTATGAAGAATGTTGCCTTCATTGGAATTGAGACACCAATTGTTATTGGAATTCTGCATACACAGCATATCTTTACGTTATTGAAAGCTATTTGTGACGGCTTATAACCTCAGACCTTTTTACTTCAGGTTATTAAAACTCTAGGATTAGAAGAGTTTGCCACAAAATAGCACTACTTACAAATGAAGAGACAAACCAAACACTTTTGAGTTAATGTTGTTCAATCCTCAGATATTTTACACAAGCATAACCTTGCATGTGTCATTCGCTTAATCTTTTTTTTAACTCAATTTTCATAGGAAAGAAAATGGAAAATCTGAGGAATGCCAAACAAGTTTATACAATGTGGTTGTGTTTATAATTCAGCTCAATCTTAACGTTAATCCATTGTGAGAGGTGGATTGAGTTGAACGTTTGAAAAGTGAGATGGGAATTGAATGGAAAACAAATAAGCACATGATCATTGCCAAATGATAATGTATACAACCTAATTAAAATATAATGTGCTAGTTACATTAATGATTCAAATGAAAGGATATTTTGTATGATTGCTTTACGATTATCTAAATGACTGTGTTGACCAGAATGAGCGAAAATAATTAGTTTTCGAACTTAATTGCTAACATAAATGAAAGCTAAATGTAAAATGCATTTGGTAAAATCTGTAGTGCTTCTACAGCTGAAGATGCTTAATAATTGTAATAGTAGTACTAGGAGGGCTTACTCATTTGCTGACTGGTGGAGAAATTCATCTAGCTGTTGGAATGCGGTCCCAGTAATTATGCTCCCAAGAAATACATTAATGAACTGGAAGATGTAATATCTTGTGGCTGCTCTCCTTTCCAGAGAAGAAGTGCTAATATACCCTTCGAACTTGGACATCATCATCAATATTGATGGCAGAAATATGAGAAATATCTTCAAAGCAATACCGGGAAGGAAACCTTGTATGAACGCTTTTATGACTTTCCTGGATAAAAGAGAAGCGTAACATTAGTTTCCACCACAGACACCATTAGGGTATCAAAGAGCAACACATGGTTATGTAACATTTTGTTTTTTCATCTTACTCGGTCAGACATAGAACCTCCAACATATTCTGGGTTGCAATCATAAAAGTAGGAAAAGGTTTCCATATTTATTCAATAAATTTTGTTCAGACGGAAATATGTATCATGCAAAAAGGACAAGAAGATGATATTAAAAATAAATAACACTTACATTTCAATAAAAGGTTTAAGGAAAGGTGCTGCTTTTTCAATGCCTTCAATGTTAGCTAATGACTGAACAAAAGCAATGGGGATCATGAAAAAGAATGTCAGAAAGAAGAAAGCTACAGCAATTACGAGCCTCCTTATTGTGAGTGAAACATATGGTATTGCCATGTTGTCCCAATACACATCACGAGGTTCTGGAGCCCACTCAGTCAACCACACGGTTGGATTTCTAGACTGTTGAGTTTGTGCACAAACAGCTGCACCCCAACGTGTTCTGAAGGAAACAAAAGCCGCTGGCATTATATATTTAGGATTCTTCATCACCTTATCTTTCTCCAACTCTATCTGAAAGTGCATAGGAACATCAAACTCAATCATTTTCTTAAAAGAAAATGAAGAACTCAATAATCTATGATGCAAGAAACATATATAACAGAAAATGGATTTGTTGACGTATAATGATGATCATAAGCGAATATTTGAATTTCAAAGACGAAGACAAATTCTGTTACTGATGGAAAACACATCTTATAGAAGGATCTCTTATTCTGTTTTAGTTGAACGAAAATCATTTTAGATAAGCATGCCTGCCGTCAGTGTTACAGCACGATAATTAGCTCAGATCTCTTTCATTTTTCTTTTTTTCACAATTGAGAATGGAATAAAATTTCTTTTTAGTTATCAGCATTGTAAAATAAACATAGAAAGCACTGCTTACTTCTTCTGATAATTTGTTAACTACTGCAGTATAAAAATCAATTGCATCCACTCGATCACCCCAAAGACCTAGAAAACCAGTCTGCAAGCAAGTACAAGATAATGGAATTATAGTGCAGGAGAAAAAGAAATGGAATGCCTTTAGAAAAATAGATAGAGTTTATGCTGAAAATTTAAAAAATGGAAGATAATTCAGAACTCATAGGAACCAGATTACTGAAAATAGCATACCTTTTTAGATGGCCTTGTGGATTGATTTCTAGAATATTTAAGTTCATAGTAGTCAAGCCAATTCTGCATTTTCTTCTTCTTAGAAACTAGACTAGAAAGTTTCTTTGCATTGTGAACAACCTGCAGGAATATCTTAAAAAGTAAGGGGAAAAAAAAACAAAAGTAACGAGAGATTGTCTCGTAGTTCAAGGTCTGTCCTAGCAAAATCCATTTCAACAGTGCATTTAACATAATAAATCTTGGTCATTGACTTGATCATGCTACAAAGAGTTGTCATAGGTTTCACCTGAAAGTTTCTAGTACAATATGTAATCTTTAGCTAACAGAAACAAACTGAAGAGGAAGTTTGTCCAAATATACTATGAAAAGCTATAGTACACTAAAATTTACCCCAACTAAGAAATATGTATCTCTTTGGTCCTAAGATTATAACTAATCCTACGAAAAAGATTAGGAAATAATGGATACAACAAAATTGATATGAGGATATAAGTTATAAATGGTAAATATTGTTAATATGATACACTCAAATTACAAAAACCATATTACAAGATTTGAAACAAAAAAATAATTAGGCAAGTGTGATTGTAATAGAAAAGGATCAGACCTGATGAGTGAGATAGTGATCAGGATGGTTGACCAAAAAGAAATGTTCCACTAGCTCACTAACTGATTCATCAGGATCAGGTGGTACATTTCTAACAAGTACCTGCACAGATGTAAATAATATTTAGGAAGGTAATGAAGGTACAATTCAATCACTACTTGAAAGAAGGACAGTCCTTTTGATGTAAGAAGGTAGGAGAGATGTGGACTTTACGCATCTTAGGATATAAATTATTATTACAGAAAGAGTGGTACTAAGAGTATGAACATATCGTCTTGTTCAGATATAAAACTTATTCTTACTGTAAATTGGTCTGGACGGCGTCTTTCTGATGCTAGAAAATGCAATCTCATTGTTGCAACTGTTTGATACTCCCTTTTCAAGATATAGCATGTCCAGAAGGTAAAAGCATAAGCCATTACCAAATGAGTCCAGAATCTGCAATCCATGTAAAAAGCATTGGAAGATAATCATGCTTGTTCGGAAAAATAGGTAGTTACTTCAGGAAGAGAGTAAGCTTCTGCAAGTAGTTATTATTTTGTTTTAACTTGACTTAGAAGATTTGCATGCAATACCTCAGAGATGTATATACCAATTCACCCCCTCTACAACAGGGACAAAAATGAAAGTACGCAACATACTAATACTAATGTGCAATTCTTTAAAAAACAAACATGCATCATTAGAAAGTTCATTTCAGGTGAGAGAATATGTAAAAGGCCAAAGAAAGGTAGAAAATAAAGCAAACAATCCTACAGGTTGAAAAGTTTGCATACCTATTTGATCCAGTTGGAATATTTGAAATAGAAAGCTTATCTATCTCACTATAAGTCAAATTGGAACGCTCCAAGGTGCTATTTGTCCAATTGACAGGAACCATAACAGAAAATGCTAGGAATGCAATCGGGACAAATATTTTCAGCCTGCATTTTAAAAGACCCAGTTGGTAAAAAATCAAAAGACATAAGCAATGAGCAAAAAACTGGGAAAATTCTGAAAACAAACTACCATTGGAAGTGAAGGAAAAACCAGATAAGAAAGCAAGAAAGTAATGAATGGTTGACATCCACAAATGCCACAAAGAGTGATTGATCAGAGCATACCCAAGTAAGTAGATCCTCAAGTAAACAGCAGAGTCCAAGCCTGCATGGTCAATTAGTTCAGGTTCTGGCATTTGCAATGCTGCAGGCATCCAGCTCAGGAACCTTATATATGACTTGAAGTCCAAATTCACAAACTTGCTGACAAATAACCCTGCTTGCAATGGACTGCTCCTTAAACCCTTCAAATACCATTTTGGAAAATACACCCTATCGTTTATAGGTTGAATTCGAAGTATGGCAAAAGCCAACAAGAAAGCAAATGCACTCAGGATGTTAATTGCTGCTGCCAGTCCTATATCACTCAAAGAAGCCATAAGCATATGCCAACTCAGAAAAACGAAGCTACTCCCTGTCAAATATACAAATAAGCATGATATCAAAATCAATACCATTTCTTTATAAGCTTCGAACTTAAAAGTACAACCTTATTTTGCAGCAGTGATAGGTGGAAGACAAAGCAGACAATGACAAGAAGATTTGACATCCTACTTGAAATAAGAACTGATGTAAAAAACTGATTTTCCTGAGATGATATAGACAAAAACAGAATCATAATATTAAAAAGAAAAATTGTGAAGTGGGAGAGGCTGAAAAGTCGCAGTCAAATTGAGTTTTCTCTTCCCCCAAAATTTCACCCCAAGTCATAATCAAGTGAGGAGGTAAGTACCAATCAACCCTTCTACCCCAGTATCTCTCGGTGGTCAAACTATAATCCACTTCTAAACAAAAGAATGTTTTTCCGTTAGGCATAACCGATCATGATTCTGAATTCCCATTTTCCATGCAAAACCAAAAATTAAAGCAAAACTTCATGACATATTTCGTTCTTCTAGCCATCTTAGCCACCAATCAACAGAAAACACAGAATTCAACACCCAGAAAAATTCAGCATTGGAAACCATAGGAACTAAAAAAAATGAAAAAAAAATATGTCCTTGAATATTGTTATACAGTAGATCCACTCCGTTGGGGTACATTACCTTGTCTGCAGCAACAAATTCTCCGAATAGAAAAGGCAAGAAAGCAGAAAACGAGCTGAAACAAAATGGAAAAAACGCAAAGAGTAGATTTTCAACGCAATTGAGATGATCACACTGCAACTGTTACTTCAACCGACCACAGGGAGAAAACCCAAAAAGGCAGAAAGTAAGCAATAAGCAAAAGTTACAAACTTTATGGCATTTCTTTTCAAAGGGGTCCGTTAAGGATTTATAATTTGTAGCGGCACGTCTTAGTCAGGTGAGGTAAGATTTGTGCCTACTCATATCCACCATGTCGACAATTCACTGTATCTAATAAATCCTGCGTGTAAAATAATGAAAAACATTGAAAACAAAAGCTTTTAACTAAAAGAAAATTAAATTGATAAGACAGCAAATCAAATTTGAATGGTTTCATGAAAATATGGTGAAAAATTAATCTTTTGGAATTAGTTTTGTTATTTTACCTTTTATAATATGATCTTATGATGGTAAAAAATATGAAAAATAAAATAAAATAAAACAATTAGGATTTTGAATTAATAAAATTCTGACATTGAATTGTGTTTGGTTGGCTGCACATGGCACGAGGAGGTCGGGTCGGAGAGAGAGTATTATAGAAAGAAACAAGATACTATCTTTGGACGTTGCCTTTCTTTTCCTAACGGCTACTATTTTGTTTTTATTTTATTTTATTTTCTATTGTTAATTCATTGTAACAGTTTAAAAAGCCATGACCACCCAATTTTTTTTTTCTTAAAAAAAAAATGATTTTGACACTCCATGTTTAGATAATTAAAAGAAAGCTTGTTTCATCTTAAATAGTGGGCTTGATTCCAAATCTTCTTAGTAATTGTTTTAAATATTTATAAAGAAAGTTTTGTGATTCATATCAACTTTATTTAACTCAATGACGATTGCCTTCCATAAAATATACATATAGTTTATGTTAAAAAATTATCTTTTAAGAAAAAACAATAAACACGTAAAGTTGCATGTTAAAAGTTATACCGAACATTATTTTTTATTTAGTTTAGTTGAAGATGTTTACAGTTAAACTCGTACAATAATAGGCATCAAATTTTATATTAATGCAAGTTACCTAAGTAACTTCAAATCTATTATTTTACTTCTAAGTTGTGATTGTGAACTCTATTATATAATTTTTTTTTTAATTTTTGAAAATATTTGTATTATTGGGACTTAACTCCATGAAGAATTATGATTTTACAGTGACACATCCCTTGATCGTTGGTATAAGCTCTAACGTTTCCAATAAACAGGGGCCCACATGATAAGTGTTGAAAGCAGTTATTGAGATAAGTTTAAGTTTTCAATTAATGAATATGTTTATTGTTTCCATTGTCAAGTGCCTATTAAACAGTGTAGGTTACGTGAACATAAAGATTTCATTTTAATTGAACAATCTAATTTCACATACAGCACTATGATGTTAAACTTATTTAATTGTAGTTACTATTTTAAATCTTATCTTTTTAATAATTTACGGACACATAATTCAACAATTGATCATGTATCCATCAAATTATTTAGATAATAAATGGTAGATAGAAATTTATAAAGTATGTAACTTCTATTGATATAATTTTACTATAGTAAGTCGAGATCCTAAATAGGATGATTAACTGTAAAAAAGTAATAATTAAAGATTAATATAACCGCAACATGAAAAAAAAAATGGACTTGTAAGTAAAAATTTGTCTAATCTAAAATATATACTTATTTTTTACGTAATATTTAAATAAAAAAATTCAATTACTTCTAAATATAAAACAATTGAATAGTAATATTTTCATATATAACAAGTTTTAACACTAGCATATTTCCTTATCGATTTTAGGGTTATTAGGAATAAATAAGCTCATGTTCAAAATATAAATACACGATCGATACGTTATAACCTAATTGTGTTGTTTTCCTTTAGTTTTCTATTTCTTTTAATTCTTCTCATTTTACGTTTGCATGTTTTTCTTATTTTTCTTCTTTTTAATTCTTTTCATTTTACTTCTAATTTCACGTTGAATTATAAGGTTTTGTATGATTTAGTTTTTTTTTTCAATTTTTATAACAGATTGTGCTAAATCGATTTTTTTTGAATTTTAATTTTTATTATTGAAATCATTTTTTCAATATTTATTGATAATTCAATTTTATTTTTTAATTTTAATTTTTGTTTACTTTATCTTATTCTAAATAATAGTCTAATGTATGTTTGTTTAATTCAAGATATAAAAGACTAAAAATCTCATAAACAGAAGCTTATAAGTGAGTGAAATATTAAATAATTTTACAAAAGAGTAAAAATCTCAAGAGATAATGCTTTTGTTTTCACTATTACTGTTTCCATAAAAACCATCAAGACACTAAACATATAAGATAGGACACCAATCAATATTTTTTTTATTAAAGATTATGGTAAGAAAACGACATCTAAATTTGTTTTTAGGATAGTTCTTTAGCTTTTGGTGTGTCCATTATGTGTGGTATTTGATATAGAGAAATGTTAGTTTTTATAGAAATTATTGGTTTGTATGTGATCTGTTTCATATAGTTAGGAGACAGTGTTTTACGTAGTTGGGACTTGGGAGGCCCAATTCAGTGACAGAAACTAGGGGTATACCTTGGGAAGTTGGGGACCACCATGGCCCAAATGGTTGAAGAAATGATTGTATGAAGAAAGGGAAATGAGAAAAGAGACCTAACACAGAGACAAGAAAACTGAATGGATGGCTTGTAACCTTTTAGGAGGGTAGGGTTGGACCTCCTTTCTTCTGAATTGTCCTTTGTTTATAGCCGAGAAGAGGGATACTATGATTAAGACCCATTACTATAAACCCATCTACTAACCCCACACAAAACTCACATCATGCAATTTGAGTATTCTGAAAACATCTACTCATTGCAATTATATCCACAAAAGTTTTTGTGACTTTGATGTATTGATAATTAATGTGGTGAGAGTTGAAAATGTGGTAACAAATCAAGCTTAGAAAAGTGTAATGTGATGAAATCATTCATTAGTTTTAATCAGGATCACTTAAGGTCCAAACTGGTAAGTGTTTTTAGGTCTTAAACAAAATATTATTTTGTCACATTAATTACTAAATAAAATATTCATAAATCTTTTTTTTTTTTTTTGTGGATCATCACCCGATGCAGGATAGAATTAAAAGTGACCCACGAATATTTTTTAATAAAAATTATTTTTCATTAATCGTTGTTGAAATTATTATTTTTTTCATTAGATGGTGATTCATATTTTCTGAAAATACCCTTAATTGATGTTAATAAAGAAAAGTTTGTGTTGGTGTTAGTTGAAAAAATGTTGATAGATTTGAATCAAGCAATAATAGTGATTGATATTTTTTTATTTATTCAATACTATTTAATATTAAAAGTATTTTTTTTTATTTTTTGTATAATTGAAATATTCTATTCAAACAAGTAAATTTAAATTCAGTAAATTTGCATTGTTTTATGAAATAAAACATTTAAACAATTTAAATAATTTGAAATAAAAACTATTCAAAGTAATATACTTAGTTTTTTTTTTTAAATTGTAAAATTTCTTGTCCTAATAGAAGGTTAAAAGAATCAATGCTCTACGGAGTAAAAGAAATTTCTCTCCACTAATGAAGGGAGAGAGTAATTCATTAACCGTGAAACAAATGCAATATCTAAACAAGTATTAGATATTGATATTTTTGGATACATCACTTATTCGTGTTGGTTAAATTATTTATAGGTAGTAAAATTAAAAAAAAAAAACTTATAAAGATACGTGTAATATAGAAATACGCAAACATTAGTTTTCATTAAGACAAGAAAAAAAATTCTTCTATAAGAATTATTTAAAAAAAAAATAGATTGGTAGTGCTATTTCTAAATGTATATAATATAAAGTAATTTATAATCACAATGCATTATAACTTTTTATTTCGATAATGTTTAAAATAATATGTACTTAATTCACATTTACATTTTTCAAATCATATTATGTTTTATGAATTTTGAAAAGTGTATTGCCTTATCAACACATTTCTTGTCCTTTTTCATTATCTGTCTTACATCCAAAATATTGTTACAAACAAAAGTAAGATAAGATAAGAAAAGAAAAAAAGATCGAAAGCACCAGCTAAAAAGGGAGTGTCATCTACTCTAAATATAACATTTGGAGAAATAATAGATAAAGGCATACTTAGTTGAACTCAATTAAGATTCCAAAGAAAATATGTCCGAATTAAAATGTAACTAATAGACAAATATGTTTTTTCACATGATGGAGTACTATTAACGGATGTGTGGTGGAATACACTTCTTATTATGTGTCAGCTAATAGAGAGCTTGGGTACAAAAAGCTAATACAGATAAACAGTTGACCACACATAAAACAAAACTACATTAAACTAACTCCTTCTCCAACCATTTGCACGGTTTCTGTTGTTTGTTCTTACGAGTCTCACATTTAACACAGTTTCAACAAGTCTTGCAAGCCATTGGGGT
>Ga0099825_1002141_pt1 | contig 26108 bp, 8 predicted proteins | sample SiratroredBW_FD_76838 | JGI IMG/M metagenome (GOLD analysis project Ga0099825, IMG submission 76838) | Root nodule microbial communities of legume samples collected from California, USA - Siratro red BW | ecosystem: Host-associated > Plants > Roots > Nodule | place: USA: California | collected... | reverse complement strand
TCTAGACCAAGCTTCAAATCTTCATGAATCTTCATGCATTCCACATATGATCATAGGTCTTGAACTTCTTCACACATGGTTGGCTTCATCAAATACAATTAGTTATCCACTGGTGCTAACAAGTTCAAATAATTATAGTTCTTCTACATAAATTCATTCCAATACAAATTGTTCATCAATCGATTCTCTAATATATTTAAAAATTTCAATTATCCATTAATTATATAAATAAATTTTACTGGTTTTTATTGAAGAAGGAAATCAACAACACACTCTGTAAAACTTAAAAAATAAATCTATTAAAATGACACCTAGTGAAAAAGTTATATAAATAGAAAAATTAATTATTCATGTTTCATTTTAATATAACGACCATTTCTCTAGAAAAGTTTTTTTATGTTCTTTTCTTCATTTTTTTTATATTTCTAACCTCATCCTTCATCAGACTAACAATCAAAGATTATCGTTGAGCTTTTGCCAATAATTAAAGTAAAGCTTCCCGAACAAAAGTTTGATTTGAGTAAGTCCACTTCTACTCATTTTTTCTTTTGAGTATATTTTGAGTTTTCCTGTTTATCTGGATAAATACTATTTATATATAGTGTCTAAGACTTCATGATTAGTCTCTGTTAGTTCAGAGTTCTAGGGATATATTCAAAACTTTATGGTGGAGGTTAGACTATCATGTTTTTTTTAGGAGTTGGAGCTCTTTCAATATTTAAACTTCTAATAAGGTAAGGGAAGCTAACTTAAATATTTTAATAGTGTCCTATGTTAGAAGATCTGAATGTGGGGGTGACATGGTCACCAGTTTCCAAGATTTCTTGTAAGGATTGATTGCATATTATTGTATGTTTTCGAAATTGTAATGAGATTTCTGTTAGTTGATAGAAAAATGATGTTTTGAGGATTGATGAGGTTTTGAATTGGTAAAGTAAGATTATTGTGAAATGGTAGTTAAAGAGTATGTTTTGATTATTGATATTGTAAAATTGGTACTCTTTAGAAGCTCATTCATAGGTGGTTGCACCCAGTGTTATATGTCCCATCAGGTGCCACTATAGGGGTTGAATACAATTTAACTGGTGTCGATCGCAACTTGTTCGAGTTTCTCTCAGGTTTAAATAGTGTCAGGGGCCGCTTCTTAGCATCGGGCGTGATGTCAGTTGGGTCAAGCACGATGGCAGTGCAATGCAATACTTAATTTTTTTCAAAGTTGGCTTCTTATTTTCTCAGCTCATGCTTCCTATTCACTAATGGGGTGTTAATACTTCTTTGTTTAGTCTTTGTATGATGTATGATATGAGCTATGAATAGTGAAATGTGTTTGAGACATAATATTTTCAGGAAAGGCAATACAATGTTGAGAATGATTAGGATGTGCATTGTTTTATGATTTGTCAGAAGGAGGTATCCTGACTCTATTGGTATATTGGAATCATATAAATGAGGATTACTAGGTAGTGAGAGTTGAAGGAGGTTCATATGAATGACTGCGGAAAGCGTTAGTAAAATAAAAAGTCATATAGATTAACCCTGTAATATGAGGATGATTGATTTATTTGTGGGTGTGGCTGTGTGGATTTCACAGCGGAAGGATAGTATGACAGGTGCAGATCTCTGAGTCTAATTCAATGCACGAGTCTTCTAAAAGTAGAGTCAATTGTCTATGTATATTGGTTAGTAGATTCATGATCTGGGTGATATTGATTTTGAGTTAATTATAGACACTTATAAATGTAATGGATGCAAAAATGATAAATCATATGTTTTTTACTATATTGACTTAAAGTTACAATTATCTTATAAATGTTTTACATTGCTAGCTTACCCTACTTTTTGTGTTGTGTTTATTTTTTTTTTAAATATGTGATGATCGTGTGTTATACAGAGGCAGATGATGAGACATGTGGTAGAACTCTACATGAGTAGATGGAGTTTTCTTGTCTTTTTCTATTTAGGACTTTTTTTTGGATTCTTGTTATACTTGAAAATTGATATGAAGAGGAATACATTTTGTAATACTTCATGAATGATATGTATATGTACATATTTTAATTATAGATTTATTTTTCATGATATAGCCTTTAGGAGATGTAATTAGGTGTTACCCACTCTTTAATATATTTATTTTAACAAAGATTTCATTAATGATTAAACTTTATTAAAATGACACTATATATTCATTAACAAACAAATTTGGTTTTTTAATAATAAAGAAGTAGTTTTTTAAACATGTACACATACACAAAATGATTTATGTAATTATGATAGTCAAGAAATTTTTGACACCTTTGTCATTTTATGCAATTAATGTATTATTATTATTATTTTATTTAGATTTATTGGTCTAATCTAAATATAATATTTTATTTTTATTTTTCTTATGATATTACCAAATGTCAGTGGAAAAAAAGTATGAGAGGGAAATAGGAAAACAGAGAAAGGAGAAAGAAAAAGAAAAGATGAGTTGTGTATTGTGTACTAACATACATAGTTATCTACAAATTTATCTATTTGTTAAGATGTTTGAGACTTGAAGACAGACACACAAAAAGAGGCTTAGTTAAGATGTTTGTGACTTGAAAATGGGTAGGAAGATGGACTAACTCCAATTGTTTCTTTTGTACAAAGTCACGGACAAAGTTTAGATCAATTTAAAAGTGTTTTTGAGTAAGAATGCATTGTAGGATTTGTAGCTATGAGAACAACATCTAGGTTATCAAAATAGATTGTTGGAACACTAGTTGAGATTTGAAGTTCTGAGAGTAGATTTTGAAGTCATTTGATTTCAGCTAATAAGGCACCGATGCTTCTATACTATACTTCTATACTACTTTTTGAAACCACTTTTTTGTTTTTGAAAAAACTATGAAATCAGATTCTTGGCAAGATATACACAACAACCTGTTGTAGATTTTCTATCATCCAAATTAGTGGCCCAATTTACATCACTAAATCGAAGAACAAAATGATTTTCAGATGAACTTAGGAGAAGACCCTAATGTAGCATTCTAGAAAGATAGCGTAGGATACATTTAACAATTTGCCAATGGTGTTCCTGTGGTGTATGCATGTATTGGCAAACTCTGTTGCAACATAAGATAACTAAGGTTGTGTAACAATAACATATTACAGACCACCAACAACGAATCGGTAGAACTAAGGATCTTTAACAGTAGAGGTACCATCACATGTTATACGAGAAAAAGACACCGTGGGTGTTGGTTGGGGCTTGGGTCCAAACATGTTCGCTCTATAGAGAAGATCAGTGATGTACTTTGTTTACAAAAGGTGAATTTCACCAATAGAAAGTGATGTGACTTTAACATCGAAAAAGTAGTGCAGCTTATCCAAGTCTTTTAAAGCAAAGCTTTGGCCTAACTTGTGAATAAAATCTTTAACAATAGTGAGTGAGGATCCTGTTGTAATGATATCATCTACATAAATTAAAACATATAAACTATTGTTGTTCCAAAACTTATAAAATAAAGAGTAATAACTCTTTGAAGCAATAAAACTTATAGGTTGAAGCCTATTAGATAACTTAAAAAACCACAATTAAGGTGTCTGTTTAAGTCCATAAATTGCTTTATGAAGCTTGAAAACAAGGGAAGAATCACTTGAAGAGAATCCTGGTTGTTGCTGCATATAAAATTTTTCTTGAAGGGTGCCATGGAGGAAAGCATTATCTGTCTATTTGATGTATTGGCCATCCAGAAGACACAACTTTAGAGAGAATAACTCGCACAGTGGTGGGCCTGATGATTGGACTAAAGGTTTCATTGTAGTCTAACCCCTTTATCTGATGAAACTCTTTTGCAACAAGATGCAAAATCATTGAAAAGTTCTATCTGCATTGTACTTTCGTATAAAAACCCACTTACATCATTACAATATTTTTGGCTTTAGGAAACAGAGGTTTAGAGAGAATAACTTGTACATTGGTGGACTTGATGATTGGACTGAAGGTTTCATTATAGTCCAACCCCTCTATCTGATGAAACACTTTTGCAATAAGACATGCTTTGCACCGTTGAAAAGTTCCATCTGCATTGTACTTTCATTTAAAAACCCACTTACATCACTACAACATTTTTGGCTTTAGGCACCAGCACAAATGTGTTGCCTAAAGCCAAAAAATCATTGTTGAAACCTTAAGCAACAAGTTGGCAATGGTGTTGCAACTGTAGGGTATGTGTCCATTGCCGTAAAGTATAGGCAATAATTTTTTCTCTAAGACGACACTTTTCATAAAACCATTGCCTATAATTTTACACTAGGCAACACTTTTTAGCCATTTTTTAGGAAAAACTTTTACTAAGGCAACTCTTTCTGAAATGTTGTCTATTGGTTAGGCCACACCTGTTTACCTGTTGCCTATTATTTAGGCCACACTTATTTACATGTTGCCGGTTGTTTAGACCACACTTATTTAGTTGTTGTCTATTGTTTAGACCACGCTCATTTAACTTTTTCCTATTGTTTAGACCACACTTATTTAATCGTTGCCTATTGTTTAGACTAGGCTTATTTAGTTGTTGCCTATTATTTAGAGCACGTCTATTTATTTATTGCCTTTGTTTAACTATTCAAATTTTACCGCAATTATAATATTTTTTTAAATTATAGTTATTCATTTATTAATCATATTTTAAAATTTTGTATAAATATAATATTTTTTTCAAAGAAACAATATAAACATAATATATAAATCAATAATTATATAAATAAAAATGATAGTAAGAAAAATACATTTAAAGTGAAAATTTAATTTGTTTTGAGTTATATACACAAAAATATTTAAAGTGCGTGCATACTTGCTTAACTAGAATTCAAAATAATTAATAACAAACAATTCAAAGTAAATTACAACAAATGTTCATTCATCCGACTCTCCAATATCACATTTGACTTGAGTTTAAAACAAGTAACAATAGTCAACAATCATTAATAGATTTAGTCATCCTCTCCATTATGATCTTTAAATTGATCTTGAAATTAAACATAGATAAAAAAAGTAAAATACCTAAAAGTAAAACTTGAAATTCTGAACAGTAAAAAGCATCAATATCGTACAAGGATATAAAAAATTGAAATTCTTAACAGTAAGAAGCAACAACACCATATGAGGATATACAAAACTGTGAAATTCTGAACAGTAAGATGCAAAACTGTTTGTAAATAGTCATGTGATCCTAAAAACTGTGAATTTTTGAACAGTAAGAAGCAAAACTGATTTGGCACTACACCATTTTTGGCTTTAGGCAACAAAAAAATCGCAACAACCGCAAAAGCGTTGCCTGAAATAGGAATAGACAACGATAATTACAAGTTGTATAAAAAGTAGGTTTTGTTTCAAAAATGGCCACGGGTCGTGTACAAAATGTTGGTTATTTATTTTAGACAACATGCACAAAACTGTGTACAAGTTAAAATCAGTTTAGACCATAATTTTCAAAATGTGGGATTTATAGACCACGGATATGTGAATGTGACCATTTTAGACCACGCGTATTTGAATGTAGTTTAAAGTCTCTATTCAGATTATTAAAGTAAGCTAAGTTAGATGTTGGCTCATATCGCGAACTATTTTAAAACAAGCGCGAAACTCTCTTCTTCATTTTCGTAAACCCGCACTCCAAATCACTAAATCCATAAGTGAAAGCCAAATTGTACCCGCTCAAAATCGAATTCAATACCCAAATCACTCTTCCCCCTTGCCTAATCCCGCTCAAAATCGATACCCTAAACCCAAAATTTCTCCAAAACCCTACTTTCCTTCGTAAATCCAAATGAGTCTTCCAAAATATCATTCTCTTGTCGAAAATCGAAAATAGAATCACTCATTCTCCCAAAATCACTCATTTTCCGCATAGATTTGTTATGTCCAAATAAGTTCTTCCACAATCACATTCTGTGATTTTCCCTGAAATCCCTAAATCCCACAAAATTCCAAAATCCTTCCCATAATCAGTTTTCTCTCTGAGAAATCGTTCACAAAACTCAAACACAGGTACGTGTAAATATTGTATGTGCCTTAAATTAGGGTTTCTTTCGTTTTCGTATGTGCATTGTGTTTTTTGCTAACACATTTCCATTTTTTGTCCCCTTTCACTCGTTTTGAAGATTCTGCGATTGGTTTGTGCGTTTGGTTTATGCGATTGGTGGAAGTTTGGTCGTAAGGTCTTCCTAAGATGAGTTTCTTGCAATTACCAATGTTTTTTTCCACTACTTTTAATAAATTGGTGTTATTGTTTTATTACAGTTTGTGTTTTATTTTGTTTTGGTTCGTCAAATAAATTTGATGGTTTCTGAACTTGTTTTGTGTATTGTTTATCTTTGGTTCCTATACTGTAATTTTAAAGTTTCTTTTTGTAGTTTTTAAAGAAAAAAATTATGGGATTGGTGAGTATTTTCTGGGTTTTGTTTTGTTGTTTTTGGAGTTGGAAGTTTCAAATTTTGTTCTATTTTTGGTAAATTTCCTCTGTTTAAGTTTGAATTTTTATTTTTTTGAATTTATTTATTTTTTTGTTACATTTGATTGAATTTCTTTGCAAGAAAATGTGCCACTTGAAGAGGTTTTTCAAACTCTAAGGCGTTATTCAAATGAACTCTCTCCTGAGAAGAGGCTGCCAATTTTTGGCCACAACAAACTTGAGGAGAAATAGGTCCTTCCCCTTAATTTCTTCTTCTTATGCCTTTTCCCTCCTCAATAGGAAAAGTTACTTCGTATTTTCAGATGGAAAACAAACCCCTTTCTCTATTTTTTTATGAGAAAATGTAAAGTACACCTCCATTACGGGGTGAAAGGAAAAATAAAGATGGAAAGGAAAGAAAAAGTAAGGAAAGTGACATATATGGTAAGTGATAGAAAGAAAATGTGGTGGAAGGAAATGAAAGGGAGTTGATATGATATTATGAGTTGATGGTTAATAATATCTTTAGAGAACTTTTAAGAAAGCTGCTCCTACTTTTAATTGGAAGTTAGTTCTTAGTTGCAACTTTAGTTTTTTTGTTGAGCTTTTGTTGTTTTTGCAGGAGAGCAAGGTTCTGAAGTTTTTGGGATTTATGTGGAATCCTCTTTCATATTCATAGGTCATGGAAGCTGCAGCCGGCCATTGCTTTGGCCAGTGGAGGAGTATGTTGCTGGACAACATTAATAATTTATTTTGTTGAAAATGTTTATTTTGATTTCTGTGTGTGAATACTGAGAATGGAAGAAAGACGTTCAAAATTGGTAGTGCAAGTTTCTTTTGGAATTGCATAATGTTATTGGTCTTGCCAATTTCCTAAGTTTTTTATCTTCACATTCATCAGGGCAAACCTCTTGATTAGAAAGACTTTGTTGGGATTATCACACTCTTTATTATCAGTTCAACAATAAGTTTCATTGAGGAGAACAATGCTAGTAATGCCGCAACAACTTTGATGGATCTTCTAGCACTTAAAGTTAAGCTATTAGTTGTTAGAAGCTTATTGGTATGTTTGTATTGTTAGGAAACTCATTTTCAAGAAAGTGAAAATAATATGCTTCCATTTAATGTATCTCAATTCATGCACCAATTAATATCAACCATAAAATACTTATTCAGGCTCCACATGCAAGTAAGGAGAGATCAATGCAGTTTTTATCGCCACTGGAGTTCATACTTTCTTTGGCAAAGTTGCGCACCTCGTGGACTCAACCAATCAAGTTGGTCATTTTCAGAAGGTAAAATGAACAAGCACACAAGAGATTTTTAATATTTATTTTACTTTTTGAAATAAAAAGGAGACCACTGTGATAGTTATAATGGTCTTTACCATGCTAAGGTGGAATTTTAAGTTGTCATGACTCATGTCAACTCATGTTTGACTGGATCCAGTAACTGACTTTTATTTTTAAAAACCATATTTGAAATTCATTCTTGTGGTGGGCCGAATAGATAATATTAAGTACTAGAATAATTTCGACCAAATGTATTATAAATGTTGCATTCTCTTTATGTATGGTTCTCCTACTTAGTATATATAAGTTTTTAACGGGTTTCAACTTAATGCAATTAACTACATCACTCTCTCATCAATCCAAGTTGGTGATGTTGTTTCAATATAAGATTTGGTTTTATATATAAAAGGTACAAAATCTTGTGTTAATAGCAATTGGATTTAATTACTGCTTCCATCAATCCACATATTTGATTTTGTTTTAGTTTAAGTAGCAAAGTCATAAATTAAAACCTATATTACTTGGAGATTTCGTGTTAACTTAATCTAGTTTCGTGCAGGCCTATGTTCACGTGGATTTGGGCTTTATACACGACAATTTGATGTCATGTTGGGAATTTAAGGAATATGAAAACTGTGTTGGAAAATAAGTTATGCAATATTTTGTTAAATATATGTTATTGTTAATTTTTAAATCTGAATTGTTATAAAGAGATTGTATGTATTCCAATAACTTGACTATAATTTTGTGCTTTCATTATGTTGTAAGCCACACAAAGAAAAAAGAAGAAGTAACAAAACTTGAAGTTGATCTTGAAGGAGATTAAAAAACTGTGTAATATATTATTTATTTTAAATTTTAGTTAAGCAAGTATGTATGAATTTTAATATTTTTGTATCTAACAACAGATTAAGTGTGCACTATATATATATATATATTTTACTATCATGTAAATTTATTTTTGTTTATATAATTATTGATTCAATTATTAATTTTATATTCTTCGTTAAAAAAATATTGTAAACAATAATTAAAATTTAAAAAAACATTAAAAATACAATATAATTTAATTACTGGCCTAAACAATGGGTAATAAATGAAAAGCGGTCAAATAACAGGTAACAACGTAATAAGCATGGTCTAAGCAATACACAACAACAAAATAAATGCGGTTAAACAATAGGTAGAAGCTAAATAAGTGTGGTCTAAACTATAGGTAACAACTAAATAAGTGTGGTCTGAAAACAGACAACATGTAAATGAACGTGGCCTAAACAATAGGAAATAGCTAAACAAGTGTGGCCTAAAAAATAAACAACACTTCATAAAGTGTTTTTTTTTATAAAAGTGTTGCTTAAAAGTTGGCCAAAATGTGTTGTCTATTGTAGTATTATAAGCCACGGTTTTTTGGAAAGTGTCGCTTTAGACAAAAAACCATTGCTTTTAGTCTACAACAACGGACGCATACTCTATGACCGTGAAACTGTTGCTAAACTGTTGCCTAAGGTTTTAGCCACGATTTTTTGGCTTAAGGGAACATTTCGGTCGTTGTCAAAAGTAAAAAATGTTGTAATGTGGTAAATAGTTATCTGATCCTAAATTCTAGCATGGTATTGAGGTAAACAATATCAATCCTACAACTCTTTAAATTATTGAGATCTAGAACATTTATCATATCTTTACAAAACTACTCACCTAACCCTACCATACTACTTACTTGACCCTGCGAAATTGGTTACAACATTATATTGCAAAATGTCATAGTATCACTAAATTTCAATATCATAGTATCACATTATCAAGCCTTACTTTATGGAACTATTTTCCTTTTTCTACAACCATATATAGCAGCATATGAGCATATGTTGAACATATTCATACCTTTATTTATCTACCAATCAAATCCAGCCTATCAAACTAAGATTGAATGTAAAGTTTATTACCTGGTCAAAATAAGGAACATGAGTGGAAGCAGATGATTGTGGAACAAGTGAACTATTTTTTTTCCTAAAACACGTGACATCATATTTTATATATCCTCGTTATTCAAATAAGGGTTTTGTTGCTTAATCAACATTTTCATCATTGCATTTAAGCCTTCAATCTTCTTTTCCGTGCCATTAATTTAACATCAACAACTTTCTGGACAACAACAACTTCATGATTCTTTTAGTATTGGTGGTGTATAGTCCTTATGTAACAACGAACTTGTCAATGCTTTTATTTTCCAAACATTGATTCAAATGCTTTTTCCACAATCTCAGATGATGAGTTTTGCATAGAACTTTCAAGCATAGACTGAAATATATATATCAAATTTAACAAATAAAAATAAAACATAACACATATTGAAATAAACTTACAATAGCATCTCGTGTTTCATCATCCACTAGTTTTCCTTTTCGACTAGGATGACCTTGATGAGTTTTTCTATAAAAATTTCAACTCTACTAACTTCTTCTCCAACCTTTTTCCCAACATTTTATATGAATTCAATAGTTAATACTGAAGATTTACACATATTAGTACATGTATATTTTGCACAAGATGTATAAGATGAAAGAGAAAGAATTAATAAATGTCAGTTCAGCTCTAACTCCAACAAAGTTTACTAATCCCATTCTATGCATATACTTTTGCTTTCTCCTATTCACTATATTTTTTTCACTAATGTACTAAAATTTAGACAAGAAAAATATACTATCAGTAGGTTTAGAGGTTTCATTGCACTTGTATCAATTAAAATATATAAATAAGTTGAAAAAAATTGTAGCAAAAATAATTGTACCATACCTGGACCGTACTGTTTTTCCAACATGTAATCAACTACTTAAAATGATTTTCAGGAATAACCTATGGATGATGTTTCAGTCATTCCTTCATAGTGGAATATTTTTCAAAATGTAGTCTCTTGATATACCATTTGTAGCTCCTCTACACATCATTTATGGGAGTAAATACTGCTTTCTCTTCTTTTTTCGAGATAATAAATTTTTCCTGAACAAAAACTCAGCTCATTAATATGTTAGAAAAATTAAATCTTTAGAGAAAACATTGATTTAAACACCATGACATAGTTCCATATGCATTCCTTATAATTTTTTACTAAAGCCTTGAAGTTCGTATAAATCAATGGACAAAAGTTTGCATTCCTAGCTATAGTCCTTGAAAATAGCTGAGATCCGACACCATTTTGTCACTGGGACGAATTGGCTCTCCATCATTGTCTAAGATAATTTATGGGTGATCTTCAATATCTATTGAATGTATTTGTAAGCGTTGAGTTGATACCCGAGTTCTTGTCTTACCCATGGCTATTTCTACACGAAAATTGTATTAGTATCTCTATTAAAATTAGAATGCACAACAAAATTGACCAGAAACAAAATCGTGACCATACAAAGCTTATGAAAGACTTATGCAAACCATATACTTTTCTCACATTTTTATTGCTCTACTAAAAGTCATCATAAAAATTGTACCAAGTTTGGGAGCAACTCATGTAAACCATAGAGAATAAGACTTAAATATAACTATTTTTAGTTTCGATGCATAAACCTATTTTCAGTATCTAAACCACAGTGATATTTCACTTCCTAAACCTATTTTTAATACTGAGTAACAATATATATTTTAACAACACGGTTAAAGCAACGATATATATTTTAACATTGTCCCTTGTTTTTATCTTCCAAAGCTTCAATTGACATCATATTTTGACTATGTTGTTTAGAATCTTCCACACTAGAAGTAACTGGCATCCTACTTCAAAATTGGTCAATTTAAACTGTCCATTAGGAACAACCATAGGATTCTTAGTTGCCTCAATCCCTTTTTCACGTTTCACACTGAGCCTCTTAAGCAATTCTTTGCTTGATCTAACTTCTGGTATATCCAAATAGTCATCATTCAATGCACCCTTCGTTGTTGATAATTAATTTTCTCTTTTGAGAGTAGTTCCTTTCCCATTATCTGAAAAGACAAAAAAAGAAAAAAAATTGTCATTGAATTTTGATTTAGATTACTCTAATACAAAGTGATGAAATCAACAACCAAACCACTTTAAGGCAACTTTCTATTTTGAACATTACTATGGAAAAAAGAAAATTACATTCAATAAGTATTTTAATTGTTGATTACTAGGACAAAAGTAGTCAGAAATTACATGTTTCACAATTTCATTACAGTTTTAGCTTCTTATTGCCACAATAAGGTAAATATAATGAATCAAGATATATAAAATACATGTTTTTAGACCATGAAGTTAAATAAAGTTTAATCAATATCATCTTTAGGAAAAATAATTTCTTCCCCTATAGTGGAAGGTTTCTGAAGACATGTCTTTCCTAACCCAATTCAGTTCACTATCATTGTTTGTACCATTTAGTTGAACACCATTTGGCTAGTCACATTGGTCGCCCATGTTAAATGATTCTCTTGGAACCTTTTTCAAAGCATAATGTCTATTTGCATCTAAAGGGCTTTTGATGTAAAAGCATTGTTGGACTTGAAAAGTCAACACAAAAGAATCATTTTGGTAAACTTTTTTTGTTGAAATATACACTAGTAAGTCCATATTTATCCTCTTCAGCAAACCAATCACATTTGAACATCACAAACTTGAAATGACCATAATAATCCAACTCAAATCTATCTTTTATTGCACCATAATACGTTATGGGTTTATTTTTTGGATTTTCATCCTTTGAGCTTGTAAAACTTGAAGTCCATGAAACTAATGTTATACTAGAGTTTTGAGTTTTGTGTTTGACATCCTGCTTCATAGTATGCAATTTGTATCCATTAATAAGGTAACTTGAAAACCTGTTTGTAACGTTACTTGGTCCTTTAGAGAACTCTTTAATTTGAGATGACACGTCTTCTTTCAAGGCTCAAGTTTTGATCCATTCACTAAATTCTTGACTTCATCTTTTGGCCTTCGCCCCCACTTCCCTCTTTTATTGGGCCTATTAACTCTCTCATCAAACTCTTTACAATAGAAATGATATGTTATTAGTTAAAACTATATAACAACCTTAAATTGATAGGAAACTATAAAAGGCTAGGAAAGAATTATCATATCAAATATATATGTATATGTTGATTTCATCACAATTGAATAAGAGGTATTGAAGAGATTGGGCTTTCATTGTCAAATCTATAGAAAACACTTTACCATTACTTTTTCCCATATAAGGCGACCAAGATTTGAGAAATAATCAATTGTATCTACTTCACATAAATCATCGAGGTAATAATTGTGACATTCTCTATTTAATCTTGTTTCTACACCTGCATGCAAATATCTCAAGTAAAATATCAAAACTTCTTCCCCAAATACCCTTCAATAATAGAACCTTCTGAATATGCTTTATTGCGAACATAACTCTTCAATCTGCATAAATATTTTTCAATGGGATACATCCATTGAAATTGATCGGGCCTCCAACCTCACTTCGTTTGGCAAAATGAATAGGTATGTGAATCATTATATAAAAATAAATTAGGTGAAAAAATCATCTCTAATTGACAAAGTATTTGTACTACTTCTTCTTCCAAGTAATCCATATCTTGTAACTGTATAACCTTTTGAGATATGGAGCGAAATAATGACCCAAATCAAATTAGAGGGTCAACCACTTCATTAGGTATAATATTTCTTGTTGCCATAGGTAGTAAGTAATGTAACATGAAATGTGCATCATGACTCTTATAACCACTTATTTTCTTGTTAGTAACATGCACACACTTTGAAATATTTGACGCACTTCCATTTGGTAACTTTGCATCCTTAAAAAAACCAGAAAAGGTAGTTTTCTCATGAGCATTCAGTGAAACACAAGTTGTTGAAAACTCTAGCTGACCCTTACCAATGTCCTTGGATGAAGATCTTTTCTTATTTCCATACTTTGCAAATCACAACGAGCATTAACATGATCTTTTGTCTTCCCTTGAATGTCCAAAAGAGTGCCAACAATACTATCACAAATGTTTTTCTCAATGTGCATGACATCGAAATTGTGTCGTAATTTATCTGTCACCCAATAAGACAACTCAAAAAAGATTGATCTCTTTCTCCATAGACCATCACTTATCTTTTTTGCATTCTTTCCAAAAATATTTATGAAATCTTTTAATATTCTTAGGATTTATGACCCTTCTAACATGTGTGATGTCGACCTAAGTTCTTTTTTCTCATTAAAATATTTCTTATTAGATTTTTAAGGATTGTTCGTTAATAAAATTATGCAATGATCCATATAGCACATTTTATGAATGTTTCAAGTAAGATGAATTAGTATCATAATTACAATATGCTCAAGCTAATCTTCCTATCATTCTCCAACTGACAACATAGCATTCCCAGGGTAGTCACTAATAGTCCATAGAGAGTTGCACGCATTTGAAATGTTTCATTTTTTGAAGCATCATATGTCTTCACTCCAAACTCCTATAAATCTTTTAGCTCTAGAATCAGCGATTGAAGGTAGACATCAATATCATTTCTTGATGATCATGGCCCATGAATGAAAAGGATAGTATTGTATATTTAGGTTTCATGCACAACCACGGTGGAAAGTTGTACACCACCATCATGACAAGCGATGTGCTATGGAATGTGCTATGGGATGTGCTCATGGTCCTAAATGGCTTAAAGCCTTGCTAAACCAAGTCTTACATTGTGGGAGTCAATAAAAAAATCTCTATGAAGACTATCAAAGCTCCTCCAAGCTTCACCATCAACAGGATGTCTCATTTTCCTATCCTTGGATCGTTCTTCTTCATACCACCGCATTGACACAACAATGTTTGAATACATAAAGAGCCTTTGATGTTTAGGAATCAATGGAAAGTGTTGTAATAATTTGGTAGGAACTTTATGCTCATATTTTGGCTCCTCAAACTCAAAATTGTCTTTAGGAAATTCCTTCCATTAGAAGATTTACAAATACTACAAACATCAAGACTCTCATTTTCTTTCCAAAATAACATGCAATCTTTTGGACATGCATGAATCTTTTTATAATCAAGTCCTAAATCACTAATCATAGCCTTTATTTTCTTAAAAGATTTAGGAATATTCAAGTTAGGTATGACCTTTTTTAGTAATTGTAAAAGATCAGTGAATGAAGAATTGCTCCAACCATGGAGACATTTTAATAAATATAACCGAATGATGAGGGATAAAGTGGAGAAGCTTTCACATCCAGGGTACAATTCTTGATTTTCATCATTAATCAAATTTTAGAACTTTCTAGCTTAATTGTTAGAACCCTCTTTGATTCCTTCTACTTCTACCATATTTCTAAATGTGCCATAGAGTAATCGATCAATATCATCTCGTGAATCTACATTATCTATCATGTCACCATCACTTCTATTGGTACGGGAAGGTATTTTCTCTCCATGGTGAATCCAAATACAATAGCGTTTTACAAAGCCCTTGACTATTAAATGCTCACAGACCACATTTCTTGTTGCCCAAATACAATTTCCACATTTGGCACAGGGACATAAAATCTCAAGTCCCTAAGGTCTTCCTCTAGTGTAAGCAAAATCTAAAAATGACTTAACACCATTTATATACTCTGTACTAAACCTTGGGAATTTAGTCCACTCTTTGTCCATTACCTTTAATGTAAAATATAAAAAAATTAATATGAATAAAAGTTTAAAAATTGAAAATAATATACAATATAAAATTTTTATTATTACTAAAATCTAATTGACATAAATCATGTACCAATGTATACAATTTGACGAGTAGGTAACATATAAAATGCAATTGAAATCCAGAAACACAAGAAAAATTAAAAACAAATCCTTAATAAAAAATAAAAACTAGTTAAAAAAATTCTCAATAAAAATTGAAAACTAACTTGTTGCTTTAGAAAGAAGCAAAACTAGAATCAAAGCAGACATAATCTTGTATCAAAGATGGTCAAATCTTGAGGCAGCAAAATCAAAATCAAAGCAACGAAATGAACCTGCAATCAATAATTGGACAAACCTAAGCCAGTTGTTAGTATATGTAGAAACATATTATTTAAGGATGGGAATTATAAAATTAAATACGATGAAGTTCAATGAGAGATGTAAGCAAGAAAGAACCAAAAAAGAGATATTTTCACAGAACCAACACATTTATAAAAAAAACAAAATAGACAAGACAATAGCAATCAATTAGCCTAGTGCAGGCAGACAGAAAAAATTACCTCTTTTCTTATTAGTCTAGATAAAAAATAGACTTTAGACATTAAGACTTATCTTGTATAACGTAGACATTAAGACTTAGATATACGTCTGAATATTAAGTGCAAGAATTACATAAGTATTAAGTAAAAAAAATTCTTAAGAAAAAATAAAAACTAACATGTTGCTTTAGACAAGATCAAATGACAAATGGCCTAATCTTGAGGTAGCACAACCAGAATCAAAGCGATAATATCTGGTATGATAATTAATCATGTGATTAATAGGCAATCAGTCTTGATTCACCACACATTCAATGTCAAATTACCAACTTCAAACCCCAATTAAGTTAAATAATCTTAAATAAAATATAAATGATAATAACAATCAATTGGCCTAGTGCACACAACCCCAAAAAACTACCCCTCTTCTTATTAGTCTACGTCAAACAACAAAGAGGTGGCTAATGAGCAACAACCATATCACAAGAAAATTTATTGATTGTTAAGATATTGCCTATCTTAGTTTATTGTCAAACATGTACAATCCTAGAGTGTGTCTCAAGCAATTGAAATTTAGTGCTACAATAAGTTAAAGACACAACAATTATGTATAATCACATGCAATTAAAATCCAATCTATGTACATCTCATTGTTCTAAATTATATAAGTATTAAGTGAAAAAGTTTCTTAATAAAAATAAAAACTAACATGTTGCCTTACATAGGAGCAAATGACCTAATCTGGAGGCAACACGACTAAAATCAAAGCAAGAATGAATGAAATCAACATGCAATCAATAAGATAAAGCAATTTTTTAATAAATAAGACTAGTAGTTTTAAAGCATGAACTTTCTTAAAAATTACATTTCTAGATATATATAGATTTTGTCTGTTATAGAAAGACAAACATGTCCTTTATAATTAAATTGTGTCCTAAAAGAAGATATATAGAAGAATGAAAATCAAATTTATGTGGATTATATAGGCGTAACAAAGGATAACACGCACATTCGAAAACCTTAAAAAATTTATAGTTAGGTGTCTTTTTAAATAGCATTTCATAAGGATTGCAATTGTTAAGAATAGGCATGGGTAAAAGATTAATAATATGAATAAAAGTGGCAAAGGCTTTGACCCAAAATTTAAGAAGTACAGAGAAACCAACTAATTAATAAGGCTAAACCAGTCTCACTAATATGCCTATGTTTTCTCTCTATAGACCCATTTTGTTGATGGATATGAGGACATGTTAACCGGTGATGGATATTGTGCTAACTAAGAAAAGATTTAAAAGTAAAAAACTCTTTAACATTGTCAGATTGAACACTTTTTGTCTTATAGGTAGTTTAATTTTCTAAAAACACTTTGAATCTTTTAAAAACATTTAAGATATAAGTTTTATTGTGAATAATATAAAGTTGTGTAAACTTAGAGAAAACATCAAGAAACACTAAGTAATACCGTGAACCATTAGTAGTCGTTTCAAAAGATGGACCCCAAATATCCATGAAGACCAGTTCTAAAGGTTCGTTGTAAATAAGCAAATTGAAAATATGGTAACTGATGGATTTTAGCAATATCACAAAAAGATGTAGTGTTATTACATGAAAAGTTGCACAATTTCATTACATTCCGAATAGTAGTAGCAGAAGCGTGACAAAGGCAAGAATGCCATAACTAGTAAGTATTACTAATAGCAGATACAATAGTGTTATTAAGCGAGGGTTGTTTTGCGGAAGAAAAGTAGGAAAAATATAGAGGTCATCTCTAAGGTTTCCTTGTAGCAGAATTTGTTTGGTAGCTTGAGATTTAACAAAGACATTCATTAGCATGAAATTCAAAAAGTACATCATTATCTTTAGAGAACTTGGATATGCTCAATAATTTTTTTGTAATAGTAGGGACATGAAGAAGTTGATTTAGATGAATGATAGTTGTAGTGTTAGGAAAAGTATAATGTGCTTAACCAATATCATTCATTTGCATATTTGAACGGTTACCAGGTTTGACTAATTATATAATGATTTATTGGAAAAAATTTTGGTGTTATTTGTTATATGATGTGTGGCTCCACTATCCCGATTCCATAAGGGATTAGAATGGGTGGAGGGTGTGCCTGTTAATGGATTTTCAGCAAGTGTACTGAGTCCACAAGTAATATAGTAGTAAGAAAAGTATCGTATCCACAAGCAACGGGAATTGTAAATTGAATTATACCAAATTGTATTATGAACAAGTAAACAATTGATTAATGATTGGATAAATTGATAACAAAGCAACAAATAATAAAGAGTCAAGTTTAATAATGATAACAAGCCTTGGGATTGAAGTATAACACTCTCCTTCGCATACACTCTTAACCTAATTCAATATCATTACTTTCAATTACCAATCTGTGCAAATAAAAGCCTTTTCAACCTGATTCCTCTAGCATTGAATTTCATAGACCAAATTACCTAGCTTCTATTCCTAGTTACTAGAATAATTTAATCAGCATTAAGATTAGTTGCTATAAACAGTTACTGCACTATAGTCCATCCCTGAACTTATACATGCAATGCATTTACGTTTAGTTCTAATTTCGAAAAGTGTTTTTCAGTCACAATAAGAAATCTAAAATAAATCAAAGTAGGAATGAAACATAAAACATAGGTAATTAAATTAAATGAAATCAAACTAAGATTAAGAGTGCGTTTGAAGTGGAGAAATTACATCCAATCCCAAGAATAAGAGAATTAGCTACGCATGGTAACCATGAAATTACAAAAGAAAAAGAAAAAGAAAAAATTAGAGCTTGATGACAGCGGCGACCTCCAACGAGTCCCAAAGAATGAGAGGTGATGAATGAGATGTGTTGATCCCCTTCACGTTTGACCCTAACCTCTTTTTATAGCTTTTGCCTCTTTAATTGGGTCACCGCGCAACAGTTATTTCGTAAGTCACGCCCTCAGTAACGTTGACATCTTCAATTTAGGTTTTCGCACATGCTGGTTTTTAAGTGAGTTTTAGCCCAAGTTGTTCGTTTAGCTTAAGCAAAAAGTCACTTATGTTCTCTTTCTGCTCCTTTCCTCAATTTCGGCACCGCTGTTCTCTTTCTCTCCTTGGATTTAACCTAATTCTCAAGAAATTTTCTCTCTCCACAATAAAACGTATTAAATTGAAAAAATCAATAATAAAATTAGATAAAATCAAATAAAATCTGCACAAAATCACTGAAAATCAACACTTATCAGTGCCCAGCAAAGAAACATCACTATCATCATTCGAAAATCCATAAAACTGAGACGTGTGGCTGAAACATTTGAAAAATTATCACTATCATACCTGTTCCAACACACCAAGGTTGAATGACCCAACCTATTGCAAATTTGACGCTAAATTGTGGGAGTAGATAAAGAACAAGAGTTTGCTGAAGACAAAGGTTTGTTGTTCACAAATTTATTAGCAAAGTGATGTTGAGGAAAACTATGATTTTTGTAACCAGTACGTCGTACTTTGGTATCTGAAGTAGAAATTGATTAAATAACCTTCATAAACCAGTATGTGGACAAAAAATAAATTTGTTTGAATGGTTTAATAATCATATGAACGATGTTTCTCAAGACGCTCTTCTTAAATTAAGAGTAGAGCTTCAATATCATCAACTTAGTATGGGTCAAGTTTTGAAGTCACTGAAGTAACAAAGTTATCATAATCCTTAAAAAGACCGTCCAACAAACATTTTTATATCTAAAAGATATGTTGAAAAAGACCTGTCTTTCTTTGGTATACGCAGTTGAAGTTTGATTTTTTTGCCTTAGCCCGTGTTTGAGTAACAAAATATGTGCACAAGGATTGCCTAACATGGGAAGAAGTTTGTAAACCAACCATCATTTTGGTTAAAATAAGTGTTCTCATAGACGCTAATAACCATACCATAAGGAGCTAATCTTGATGCTCGTAGGTCTGGAAAAACATGATTGAAGGCAGTGGTGAAAGGTGAAAGATATAGATGTTCCAGAAGATGAAGTGTTATGCAAACTATAGGATGGAACAATTCTCTAAAAATTAAAAGAACTGATGACTCTTCGTTATTATAAGAACTTGGTGATGTCAACAATAAAAAGAAAATTAGTATCATTAAATTTTAGTGTACTAAAAACTAAGATAATAGTTAAAGATTAAAAAAAAAGTTATAAACATTAAATAAGAAGGATAACATTTATTTGGATTTTAAAACCAATTTCAGCCAATTATTTTATATTTACTTTAAATTATATAACGATAGGAAAACAGGATAATACATATTTATTATATTACATACGGTTTTATAAATTATAATTCTTAATTCTAAAATTAAAAAAAAATACTATTTTTATCATTATGTGCGCGAGTAATTTTAAACTAACTATAGTTCGTTATAATGATTTGAAAAAACGAGTAAAAATGTAAAAAAATTTGAACTAACATATATTTTTATAAGAACTAAAAAAAATACAACCATATGTATAAGGATTGAAAATATTTAAACTTATTGTATTAAACCAATAACATAAAAATAATAACTAATAAACTAAAAAAAAGGTATAATAGAGAAAAACTGAAAAGTGGTGTTTTTAATGATTTTTTCATTTCTTAATTTTTACTCCCAGTAGAATTAACTGGATGGAAATATATATGATAAAAAATAAAACATTTTCTGTATAAATTATTAACTAAATTTTCAAAAAATATTTATTAATATAGAAATCACCGACTTAATCTTATGTCTTAAAATAGTTTTAAAACATGTACTAGACAATGTATTTATAAATATATTAGCCCATAATAAAGTTATCTTTTAAAAAAATAAAAAGATAAAAATATGAAATTTTAATATATATATATATATATATATATATATTTATGAAAATACAAACCGTTTGATAACATATGTTAAATAATTTCGATTCGATATATATTATTTATATCAATGATATTCATCACAGATATTTCTTCTAGATAAACTCATTACGGTGGAATTGTTTATTAATCGGTAGCATATTTAAAATAACTCAATTATATATTAATTATATAAATTTTATTGGTTTTGGTTTAAGAAAGATATTAACAACACATTTTTTTAATAATTATTTTTAACAAAGACCCCATTAATGATTAAACTTCATTAAAATTGTCAGAGATTCCTTAAATAAAAAAGTAAATCTATCAATAATTTCACTGGAACTTGATTATATATATTAGAAAAATTATTAAAATGGATAAATTATGTCTTTAGATATAATTTATAGTTTTAATTTATGACGAAATTATGCTTTGAAAAAGGTTTTCTGTTTTTGAAAGTATATATCTTATGTAAATTATTTTATATACACATACAAAAGGTTTCTATAATTATGATAGTACCTTCTTTATTTACTTTTCACATGTTACATTGGGACTTAACCACTTCATTTTATATATTTTTTCTTTGGAATATAACCTAAACTCTAATTGCACCCACACACATATACTCCAGTACTATCATAATTCTAGAAGTCTTTGGGTATACGTGAAATACTTTACATAAAATCAATAATAATTTTAATAAAAGTAAAGAAGGAGTGTTTATATTTTTTTAAGAAGAATATAACTATGCTTTAAATATGACCTTTTTCAAAAATAAAAGAAAAAACATAAATTATATAAAGAAATCATGTTTGAAGGCATAACTCTTTTATAAAGAATTTGTATTTTAAACACGATTTATAATTTTTTGTAATTTCAGTATTTCCATAAATAAAAAACAAATTACACAACTTGTAAAAGACCTAGATCCTTTCTACTAATAGATGTAAATGAGTCTCTTCTTTAAGGGATTAATTGTTTCAATTTAAATGCTACAGTATTATCATTGATACAATAGAAATTGTCTTGGGTTGGGATTAATAGTTTTCTAACTTAATAACGGTGATATACTTTACGAGTGAGTGAAGTTACTTTAATAAAATTATCTAGAAAATATACATCTATCACTATAATTAATTTCAGTGAAAAACTTTAAAATACCAGTAAGACAGAGAAAAGGTTATTATTTTACCAACCCTACAATTTTTTCCAAAGATTATCTTTAATCAATACTCTATACATGTAAGATTACATAATCTTGTTATGAAGCTTAAAATAACAATAACTTATCAAGTATTTAAATCTTATTAAAAAATAAACAAAAATATATTTTATTCAATATTTTTAAGAGTTTAATTAATCATCCTACGTAAAACATTGATTAAAAAAAATATCCTCATCATGAAAAATCATAAAAACGAATTAGAAATAGCGAAAACATAGCATTATCCACTCGGTCTTTTCTGATTTGTGTATTGTAAGCAAAGTTGAGGGTCTGCAAAATGTTTGGAAGGAAAAGAGCGTGCGTGTGGATGGCGAGTGCAGAGATTGAGCGTCACCATCCGGCGGCAGAGAGTAGGCGATGGCAGAAGAACAACACCAGTTGCTCTCCTCCTGCAACACAACCAGCATTTAATGCCTCAACCCAAAACCTTCTCATCATTCCACTTTTCATCATTACACTAACATTTCCCAATCCCACCTCCTCTTCTCTTCATCATTACCTTCCTCCCTATAAAACCCACCTCCTTCTTTTCCACTTCACATCATTCTCACCATGCCTTCTCACCACCCTCTCAACCCCAACGCTCAACCTTTCTATCTCAAACAACCCCAACCACTCTATTTTCCTCGCCCTATCTGCTACTACCTTCCTCCCTCCACCTTCGCCTTTTTCCCTCCCTTTCACGCTCCAACCTCCAACCCCGACGCCGCTCGAAGTAAAGTGTGCGCCACCGCCAGCTACCGTAAATTTTATAAACGGAGGGTTAGGGGACGGAAGATTCTACAAAACGGAACGCCGGTTATTTCGTTTCCTAACACCGTTAAAGAAGCTCAGACCTCTTCTATAACCACCGTCATGATTCGTAATGTCCCTAACCAATTCAAGTAATCACTCTCTCTTCCATAACCGTTTGTGGACTGTGCTGTGTGAGAGTGTAGTTTGAACGAGATTTTGTGTTGGAACTTGTTTTAGGTTTGCGGACTTGCTACACATACTGGACGAGCATTGTTTGCGGCAGAACAAGAACGTTGTTGATCCCGAGGAGTGGTCCAAGTTTGACTTCGTTTATTTGCCGATGGATTATAGGTAGGGTTCTGGAACCTTTTGTTTTGTTACGGTTCGTGGGTGGTTAATGTTTGTTTTTGTGTTTCCAGGAAACACGCGATACAGAGAAGGATGTCGAATTTGGGATACGCCTTTGTTAACTTCACCTCTCCGGAAGCTGCGTTCAGGTTCTACCGCGAGTTCCAAGGTTTCGAGTGGGATGTTGCCCAGAACAAGAAGATATGCGAAATCAGCGTGGCTCAGTATCAGGTTTCATTGTCGTTTCAGGGAATGTGCTTTTATTTGCCCTAATGGTTTGGTTGAAAATTTCTGACTGAGGCTCATCAGTAGTGAGAAAGAAGACGATAATTTTATGGAGTACCAATATAGATATTAGGTTCTAGATTATTGAGGTAGATCTTTCTGTTTGATCAATAACGTTTTCTGTAGCATTTGAGCTTTTAATGTTTTTCTTGGATTAACCTACGCATATATGAATAAAAATGTTCATAGATAAATTTTAATTAACTTAAAGCATTTACACTAATACGAAAGTAAAATCACTCACCTTCCTCAGTCTTATCAAACGAAACTTGCAAGGCTTGGAGACATTTAGGTCACTTATTTCAGTACTCTATCCTACCATTCTTGAGAGACATATTAATATTTGATTTTTAGAGGAAAAGTAATAAAATTTTAAGGGATTATTGTTCTTTATTCTTGAATATCAGGGAAAGTGGGTGTATTACTGAATGTTGTCCAAGAAAACGTACGCGAATGTAATTTACCTTTGTAATGATTCGGATTATGTTACACTTTTTCAAGCTGGAATAAGAGCCTGCATTAGGGGTAACTTTTTTTTATAATATGTAATATCTCTTCACTTGTGCAGGGCAAAGATACTCTGATGAAGATTTTCCAGCCAAAAGTATTCCGTTGCTCGAGCCGAGAATTTTTGCCTGTGCTATTCTCAGAAGGTCGTCACGGCATGAACCGTCGAATCAAGGGAACTTATGTGGGAAATCATGTTTGGGGCCTGCCACGAAGAACCATAGGAACCTGTTCTTTTGATCAAAACGTGTGATTCGAGCCCCGTTCCCTTCCGTACCTCCTTCCCCTTTCCACGGGAACTTGATCTTTAGCCTTTTTCTGTGTACCTTTTTCCTAGGTTGATGCACTGCTTGGTCTTGGACTTCGATGCCGGTATTTGTAAATCCTTACTGGTTTTTTAGTCCATGATAGGGTCTCGGGTTAGTTAGGTCTGATACATATCCCACCCTTGCTCCAGCTGCTACCTTCTGAGCACGATGTTCTAGTGTAATCTAACTCTTCATCCTTGTATTTTGGGAGTTTTGCGATTTAGGTTTCTTCAGCTTACTTAGGTTTCCTTCTCAGCTCATAGTCTAGGTCCTAGGATGTTTGATCAGATGCCTGTAACTATGCATATTATCTCCACTTTTTTCCCCCTCAAGGCTTAGGCTGCAGAGTTTTTCGTTTCCTGTGTTTTCATTCTCCCCCTGGAAATGGTGGGGTCTTCCTTGCTACCATCTGGGGTGAATTGGAAACATGGGTTTAAAAAGACTGTGAATTGCTCTGCCAAAATAGTTTGTTTACTACTGTAAATTGTTGTACTTGTTTAGTAGTATTTGTGTAAATCCTAATCCCTCTGTGCATGCTTCAGAAGGGAAAAAAATAACGTCATGATTTTGTGTTTTTTTTTTTTTTTCCTCTCTAGATATATTTATCTATGTTTGTGATTTTAGGACTTTCCAATATGGTTTTCAGACTAAGGTTAATTTTGCAGCTGTTTGTTAATTTGTCGTGTAATTGATGGCTTCGAGTCTCCCCATTAAATGTGCTGGTTATATTTATGGTAAGTAACTATTGGTGTCAAACCATAATAGTCATCTAAAATCATCTAGCAAACAGTGTTCTGGTTTTAACTTTTTGGCTTTTTATCTCTTGATGTTCTCTCATATCTTATATGTCTCCAGCACTCGGTTATGGGAAACATTAAGTTAATGAACATGTTCTGGACTAATACTAAGTATATGTCGAGCCACTTTGCATTTGTATGCGCTAATAGTAATCATGTGATTTCTTTTTTGTCAATTTACATTGTCTGAACTGAGCCTACCGTCACATGATGCTTATAAATATGTATTATGAACGTTAATGATAGCGAGGTAATGTAGTCATTAAGAAATAATTAGCACTTTATACTGTTGGATGACTTGTATCTTAAATTAAGACTTAAGTAACTTACATTTTGAAAGTGAAAGATAGAGATGAAGGAGATGGATAAATATGAGAAAGGAAAGATACCATAAACATTAGTATTTCATCGGAAATATACTATAAAGTAATTTTAAAACTGAATTAAAATATCTGGTTTAGAAGAGGACGAAAGATAAAATTAAGTAAAAGAATGTTAAAAGAATTGTAATTGAATTTTATTTTTTTAGAGTTATTCCCTTTTAACACTTTATTTTATAATAAGTCTATCTTCATCCGATTTCTTTCGTCATTTGCGTTGGGAGTTTTTATAGTAAATTATGTTATTCAGTTAAAAAAAATAAACAATATGAATTAATTGAAAAATATAAATATTTAATTAAAAATATAAAAAATTTAAATATTTGAAATAATAAAAATATAATTAAAAATAGAGACTTAAAACTTAATTAAGTCTTAATTATATAATAATTTTGATTTAATATTTTTTTTAATTTTTTAATCTTAATATTTGTTGTAATTAGTCACGTAATTTTTAATTTTTTTTCAGTATTGTAGTTTTCATTTTATTTTATTTTTTCATATCGTAATTCTTAATTTTGTATCGTACTCAAAATACAAATTTTCTTGTAAATTACATAATTTAAATATATATATATATATATATATATATATATATATTTTAAATTGTGAAATTAAAATACAAATCTTTTTATATTTTGGATTACATAACATAAAATTTAATTTTTTATATTTTAGATTTTGAAATATAGATAATATTTTTAAAAATAAAGATGATAAAATAATATTTTTAATTTTTTATAGAGAGTT
>Ga0099825_1002139_pt1 | contig 26125 bp, 16 predicted proteins | sample SiratroredBW_FD_76838 | JGI IMG/M metagenome (GOLD analysis project Ga0099825, IMG submission 76838) | Root nodule microbial communities of legume samples collected from California, USA - Siratro red BW | ecosystem: Host-associated > Plants > Roots > Nodule | place: USA: California | collected... | reverse complement strand
TTTCTAATATGAGAACCAAAAGAATTAGTGTTTCCAATTTAAAAGACTAAAAACATTAAAAAGAAAAATACTAAAATCTATTTATAAAATTCAAAAGGAAATTAATCATTACTAAAATAAGATAAGAGTAACAGCTCTAAACTTATAACACCAAGTGTAAAGTAGACCAAGTTTTTCTCCGTAACTAAAAGAATGAATAGATAAAGGTTATACTTTGTGATACAAGATGTTCACTCATATGGTTGATGTGAGGAAATCAAATTGAAGTGGAGAAAAATATTTTTAGGATAACTGATGCTTTAGTACTACAAAGCTTCAAATTAATCCATTCAAAACTTTATTTCTTATATTAAGATTTCATAAAAATAGTAAAACTTATTTTAATCTATTTATCTGTTGATGTTTTTTTTTTTCACCTTTGTCAGCGGTTAGTAAGCAATCAATCACACTAATTTGGCAATGTCATTTTAATTTTTAATAAACTGACATTTATATTTTCTAAAAAAAAAATCGATTTTTTTGTTTTAATTTATATAAGTATTATTAATACTTATATTTCATTGAAGTAAAAGTATGAACTCTAAGGAAATACGTCAGCATAACAACAAAAATAATGCAAATAAACATAAGTTTGCAGACAAGAAATTACATATTATCAATTAATAAACATATATTAGTATTTTGCAACAGAAGTATCATGCAATTATTCATTAAAATCTGTTGCTATGACAATGGCATCATATGGAAGACACACCATCAGTGTTTCTATAAGTTGCTTGAACCAAAACTGAAAATGTTCAAAAACAATATTGGAAACAACAGATACAAAAGCATGAGTCTTCTCTGTGGAAAGCTTGTTTCTCAATGGTTTCTAGTCATTGTCATGTGTTATATCATAACATCCGTGCATGTTTCTGCACTGACCCTACCAAAAAATGAAACTGTGCCAGCAGTCATAGTCTTTGGGGACTCCATAGTAGATACAGGAAACAACAACTATATCTCCACTCTTGTCAGATGCAATTTCCCACCCTATGGTAGAGATTTTGCAGAAGGAAATCATCCATCTGGGAGGTTCAGCAATGGGTTAGTCCCATCAGATATTATTGGTACAAACTTTTATGCTCTTAAAACATTATCTTGTAAAGTTCTGCAGAATAAACTGTTCAATTTCTTAACAACGTCTTTGTTTCATTTTCAGCTGCAAAATTTGGAGTGAAGAAGTTCTTACCTCCTTATCTTGATCCAAGTTTGCAGCTTCAAGATCTCCTCACTGGTGTAAGCTTTGCCTCAGGTGGGGCCGGATATGATCCTCTGACAGCTCAATTAGTGGTACATAACCATATATGCAACTTGTGCATGTTATCTTAAAGCTAATTTACCTTGGCACATCTTAAAGCTAAGTGTTTTCTCTCCCTGTCACAAGTCTGTGATGTCACTGTCAGATCAATTAGATATGTTCAAGGAGTATATAAAGAAGATAAATGATGCAGTTGGAGCAAACAGAACCACACTAATAGTGTCTAAGAGCATATACATAGTGTGCATAGGAAGTGATGACATTGCCAATACTTATACACAATCACCATTTAGGCGTGCCGAGTATGATATTTCTTCATACACTGACCTAATGGCCTCTGAAGCCTCAAAGTTCTTGAAGGTATGTTTTTTATGAAACATAAACCACATTCCAATTTTTTTTAAAAACTTTTTGTTTTATTTTTCTTTCTTATGCAGACACTTTATGAAATAGGAGCAAGAAGGATAGGAGTATTTGGTTTACCAGCTATAGGGTGTGTGCCCTCACAAAGAACAATGGCTGGAGGCTTAGATAGAGCATGTGCAGAATCTTCTAATGAAGCAGCAGTGCTCTTCAATTCCAAGCTTTCTTCCCAAATGGATGCACTTGAAAAGAAGTTACCAGACGCTAAACTTGTTTACCTTGATTGTTACAATGGATTGATAAACATGATTCAAGATCCTGCTAAATATGGTAATCACGCATCAATCACATCTATTATTTATTATTATTATAATGTTACTTAACTCTCTGAGTAACATTATATTTATGAAACACCAACATGTCTCAAGAGGTTGTTTTGAAAAAAAAAATATTATTTTTAATGTTTCATTAATAAAAATTGTAACTTGTTTTGATAGAAAAAAAAAAAAACATAAAAAGAATTCGTTTGCAATGATGAATATACCATCATTTAGATATTTTGTTTATAATTCATAGTTCATTTCATTAAAACATCCTTTAATACATTGATGATGTCAAAATGTCTATGCTAATGCCTTAATTGTGTTTCATATTATTGTCATAGATACTTTCTGTCATAAAAGAAACCAGTAAGTAGCTGCACGAAATTCATTCACATCTCCATATAATTATTGTGTTTACTCTCCCTCCCTCCTTCATGAACTTTCCCACGCAACCTACCAAACGAGTACCAATTAGCATGAGAAAGCCCTTAACTCCCGAAACATTTTAAACTATGATCCTCATGTTACAGAATGATGTGGGAGAAATTCTGTGTAAACTAAGTTGTGTTGATTTAGTGATTTTAGTTCTATGGTTGAATTTGTAGTCATTAGAACCTTTTTCTTTGTTAGACTCACATTTTTTTCTTATACTTGGTGGTGAAGGTTTCGAAGTGGCAGTGAAAGGATGCTGCGGTACAGGGGATATAGAAGTGAGCATTTTGTGCAACCGCTACCTCGTAAACACGTGCTCTAACTCTTCTGGCTACATATTTTGGGACAGCTATCATCCAACAGAGGAGGCCTACTATGTTCTTAGTTCTATTGTACTTGATAACAAAATTAATAAGTTTTTTTAAGGTGTCCGCTTATAGTTTTATTATATATGAATTTAATTGTTCTGGTTTTATACCCAATATGTTTTAAGGCATTGTAAGAAATTTTATACCTAATATGATCATGAATCTGAGTCCAAAATATTAGTTGGATTAACATGTATCCTTGCCTTGTTATGCAAATATATTGAACTATTATTTTTATTTATTCTTCTGGCTATAATGATTATTGTTAGATTGGTTGCTGGGTTAACATTCTTATGCATGCTGTTGAGAAAAAATGAAAATCTTCTTACTTTCAAAATATTTTTTTTTCTGTATTTTATATCTTCAAATTCGAAAATCTTTATTGGAATTCTCAAAAACACATCCTAAACTTCAATGGATGGATTAATTACTTCGTCAAATTTAAAGGTTATTTGCTTGTGCATATAGAGATTTCGATGCTGCCAGTAATTCACATTAGTTAATTCCAAATAAGTATTTCTGCATGTTTAAAGGTTACACTATCAACTAATGTTACTACTTGTATGACCTTAAAAATATTATGGTAAAGTCAACAATTTTATGTAACATTTGTATTTTTTATAAAAGTTTGTAGCAGAAGTGTAAAACTTTCCTACACTACCGTAGAATATTTACTCCAAAATGTGCATGTTGTGAAATGAGGAAGTGCTTGATGCGTTCTATCCTGAACAGGGTGATCTATCTCTCATTTTGCCTTTGCTGATTATATCATCATCCTTTTTTAATAAGCTAATATAAAACAAGTGGAAGTCATTAAGTTGTTTTGCCAAAGTTCAGTTGCAAAAGTTAATATGGAGAAAATCCAAGTGTAAAAATGTAATAGGAGAATCAAGAAAACGGTTATAGAACAAGGTTGAACGATAAAAGGACAATCTAACTTATGGAACAAAGTTTGTAATAACTTGGACAATCTTTTGTTTTGGCAAGAGCAATGGACCCTTGGATATTGAGTATTGAAAGATAAAGCTAATGTTACTCTCACTGAATATGGTCTCTAGACCAAAGTTTTTCAATACACTACTCCTAATTGTCGATGGAATTTAATGAATCTGCAAACCTTTTTACCCGCTAATATGTATGATGTGATTGGTGCTATACTTCTTCCAATTCGTTCTGGCAACAATGATAAGCTTGCTTGGAACTTTAAGTCAAACCCCAAGTTTTGTATGAACTTGACTTACTCGTTAATAATTGATTATGTTGATCCTATTCTTAAGGTGATTTGGAAGTGAGATGGCCACAACTAGCTAAGTTCCATATATGGAAAGTGGCTTAAAATTATATGGCTAATACGATTGTAACTCCGACAATGTTTACTAGATGGTTAGTACTATTAGGACATTCACCATCTCTTGGAAAATCAACAAACATTATATTATATCTTAACCACTATTTGTGATATGAAATGACTGAAAGACCTCTTACTGGGTCTTGGTGTCTCACATTATTAGTTTATGAAAAGCCTTCTACAGTGTGTTGATGTCTCACATACTCAACCAATGCATATCTTTTGTAATAATTAACCAACTATTCATATTGTTAAAAATCAGTCTTTTATGAACGAACAAAACATATCGATGTTGATTCTCACTTTATTTAAGACGAGATTACTAATGGAAATATGTGTTTATGTCACAACTCTTACATAGTTGCCTGACATTTTTATTAAAACTCTTGGTAGATTACAATTTCTTTCTTTAATGACTAAGTTAGACGTCTATAATCTACAGTGTACCAACTTGAGAGGGTGATAAAATCTTTGTTTCTATACATATATAATCGATTTAGATTTTTAGCTGAAATTGTTGAACATATTCAAAAAGTTGTGTTTGTATTATTAACTAGCTTTAGAAGCCAAATTTGGCCAAAGTCTATTTGATATTGATTTAAATTATTTTAAGATATGTTAGGAGTTTTTCTAGGAGTGAATATGAAAGATAAATCTTATATATAAACTAACACACCAGAACAATGAAGATGTACGTTTAGGTTGTCTCATATTTATTACTTTCTTATTAAGCAAAACAGAGCCTTAAGGGGAATTGCATATTGAGCATAATGCCATGTCTGCTTAGATGTTGTTGAATCCATAGCGCAATGCTTAAGAAGAATTGTGATGGAGCAAGTGATTACGAGAGGTGTTGATGTTGTTATACTTGATTTTGTAGCTAATAGGAGATAGAAATATATCCTTGTTGAACCATCAAATTGATTAAGGAGGGATGCTCGCTTCTCGTGCTAGTCATTATCTAGTAAGTGTTATCCAGGAAGTTGCCCAAAGGATTAATGTTTCTTCTTGGAGTCACGTGAACAAGGAAGCCAATGAAATGCCTATCTGAGCATAGGTTCACGTTGGATGTATCTTTAACACTTTTCTCCCATGGGTTATAATACTATAGTTTGATCCATAAGCTCTTTTTGCAGTCAAATCACTAAAATGGTAACCATGATGTTTTCATGTTGGTCTTACGTGATTTTAACAGCTTGTAATATTATCTACTTATGTATCGAGTACGATGATATAACACTTCTCACATAACACTACCACAAAATCAAGGTAAGTTAAGGTAAATAAATAATTAAATACAAAATATATTTTTCATCAAAATTCAATTTTTATATATCCATATGATCATTCTTGTCTTAAGATTCTCATAATTCACGTATATTCTTATCCTTTATAAATGACTACGAAATCACATAATTATACTCATATCTTATCTCCACAAATGTTTAAGGAATTATTAACACATGAGTTGAGTAAGATACGATCTCTATTGCCCATCAATAATAGTTTGATGTAGTCAAGATAATTCATTTTATTATTTTGCATAGTCTGATTTAAAAAACTCTTTTAGTTTCCCATCACTTAATATTTTATTATAATATATTTAAATAATTAGTAAAGTCAAAATATTTCACATAATCATATTAGATCAACATTTCACATAATCATCCATTCCTCAACCAATTCCATATAACATGTACTTATATTATATTTATAACTCTTATTCAAATACAATTATATTATCATACTAATCACATAATATACCTTTTTATGAAATAATTCACTTAATTAAACAAAACACAATTTTAAAGAATAAAAGAATGTCAATTGAATGTCCAATAAGCATCATTATTTCCAAAGTAGAGTAAAAAGAATTGGTATAGTCTCTTCCTCGCTGTTGAGCGTCTAACTAATGTTTCACTAAGCATCATTACAACATTAGAAACAAACTTTTATAGTAGAAAAAACTATTACAACTTTTTTCTCTTAAATTACAAGTTGTAATTTGAATGATGAATTAATCGATATCATTAATAGTTGAGTCTCACTTAAACTATCATTTTTCATTTGTTTCAACAAATTATCTTATATAGAAAACAAGTTAGATCTCAAATTTAACTAAGAAAAATTTTACTTTTTCTTATAAACAGTTCTTCCTTAATATAAATCAAAATCTTTTTATCTTAATTTAATTAGGACCAAACATTAAATTCCTCTAACAATCAAACATCAAGATTCACAAATAATAATCAAAACAAGCAATCATAACTACAACAATTAAGGGTTCTATAAAATTTATTTACTCATCAAAATAATCATGTGTGCATAACATAAATATAATATTTCACATTAACTTTTAGAGTTTATTCACACCATAAACATTAAAGGATTTTGTATTTACCTTTATTACCAATCAAAATCCTCACAAATTCACAACAACAATTCATAAGTATCTAACTTAGAGTTCTCAAAACATCACAAAAAAATTTTCCGTTTCTCCACATGTACTCATTATACCTCAAGATTCCAATCAAATTAATCCCAAAAATTATCGGGGTTTAACTTTCTTTCAAATATATATTATTATAGTCGATATTCATCTTTACTGATAAAGATTTTACATAAGGGTAAAAAGTGAGAGATTTTTTTTTTCTTAAAAAAGAAAAAAAACTTACTCAGATGAAAAATCCAATCTCACAATTTTATTTTATTTTCGACCACCTTCTATGTGACAATATCTAACTGAGAAACAATGTAAAGTTTACTGAAAAAAGTTGAAGACAACTTACAGAAAATACTAATAAAAAAATCCAAAAATAAATAATAAAATAATTAAATTTATAATTTATATAATTAATCTTAACTTAATATGCATTCTTCAATATCATCTCACTTATTAACCATATCTACTAATTTAATAAAGTGAATAATTAATCTATCAACAAATATTTGATTTTTTATTTTAGTGAAATACACTTTTATTTCTTGGGTGGGTTTGAACTTTGAACATTTCTATTTCATACCAAACGAGAGCAACAATGTTGAGCTTTTTGTGGAGGATAAAAACTTCCATTTTTTAATCCATATTTCACATGTAGTAATAAGTCATATATTTTGTTCTATTTTCCTATGTAAAAGCTGGAGTCGAAAGAGCATGCATGCATGCATGCGTATGCACAATTGCTGTTGGTTTCCTATCAAAGGAAAAAAAATGAGTCATGCCTATTAGCAGGCACTTTTAAAGAACGTTACATGTATGAGCCATGTTTCGTGAGAAACTTAAAGACTACATTTCCTAATGGTTGAATAATTCAGCTGCCTTAGCTTAAATCATCAAACTAAATGGTATGTGGACTTCCAATCAACAAAATATGCCATCCTGAAAATCACCATTATAAATTTATCATATGGATCAAAATCTTAGTTGCACAAGTGTGAAATTCAAATCACATGATCATGAATCTTACCACCCTTAAATCTCTTAATGTATATCTTTTTGTTGTGCTGTTTTACATCTTTGAAGTAACAGCCAAATCACAAAACTACAGCAAGTTTGCATTTCCTGCTGTTATAGTTTTTGGTGATTCAATCTTGGATACTGGAAACAACGATTATATTGAAACCATAATGAAGGCAGATTTCAAACCATATGGGAGGGATTTCTTAGGAGGAAAACCCACAGGAAGGTTTAGCAATGGCAGGATCCCTTCAGACTTTTTAGGTACTTCTAACTAATGCTTATTAAAATGGTTTATCAAGTAAAACAAAAATGTTATTTGTTCAACAAATCATACCAGCTAAATTTGAACACCATATGATACTGCCATGCTTCATTATGCTTAGAAATTGGCTTATAATTTCAGCTGAAATACTTGGAATAAAGGAGACTTTGCCACCCTATCTTGAGCCAACTCTGGAGATTGAAGACCTCTTAACAGGGGTGTCTTTTGCCTCTGCTGGCTCAGGATATGATCCTGTAACAGCAGAAGTAGCAGTAATAATCACTCTGCTCAGCCACATAATCTATTTTCTAACTCTCAAGATTTCAATTCTGTTTTTTACAACAGTTTTTTCATTTATGTTATATATCAGGCAGTGTTGTCAACAGAGGATCAACTGAATATGTTCAAAGAGTACATAGGAATTCTGAAGGCATATGTGGGGGAAGAAAGGACAGCTTTCATTCTAGCAAAAAGCTTATTTTTTATTAGTATGGGAAGTAATGACGTTTCAGTAACATATTTTATGTCACCATATCGGAGAAATGAGTATAATGTTGAAGAGTATACAAGTATGCTAGTCAATATATCTTCAAATTTTCTTCAGGTGTGGTTTTGATGTGAGTACTATTTGAATTCTAAGCTAAGAACATAATGCCATGTGCACTTCATGTGATCCTTGTATTAGAAAATTTGATGGAAATGTCATGAAATTTAATGTAAGGAACTATATAAATATGGAGCAAGAAAGATTGGAGTACTGAGCCTAGCTCCAATAGGATGTGTGCCACTGCAAAGAACATTAGGGGGAGGAGAAGAAAGGAATTGCGTAGAATCAGTAAACCAAGCAGCCATGGTCTACAACACCAAGCTTTCTTCTTCAATAGTGGCTCTCAACAAAAGTCTTCCAAATGCTACGCTTGTCTACCTTGACAACTATGGTGAACTCAATGAAATTATCCAATACCACAAAAAATTTGGTAAATTCCTTCTTCTGTGTTTAGCCTTGTACTCTTTATGTCCTGCCACCTTGGCTAAATTTCATGATATGCACAGCTTATATGGGTCCTATTTTCTGTATGAATAAACAATCTAGTCTAGGCATTACACTGTGTCAGTCACAAACTAGTGTATACTGAGTTTTTATTTTTGTGATTATTTAGTTAAAACTCATACAGCCAATATTTTTTATCATTTGATAGTGAAACATGTTTTGTAAGTGTATAAAAATCTGTACATTTGTAATGGTGTTTGATGAGAATGTTTGTGTGGAGGAACCAAATAGCCACATGAATTATGATTCACTGACTTAATGCTTATGGAACAGGATTTGAAGTGGAGGGTTCTGCATGCTGTGGTGTTGCAAATATTGAAGCAGGCATTCTGTGTAATTCTTTCTCCTTAAGAGTATGTCAAAATGTTACAAAATATGTATTCTGGGACAGTATTCACCCCACAGAGAGAGCTTACAGTATGCTTGTCACAAATATCGTAGAAAACAATATTCACAAGTTTGTTTGAAAATACTTTTCCTCTTCAGCTTAATATACGGATTATATATGTTGTAAAACTATGTTTTATGCCGTTTAACAGAACTAATAAGGGTGATTTTAACATGTTAAAAAGAAACTACGACACGCAGATGATATCAAATATAGGTGGAAGCGTGAAGGATGGAAATACTAACCACCAGCCATTGGAAAATGTGTATTCATATCATACCAACCAAATGGGATCCATTTTCGCTTTCTGAATCCTAATTCACTCAACGCGTGATGTGGCTCATTTCTGAAAATAGAATAGGCACGGTCACAAAAATTGTGAGCAAGTATTGTATGTATTTATAGGTAGAAATATATACGTCATGGATTCAACTAGTAAAATCAGTCTTTAACGTAAACATATAAAGACGGTTAAATGCGAAAATAACATAAGGTATTTTTATAAATAAATGATCATTCATAACGTTGGTTAAACAAAAAAACCGTCAGGGATATATTAGTAAAAAATAAAAATTCAAAATTTTAAAATTTTGAAATGGCAGGTGAGTCACCGCGTCGGTTAGGAGCTTTAAACCGACGTGGTGTGATTCACCATGATGTCGGTTCTCGGAGTCCAACTGGCGTCATGCTCACTCTGATAACATTGGTAAAATAATTGGTTAAAATTAGGGTTCGCACTCCGTCAGTTTTAGGCTTCTAACCGACATGGTGTTCCATCTGAACCTTAATTTGGGGATTTCAGGTCATGCATCACATCGGTTAGAAGTCCAGAATCGATGTGGTGCTTCCTGTTTGCGTTTTCACTTTCACTTTTATTCTCCCTCCATTGCGCGCGCTTTGTCCTGCACTGTTCTGGCTTCTTCCTTGCTGCTTTTCGACCTCCATTGCTTCCTCGTTCAACTCCATTACACTCCCTATCGTTCATATACATTGAGAGCTTCGTTTTGAACGGTTCCATTTTTGTTTTGAAGCTCCGTTCGAGGTGCATTTCATTTGAAGCTTTGAGTTGTTTTTTTCTCTTCCATTTTCGTTTGCTTTCACTGATATTGTTATTGTATTGACTATTTGTTTGCATTTTGTTGTTTTTGGTAGTGTTCGTTTGGCTACATTTGGGTTTGTTGGTCTTCTCGGTTTGGCGTCACCACTTCTCTACAAGAGGTATGCTTTTATCATATTTGAAATGGAAGAACAATATGATTTGAATGGTTATCTGTACGATTAGAATGCTTGTTTGGATTTGAATGTTTTTTGTGTATGTTAGGATTTGAAATGGAATAACAATATGATTAGAATGCTTGTTTTATTTGAGCATTGTTGTATGATTGGAATGCTGGCCTTTGTGTATAATTTAATATATAAGAAACGCGTTTGGGTACTAAGTCCGGAGATGTTCGATCCCCGACAATTTTTATTTAATCTTGCTCATTGTGTAATGTGTCTGAAAATCTTTCACTACTCGTAGTGATGGATCGAAGTTAGATAAATGCAAGTCGAATAAGTGATGTTTATGAGAAAGGTGTTGAAGATTTTTTAGAATATGTTAAACGGAATGGAGCAGCAATAAATGGAAGATATTACTATCCGTGTGTGAATGGAAAAAGAGTAGATATTGAGTTTATACAAGAGCATGTTCTTTGTGATGATTTCTTGAAGAACTATACAACGTGGACTTGGCATGGTGAAGTTCTAGACCTACCATATGCATCTGAGCAAGATCAATGTGAGCATTCTAATCTATATTCTGAAGATTGCATGGATGACATGATTCGTGATATTGGAGGAGAGAGTATCCACTAAGCCCATGTGTTTGATTATTTGAAAGATGATTCACTAACAGAATTGTATCCCGGTTGTTCAAGTTTTTCACATTTATCAGCAGTATTACGGTTATTTAATATGAAGGCAAGAAATGGGTGGACTGATAGAAGTTTTACTGAATTACTTGAATTTTTGCATGAAATACTTCTTCAAGGTAATACATTGTCAACCAGTCACTATGAGGCCAAGAAGATATTGTGTCCAATGGGTTTGGAGTACCGAAAAATACATGCTTGTCCAAATGATTGTATACTGTATAGAAAAGAATTTGAAGGATTGCATAAGTGTCCTAGATGCGGGATATCAAGATACAAAGTTAAGGATGATGACGGGAATGAAGATGACATGAAAAAGGGTCCTCCTACAAAAGTATTGTGGTATCTTCCAATCATACCTCGATTAAAACGTTTTTACGCCAATGTTAACGATACAAAGAGCTTTACATGACATGCAAATGGAAGATGTGATGGGTTGTTACTACATGCTGCCGATTCACCACAATGAAAGAAAATTGATTCTTTGTATCTTGAATTTGGAAGTGATCCAAGAAATCTCAAACTTGGTCTTGCAACTGATGGAATGAATCCATATGGTAATTTAAGTAGCAAACATAGTTCATAGCCTGTTTTGCTATTTACTTACAATTTGTCATATTGGTTGTGCATAAAGAGAAAATATATGATGTCCATAATGATATCAAGACCAAGGCACCCCGGAAATGACAGAGATGTTTATCTAAGTTCTTTGATAGAAGACTTGAGATTGTTATAGGATGAAGGTGTTAAGGTTTTTGATGCACATGAGAAATCCAATTTCAATTTGCAAGCAATATTATTTTGCATGATTAATGATTTTCCAGCATATGGAAATCTGAGTGGTTATAGTGTCAAAAGACATCATGCTTGCCCGATATGTCAAAAGAACACAAGTTACCATCAGTTAAAATATGGGAGAAAGACATGTTACATTGGTCATCGAAAGTTTTTGAAACGTAACCACCCTTATCGCAGGTTGAAGAAAGCTTTTAATGGTTGTCAGGAAGACAGAACTGCACCTCCACCCTTAACTGGAGAAGAAGTGTATAACCGAGTGAGTAACATCGAAGTCAATTATAGGAAAATTGTCAAGCATAGTGGTGTGAGAAACATATGGAAGAAGAAATTGATATTCTTTGAACTTCCATATTGGTCAAAGTTAGATGTTAGACATTGTATAGATGTAATGCATATGGAAAAAGAATGTTTGTGATAGTATAATTGGGATATTGCTACATATTAAAGGAAAGACAAAGGATGGAATTAATGCTCGTAAAGATCTCGTTAAGATAGGTGTTCGGTTTGAGTTACAACCCCAACCTCATGGTAAACGAACGTACTTGCCACCAGCATGTCATACTCTGAAAAGATCAGTTTCTGTGGGTGTTTGCAAGGAGTTAAAAGTATCACAAGGATACTCTTCAAATATCAAAAGTCCTGTCTCAATGAAAGATTTGAAACTTATTGGCTTAAAATCTCATAATTGTCATGTTCTTATGCAAGACCTTCTCCCAGTGGCTATTCGTGGAATTCTACCAAAAAGTGTTAGACAAGTCATCACTCGTCTTTGTCTATTCTTCAATGCTATTTGTAGGAAAGTAATTGATCCTACTAGATTGGATGAGTTAGAAAACGAAACTATCATTATCTTGTGTCAACTAGAGATGTATTTTCCTCCTTCGTTTTTTCATATCATGGTTCATTTAATTGTTCATCTGGTGAGAGAAATTAGAATATGTGGTCCATTGAGAGATGCATGAAAATATTCAAAGGGTATGTGAAGAATCCATATCGACCAAAAGCATCTATTGTTGAGAGATATATTGCATAGGAGGCAATTGAGTTTTGTACCACGTATATGTCGGAAGTAGATGCTATAGACATATCGCGAGGTATGAAAGAAGACAATAAGGCAAAGACACACGAGGTGTGAGGATAGTTTGAAAAGACAATATTGCATATTTAGGTTGGGACGTGCATATAGCCTTCTCAAATTGGGAGATTTATTTAGGATAAACATAATTTGTTTTATGTACATAAAGCAGCTTATCAATCTAATCCTTAAACATCAAAATTAATTAGTTTTTGTGTGTTTTTTTATCAACAACAAAACTCATTTGTATATGTGTTTCTTGTATGTATAAAAGGGTACCGATATAATCACTTATATTTTTTAGGCAATTTAGATTTTAGTCTATGTCCATTTAGTATATTTTTAATCTGATTGACTAAATTAAGACTGTATTACCCAGGACCAGTGAAGCCAAAGAAGGAATGTATAAAGGGGCAATATATTCTATCAAAGGGAATAATAACAAAAAAAAAGACCAAATTGATTTAATTATTTAACGATGAGTATAACAGAATATATGGTATGCACTGCTTATATATTTAAACAATCCTAATCCTAACAGCGAGGGGTTAAAGAATGACGGGTGAAGCAGTCACTATGTGGCACTTCCCAACTAAAATCCTAGAATTAAATTAATTTGAGGTTTGAACAAGGGATCGTCAGTTTAAAAATTTGTTTAATTTTTAACTTCCAAGAATCCACTCTATTTTGATTTTTGGACATTGATATAGGGATACATGTGAAAATGCTCGGACCCTCAATTAGTTTTTGTTCAAGTAACAATTCAGAGAGAGAAATCAGGCTACACTTTAATTATTACATTGAATCTAATCTAGTTGTTTTTTCCTTGAAATACCCCAATTTATATAATTCCAGATGAATTTATACTTGTAAGCATGATTAAGGTAAGTCCAAGTATTTTCTAATTATGCCTTTTGACATTGTATTAAGTGTAATACTTTATTAATTATATTTTAATTTATTATCTTCATATAATACATTTTGTACACAATTAATATTGTTGTCGTAGTACAATTATAAAAACTATGATTAGTGGTAACTCACTTATAACGGAATTTAAGTATACCATGTCAAACAAATTTCAATTGGTTCCAAACCATTCATTGATTTGCCAAAGAAGCGAACGTGGCTGAGAACAGATCCAAATCTTCTATTATGTTGATTTTGTCATAGTAAACAATGACCAGCATTGATTTGTTGATTGGAAGCAGATGATTCTTCTTGATTCTTGGACATGAGAACCCAGATACATGAGAACTCAGATAGAAATCCAGTTACACGCTAATTATTACATAAAATCTACTTATCCTTACTTTGAGATACCCCTTATTTACACAACTCTAGATAAATTTATACTTGTAAGCATGATTAAGGTAAGCTCAAGTATTTTTTTTAGGCCTTTTGATATTGTATTAAGTGTAATACCTTTATTAATTATATTTTTATTAATTATCTTAATATAATGTATTTTGTACCTAATTAATACTTTTGTCAGGTAATACCATTATAAATCTATGGTTAGTTGTAATTCATTGAATTAAATATACCATGTAAAACAATAATTTAAACCATTCATTGATTTGTTTGAGAAGTGAACGTGGTTGGGAACCAAGTCTTTCATTATGTTAATTTTGCCATAGTCAATAATGACCAAATAGTGAGGCATGGATATTGGAGAGCACTAAAACACGGCAAATAGTGAGGCATGGATTCTGGAGAGTGGTTTTAGGTTTTAACTTTCAGTTCCACATGAAATTTTATTGCCCTCTCTTTTGATTCAGTCTTAAAAAGTAGGCCAATTTTATAATTTATTGTCCAATTAATCTTTATGTAATACTATTTAACCACAAAGTGGTTCTATAAAATTTTGATAAATTTTACCGTAAATAATTATCAAAATTTCATTCTTTTAAAAACTAAATTGTCACTCACACAATTGATTTAACCAATTAATTGGTGTTGTATTTTCTCTATATATATAGCCTAAATATCCATATATGAAAAAAAATGGTTCTTATAATATTGCATGTTTAGGTTGTATTGTTAATGGGACGTGCATATAGCCTTCTCAAACAGCTTATCAATCTAATCCTTAAACATCAAAACTTATTAGTTTTTGTGTTCTTTTTATCAGCAACAAAACTCATTTGTATGTGTTTTTTTTATGCATAAAAGGGTACCGATCTAGTCACTTATATTTTGTAGGCAATTTAAATTTTAGTCTATGTCCATTTAGTATATTTTAATTTGATTGACTAAATCAAGACGGCATTCCCAGGGACCAGTGAAGCCAAATAAGGAATGTATAAAGAGGCAATATATTCTATGAAAGGGAATAATAACGAAAAAGACCAAATTGATTTAATTATTTAGTGATGAGAACAGAATCTATGATATGCACTTCATATTCATTTAAACGAATCCTAACAGTGAGGAGTTAAAGAATGACAGCTGAAGAGTCCCTATGTGGCACTTTTCCAACTAAAATCCTAGAATTAAATTAATTTGAGGTTTGGACGAGGGATCCTCAGTTTAAAAATTAGTTTATGCAACCAAGCGGACCTCACATCAGCAAAATCAGTCACTTTGTAGCATCTCATTCACCAGATTAACTTCAGAAAAACTAATTCAATAAATTTCCATCAAAAGCATGATAAAGTCTGATCATAATATTGTAGCTAAAAGAAGAAGCAACAAGCAATGACAAAACTACTTGTCAATAGATTTCAACAAAATCATTGCAATCATGCAACGATGAAGGTAAAAGGGCACTGCCTTTGACACTACTAATATGGAAGATCCTTCAATTGTTTCAGCGTACAAAACATATACAAGTAATGATTATAATAATATTATTACCACAACCATCGCCAACCCTCCGCATCTATTTAGACATATATGAAATATCCGCACCACCTAAGACTGCCACAAGACAGACTACAAAATTGCATTCTAACTATTCTAAAATTCACTTGAGAGTAGAGACCGAAAGAGGATATACACAGCAGAGAAACATGAGTATGAGGCGGTGAAGGAAAAGAAATTGAAGACACCATTGCGTCAGCGAAGTTTATTCTGAGCAACTGCCTGGCAAAGTTCATCTTCATAGAAGAGAACTCTATTAGAAGCCAAAGATCTGTATAGGGGCTTTGGTATAACTGATGGCATCAGGCAACGAGAAGGCAAAGCTGACTCTGGGAAAAGAACAGCAGCAACCTGCCGCATCTCAGAAATTTTCAGGCGAGAAGGAGGTCGAGGCCCATGTCTGGGTGCTTTAGGTGTGTGTGGGCTTGGAACTTTCACTCCCTTCCCATCACCCTTGCTGCAAAAAATTAATAACATTATGATCAAAACTTCCATATAAAACTGCAGAAAATTATTTGTCAGAAACACGTACGACAAAAAAGGCCAATGCTCAGTAGGACGAGGAGTCATTGTGCTTAACATCTCTTGCCGAGAGCGATCTGGAGTAGTATAATTGAAGTAAAATTGCCTTGCAATCATAACCTAACAGCATTAGAAAAAGTTAGCCATTACAGAAAAAGCCAGAGTACTTCAGCTAAATCATAAACAAGCATTTGAAGGCATAAATACACAGACACAACTTACAGCTTTTCTAATTCTCTGAGAAACATGGAAGACAGCTCTCAATTGGTCATGGTGCAGGAGACACAGTATTTTAACCTCGAATTTGTCAAAGATAACGGGTCAACATAACAGAAAATAAAAAATAGTATGCAATTTACCAATTAATTCTTCCTTATGCATGCTTCAACATTCAAAAAAGTCAGAACAAATAGCCAAAACCAACAGGTACAAATACATAAAAAAACTGACAAAACATAAAATTTGACATCAAAAGCAACAAAAATATGACTCAACAGAAATAGAAGAAAAGAAATAGTATGCAAAACAATAAACATCCAAGGATGCATAGAGAATTTCCCTAACATCATCAAATCGAAATTCTTTTAGCCACGATTCCTAGCAAGGTAGAATAGAACAACACAAGGATACCCGAATACAATCATTAACAAGCCAGAGTAGAGAATCTGCAATCATGACCAAATAACATCGGTTTTCAACAACACAGAATATCAAGCTTTAAATCCCCTAATCATTATTCAATTAACTTAATAAAAAAATGATAATGACCCCTCTTTTCTATCCTTCCCATTACCCGGAAAATAAGCACGCACTATTTCTCTGAATCTGTACCCTTACAAGCAAACACATTAATTTGGTTAGAGAGCAGAAACAAAAAATTCCCAAATTAGAGAAAAATTATTAAATTCGCAACTCTAGATGTAAACACATAAAAATAGTGGCAAGACACAAAATTTAACGAATAAAGAAAACAACAAAAATAACTCAAAACAAAAGCACAAGAAACGCGAGCAAAACATTAAAATCCAAGGCAGCATAGACAATTACCAAGACATCAGATCGGAAAGTTTTGAACCACAACTACAAGATACACAAATAGGAACACAAGTATATCCTAACACATCATTCAAATTCAAGGAAACCCTAACATCAACCGGCAACACAAACAGCACCAATCAAGAAAACAGAGTAGTATCCACGATCATGACCCGTTAACACCGGATTTTCAACAACGGAGAATCCGAACCTTCAAACACATAATCACTATTCCAATTAACTCAAAAAAAAAACGAATAAAATTATTTTTTTTTTCATCCCGGAAAACAAACACACCGGTTATAGAAAAACGATTAAATTAGCAACTCGAGAAAATTGAATCATGTGAAACATACTATCAATTCCATGGGGAGAGACTCGAGCCTGGATTCCGAAAGGGAATCGTCGAGGCGAGGGGTTTTGGGGGTTCCAACGAAACCAGCACCGTGGCTAACCAAATTGACAGGCGACCGCATGACAGGACTCTTATCGAAAACCCTCGCATTCTCGTCATGTCTCTTGGCACTCTTCCTGGCATGCAACACCGCCACTCTCTTCTTCCCGAGATCGGTGCAGCAACACTTCCCCGCAGCGGAAGCCGAACCTGAAGGCTTGGAGCAGCGAAGCTGAGCCAGAGTCCCGGGCCTGAGGTACTTGTTCCCGGAGCTCCGTGACTGCCTCCGCCCCTTAACCCTCCTCGTCTTCTCCTTGGGCGAGACCTTCCCCATTCTCTTGCTCCCCACACTCAACCCAGCCTGAAAAATAAAGAAAGAAAATTGATAAACAAAGATTAAGAAGAAGAAGAAGAGAAAGAAGAAGAGAAAGAGAAGGGTTGGTACATGATGGTGTTGGTGAGGTAGAAGGTGAAAATAGAAGACGGAACAAAGAGGGAAAGAACAAAATGGGGCCGCTAGGGTTTTTATTCTACTTCGTTTGAATTTCGTCACTCATTAAGGTGCCCGCCAAATTTCTCTGAACTGTTTTTGCTCCACGGAATCACACTCCTGGGCCTCCTCCACTCGATCTATTTTTGCCACGTGCCCTCTTCTCCTTCGTCCTTTTTGGTATCCTAGGCCATCTGGGTCCCACCACACTCAATTTCTCTTTTCTTTTTCATTATCTTATTATTATCCCTTTAAATCGGATTCTGTTTTTAAGATATTGTTATAAAAACAATATATTACTGTGACGGAAGAGTATATTTTAAAGTATATTCTTTTATTGAAAGTAAATCTGATAATAGAAAAATAAATAATAGGTGGTAGAATGACTAGTTTGCCCTTACCTGGTGTACCCTGAAAAGGTGGCAACCCTCGTGTGACAGTGATTTAATGCGCAAAAATACGGATTCGCCCCTTTATTAATTCAGCACTCGCACGTGAGTTCCGCGCTTCGCAAAATTACCAAAGATAACAGACAAAGACGGCATCTACAGTAGTTGAGTGATTTCAGATAACAAATGTACTTTCAAATTTGTTACTTTCACGATTTTGTAGATAAGATCTTATGAGAAAACTCATAAGTAGTTACAAAATACTACTAATAATCTCCGGTCAACACGCCAGTCAAAACCTCTTATATCATTCATCATTTTGGCTTATTTTAAAAAATTATAATAACTTTATATTCTGAAAATAAATTAATGAAACTATTTTTAATTTACATATTAAGCAATTTGATGTATAAGTTATAGAATATGCATATGCTTAGTAATTTAATATTTATTTTTTAAATTTAATTATTATTTTAAAACATACCATTTCATTAACATACATGTCACATGTAATTGATATATAAGTGAATAGCTGTGTGAACTAAAAAAATCACAAGTCACATGTGATTTAGTTGTGTCAAAAACTGGAAACACACATGTTAAATTGAGAATAATAAAATAAATAATTGCAAATTTTAAAGAAAGTTGTCTTTAATAAATAACATCATTTATATGCTTTTATTGTATTTCTTACTACTACCTCCTCCATCTCAAATTACATGTAGTTTAAGATTTCTATGCACAGATTGAAATAAATATATGTCTCTTTTATACAATTTTATTAAAAATGTCTCACATTTCCAGTAAATACATAACTAAAAGAGTGGTGTAAATGTAGTGGTTGAACACGTCGAGACAAATTAAGAAAAATAAACAAATTATAGTGCATTGTAAAAATTTTAGGATAAATTAAAAAGAGATGAAAGTGTATATAATTACTAGATAATAATGTATTTTAATGTAATTTTAAAGATTTAAATATGTTTTCAGTCTTAAAAAATAATTTAGTTCCTAATAAAAGAATTCATGACTTTTGGTCCTTAAAATATTTACAAATTTTTCATTTCGCCCATGAAACAAATATCTAGTGTATGTGTCTTTGTAGGTATGTTTACTTCTTAAATGATCTTAAAAAAAAAATTAGATTTATCTTTTGAATTGTTTATAATAATTTATAGTTTTATCATACAAAACAAGTTTGATATAATTAGCTGAAATTTAGCTAAAAGATTAAAAAAAAGTACCTAAAAGATGAAAAGTTAACTTAAAGTTGGATGAGAAGTAAAAATATGTGTAATTATTAAATCAAATATTAAATTTCAATAAATATTTATGTAAAAATTGATTATTCGTTATGATTTAAATAGAGATCATTTTCTTAAAAATAAAAAAAAACAATTAAAACGATAATAAAAAATGAGAATTTAAAGCAGTAAAACAACAATCCAAAAACAGTAAACATAAACAGAATTTAAACATTAAAATTTTATTTTATTATTTAAGATATAAAATGACAAATATTTTATCTAGATATATTGTTTTAACACACTACTTCAAATAAGCTAACAGTGATTAAAAAAATTATCTTAGTGAGCACAACTGAAATGCTTTTCTAAAATTTTCATTTACTTATTTCATCTATAATCTAAATAAAATGTTTTACTATCAAAAGGTAAAGAAAAGATTATATAAAATTCCTAAATTTTTGGGGAACCAAAAGTGAAGATTTCTGAAAATATTGTTTTGGTAGTGGTGCACGTGGTTGTCTCTGATAAACACTTTAATGATGAGTAAGTAACAGAGCATTGGATCCCAGGCTTTGGATTCGTAATGAAATCAATTCTTTGGTTGAATGTTGACTGTGTAGGTCCTCACTTTACAAAACTATCATTATTAATTATGATGGTTATAAAGGAATTTACCTTTGTCTTTTCACCACCACTCTAATTATTTATCTACTCAAATCTTAACAAGCAATCACAACTTTGAAGTCTCACAATTACTACTAATGCTATTTAACAACCATGAAACATGTAAATTAATAATCAACAAAACAAGTGAATGGTTAATTATTGGTAAAAAATGGTTAACTGTTGGTAAAAAGTGAAGTTATTATATTTATATAGGTGTTATTAACCAGTGTCCCTAAAAGCATGTATTGAGGAATTTAAAAGAAGAGTGTTTTTAAAATCATTTAAAAATATAAAACTCATTAAAAAGGATAGGAGAAATATTTTTTTTATCCACAAAAATTATTAACAACCTTTTAAGTTGCTTAATGGAAGTGCTTCTTAATTTAAGTTCGAGATATAATAAACAAAGCAATAAAATAAGTATTAATGCTATTTAATGTATGATATTATTAAGAATCAAATAATAGAAGTAGTAGTGATGTTTTACAGTAGTACTCCCTATATCTATAATAAATAATAATAATAATAAGATGATGGAAACATTGATAATGATGGTAAAAATAGTAGCAAGAAAGGATACTTAATGACAAAATATGTAACATTAATGGTAGTGGCAGCATACGAAAATGACATATTATGGCATGGGGATACATTGCCAACTTTTTTTTAGACTGATCACACTAATTATTAATTTTATCTTTAAATCAAAGTATAAAACAATATTACTAATGGAATTATAACTATTCGAGTCATTAAAGAGAGGACAAGATTTCAAAATATATTAACAATTAATATGTTTGTTAATTATCAATTTTGAATAAAATTTGTTTGACGTTATTTTATGTAACTTTTTTTGAAGATAAAGTTTTATGTACTTGATTTTGTTATAGAATTTGATATTGAAATCTTGACTTTTGATACTTGTTATGAGCTTGTTTGGAGAAAAAAAAAATGTTGCTTTATATACTTAGACATTAGATTAATTGTTAGCAGTGGTAGATAGAAAAATTATTAGTGTCATATTTGTTATGTGTACGTTAAAAACATGTGAAGGGGAAAGGAAACTTGACCGAAAAAAGCAATGAGGAAACAAAAAGTTATTTATATGAAATTTAGAGACAGCATATAGCATATGTGTTGACTGAAGTATTAAGAGATAAATAAACTTGTCTGATAAAAAATATTGAACTTGTAAAATGGTGTCATATAATGATAGAACTACAGTGTTACCCACAAACTTCAAAGTCAAAGTCTCAGAAAAATGTTAAAAGTTTGATAAAAACTTGGAGATTGTGGTATACAATTGTTAGTGATATCCTTGACCAGAATGGATTTGATTTGGGATGATCAAACACGTGATTACTAGTGATGCAAATGTAAAAAATGAGTATGTCAGTAATATATTGTTATTATTAAAAAAATTATAATTTTTCATATTGTTATTGAAATTTTTTTAGGCTAGACATTTTTAATTCAAGGCAATTACAAAGTGGGATATAGAGTGTAAATGTGTGCTAAAATATGGCTACTAGTAATATAATTGAAAATTAATATTGATGTTAATAAGGTTATTATTAAAGAGGTAAATGAACTAGATTTTATAGACTTAGAAGGTATTAATGGTACCAGAGATTTGGAGAAACTCAACTATATAGGGGACAACCTTTAAGTTCTACTAATACAAAATCCAAAAAAAAAAAAAAAAAAAAAAAAAAAAAAATAAAAAAAAAAAAAAAAAAAAAAAAAAAAAAAAAAAAAAAAAAAAAAAAAAGAGATTAGAGAAAAATATTCAATAGTCAGTTGATAAAAAAAATGTGATTTATGCGATGAATACATGTATTTGATGAAAATATTCATAAAAATGAAAAGGAAGTTGTAGATGAGATTACTTTATATTAATCCTTAACAAGTAAGCATGAACTAAATTCATATTATTTGACACCATAAATTTGATTTATGATTGAAAAACTATTTACAATTAAAATATTCAAATTGGTTGTAATTTACATACTTAATAATTATAAGTTAAATTATATTTCGTTAATATAATATTATACATTTATGTTATCTCTTATAATTAAAAGCGGCCAAACGATATTAATATTATACTCTTTTTTTACAAAAGTGAATACTATTAATATAAAAATATAAATATTTGTATTTTTAAATTATTAAATAGAATTGAATATTGAAAATTTAAATTATTAAATATAATTGAAATATTTGAAATTGACTAATATTTATTTCGGTATAGTTTAATATTAAATTTTATGTTTTAAAAAAATTATTTTCGGAGAGAAATTCAATTATTTTATCTCAAAAAATATTTAAAACATAAAACGAATTTAATTAAAAATAACACAAAATTTTATGAATTCAATTTTTTTGAAATTGTTAGATATACTAAAGCTAATAATAATAAGAAGAAGAAGTATTTGTTTACGCCAGTTTAAAATATAGGGAATGTGGATGGAGAAACAGCATATCAATCGTTTTCAAACAAAACACTTAGATATATTTTATAGAGATTTTGACAAAACTATTTTTCTTTTTTAAATTTTTTTGTGAGACCTTATTATGAAAAATTCTTTTGTTTTGCTTTTTTTTTTTTTTTTTTTTTGGTTGATAAGGTGAAATATGAAAAAACTTTGTAAACAATAATAGATCAGAGATAAAAGAATTAATATCTTTTAAGAAAGAAACAGGGAGAAGAAATGTCACCCTAATTATTATTAACCCACAGCAAGGCATAGAAAGCTTCAATTTTTTTCTTTTATATTTATCTCCACAAGATGATTGAAGTGACGTTGAACCAGTTGGTGATAGTTATCCTTCACACATAAATTTTTAATCAATTTTGTTATTCATTTTCAATGAAGCAATTAATAAAGAATATTAATAAATTTAACATAGTTTAAATCTTGTAGAATTTTAAATTTTATATTGATTTGTGATAGAGATAAAGTTTGACATAAAGGAATACTCCACTTGACATTTTTTATTTATTTATAATTGGCTAGTTAATGTTACTATTATTTCACGTAAAGGAATAATAAAACTCTGGTTGGTCAACCGTTCCTTTTACAAATCCCTCTCCACACGTAACTTCTAATCCAACCCACCTTAATTAATCTGTCTATCTTTACTCCTAATAAATCTTTTCTATTGAAAATCTTACCATACCAAAACTCTTACACTGTTAGGATCACTTTTGTAAATTTTTGAGAGAAAGTTAAAGTTAGATGAAGAAAAAATATTTACTATTTAAAATTTCATAAAAAAATATATAGTATAAAATTCATCTACTATTTATTTGTTTTAAATATTTTGTCTATCTTTTTTCTCTATGTTATACTACCAAACAATATAACTCGATTAAATTTTGCTTTTGAGTAGTTTTTTTCATCAATATATGAACTTCTATGCTTTTATGTTTGTTTGTATGTGAAGGTTTTATAATTAAGTGTGAGGATTCTGTTACGGCAGGTAAAATTTAAGCTGAGTAAATAATTTTTTTTGTAAGGACAGATTTGTAGTGATATGTTTGATCTGTAAATTAAGTTTTTTAGAAACAACTTGGATATGTTTGATTACACGAACTTGGGTAAGAAAAACGAATTTGATTTATTATTTTAAAAAGTTTTGACAACGGTGACAACGAAACTTTTAAGAACTTAAAAAGTACAATAGACAACTTTGAATTTAGTAGTGCAATTGTTAAAAATAAGATTTAAATTATTAGATTTCACTAATGAAATGAGAAGTATATCATTGACATTAATGATATGATTGAAGGTTCCATAGGTTTATGTAAATGAAATGCCTTAGTTTAAATTGAGCTATTTAATATTGATTTAGTATGTTAGGATATTCAAACATGGCATTTGAATTGTATATTGTTTATTTTGGTAGTTGAATTAAAATAAATTTTAATTTGAATAGTAGTTAGAAGATAAAATGCTTTTATATTGAGAAGTACTTGTTTTGTTCAATTGAAATCAAAGATTTATTTATAAAGATTAATCAATTTTTCAAACAATTATATATCATTCAAATCAGAAATTCCATAATAAGTTATAGATGGTAAATCAAGTAAAAGAGATGGTAACAATTCTCTTACATGAAAGTTTGCTTACTTAAATGTTTTAATGACACCTAAGTGATAATAACATTCAAGTAAAGGTAAGTTGATCTTTCAAAGTCAAAATAGAACTTTTAATAAGGAAATGATTAAAACATTTTTTTTCCTTTGAAGTTATGGTGTTGAAAAAACACATTTTTGAAGTTATGGTGTTGAAAGAACACTTTCTTCAAGTGGCTAACTTTGTTTAGGAAATATCTTCAAATTTGTTTTGTTTGAATTAAACAATATACATGAATAATTTATTGGACTTTTAATGAATTTTGATGTGGAATAAAATATGAGTATTGAGAATAAAAATTTGGATAAATCACAAATAATCAATTCATTGATAATTACAAGTGTGTGATTTATATGACTTAGTCATTACTTGAAAAATAAAATTATCTTTAATATTATGATATAAGCATTAAATAATGATCTTATATGATATGAGACTAACATATGATTCAACCAAGACTCATGTGATTCAATCAAGACTTATATTTATAAACAAATCTAAGAATAATTGATTAGGTAAGTTCATTAAAACCAAGTCACACATATATCACTTTCTGGACATTTAATATCTTAGTTTATGTGACTTAAACCATTAGTGAAGAAAGAAAATATGTATTATAACTTATGTATCAATACTTAGTAAACTAATTAAACAAAGGTTCACATATCATCCCATATTTGTAACCCTATTTTCATAAAATTCTCATAATTCTTAAAAATTATTACCATACAATATAACTCATTAAACAAAAAAACAATCAATTAAATATACAACTTAATATTCATTTAACATTTAACATGATCATTTATACACAACACAATCCATTGAAGAGATAAAAAAAAAATATGTTTTTAACTTAAGTGAAAATTGACTCACTCAAGCAAAAATTTCCTCATTTAACCAATTTTTATTTTTTATTTTTGTCAAATGAAGGGTTGAATTATAGTGCTATTTTTGTTTGAGTTAAAAATCCTTGAGCAAAGATAGGATCGAGAGTAAGGTATGGAATTCTATTCTAATTTTACCTTCTGAAGTAAAGCAAATTAGTTTTCAAATGTTTTATTCAAAGTCATTCAAATACAAATTTTAAATAGTTTAAAATGATGAATACAATCCATAATTTGCTCAAATATCATCCTTCACTAATTTTATTTCAACCTTGGTCATTCAAACTGTTATATATATATATATATATATATATATATATATATATATATATATATATATATATATATATATATATATATTTTATTAAAAAACATAAATATTTTATATTTTTTTATATATATAAATA